>VOFD01001037.1_pt1 | contig 27372 bp, 31 predicted proteins | sample 5384101 | NCBI WGS metagenome assembly VOFD01 (sample SAMN12384723, study PRJNA508395) | human gut metagenome | isolation source: healthy gut C | host: Homo sapiens
CGATCATTCTATCGTTGCGTGGGAGGATGTTGCGGCGGACGAAGGCACTGGTATCGTCCACATTGCGCCCGGGTGCGGCGTAGAAGACTATGAGCTTGGCCTCCGGCTCGGCCTTGCGCAGATTATGCCGGTAGACGACATGGGGCTTTTCCTTGATAAATTCGGCTGGATGACGGGTAAAAACAGCCATGATATTGCGGATGAGGTTTTTCAAAAGCTTGAAGAAGCCGGTAAGCTCTATAAGGTAATGGAATATGAGCACAGCTATCCGGTCTGCTGGCGGTGCAAATCTGAGGTGATTTTCCGCCTGGTGCCCGCCTGGTATATTCGCACGCAGGAGCTGAAGCCCCGCCTGATTGCTGCGGCAGAAAAGGTGAAGTGGGAGCCTGCCTCCAACGGCAAGCGGATGCAGGATTGGCTCAACAATATGGGCGACTGGAATATTTCCGCAAGCGGTATTATGGGATGCCGCTGCCCTTTTACCCCCTGTGAGCATTGCGGCCATCTGACCGTAGTCGGCTCCAAAGAGGAGTTAAAGAGGCTGAGTACCGACCCGGCAAAAGTGGACGCGTTGCCCGAGATGCACAGGCCATGGATTGACGAGATTAAAATTAAATGCCCGGAATGCGGCCATGAGGTTTCCCGCATCAGTGAAATCGGCGATGTGTGGCTGGACGCAGGTATCGTTCCATTTTCCACGCTCGGCTATTTTGACGATAAAGAGGCGTGGCGCAAAAATTACCCGGCCGAATGGCTTACGGAGATGCGTGAGCAAGTGCGCCTGTGGTTCTATTCCATGCTCTTTATGAGTGTTGTTTTAGAGGATCGCGCGCCGTATGACCGCGTGCTCTCTTACAATACCGTGGTGTCAGAGGATGGCTCCAAGTTTTCAAAAACCGGGTTCATGATTAAATTCGACGAGGCTGCCGAAAAATCGGCGCGGATACCATCCGTTATATGTATGCGGGTGCGCCGGTGGCAAACGATGTTCGCTTTGGCTATAATCTGGGGGACGAAGCGCGCCGAAAGCTGCTTTCCTTCTGGAATATTTTCACCTTTTTCAACACCTATGCGCAGATCGATAAGCCGGTTTTAGAGGGATATCAACCTGCTTTCGGCAAGCTTACACCGACTGACCGTTGGCTGGTGCTGCGCACCAATGCCTTTATCAAGCGGGCAACAGAGGTGATGGATGATTATAAGACCTACCTGCTCGTGAAGGATTTTGAAGTGTTTGTAGACGATATCTCCAACTGGTATATCCGCACCAACCGCCGCCGTTTCTGGAAAACGGAGGATGAGGCCGATAAGATGGTAGCGTATTGGGCGCTCTTTTATGCGCTGAACACCTGCGTGCAGGTGATGTCTCCCATCATCCCGTTTATGACGGAGCATATTTGGCAGGAGCTAACCCGCAAGGTGATGCCTAACGCCCCCATTAGCGTTCATTTGAGCGATTGGCCGCAGCCGCTGGAGGGGATTGCAGATGATGGCGTAATCGAGCAGACGGAACGTGCCCGCGCAGTGATTGCCACAGCTATGCGCCTGCGCGATGAGCAGCAGCTCAAGGTGAGCCAACCGCTTCAAAAAGCTCTATATTTGCTGCGAGGAGGCTGTTGCCAATCAAATCCGCGTATTCGAAAAGAATGTACTGGATGAGCTCAATGTGAAAGAAATTGTATATATTCAGGATTTTAACCTGTTGGAGGATGCTTATCTGAGCGTTAATTTCAAGGCTGCCGGCGCGGTGCTCAAGCAGAACGTCAATCAAATGAAACAAACCTTAGAGGCTGCATCTGCTGACGAAATGCGCGCGATGGTTGCGGCCTTCGATGCGGGCAAACAAATTGCAGTGCCAGGCTGGGAAGGCACATTTGACGTTGCTCTCTTTGCGCGCCAGTCAAAAACCAAGGCTGGGATCGTTTCCGCAGAATGCGGGGAGGGCGTGGCGATTGCCCTTGACACGGTTTTAACCGACGCTTTACGTGCAGAGGGCGCGGTGCGCGATATCATCCGCCAGTGCCAGCTGCTTCGCAAGGAAGCAGGCTACCAGGTGGAACAGCATATCCAGGCAGCGATTGTAACGGGCAGCGCCTTCCTTTCGGAGGCTCTGGCGGCACAGCAATCTCACATTGCGGCAGAGCTGCTCGCTGATAAACTGTCGTTTGCGCCCATGACACAGGCTGATCTGACCAAAGAAATTGAGGTTGGCTCCGATTCTGTAACGATCGCAGTGTTAAAGGCTGAGTAAAATTGTTTCAAAAAAGAACGCACCGAAGCGGATGAATCATCTCTTCGGTGCGCTTTGTTTTATTTATAAAGAAAAAGCAGTGGGTAATCGTATCAATGCAATACCCACTGCGTAAATTTCTTTTAAAGCCAGGCTTGCCCATCCTCCAGCTCCACCGTAAAGATACGGCTGCTGTTTTTGGATCTTTGGCCTGATGGTATTTAAAGAGCATCTCTTTGTCATTCAACATGCCGAGGATTTCAATTTTGCCGGTTTCGTGCGACATTGCATAGCGCACACGCTTGCTGAAGCCATTGCACTTCGCCTTGGCCTGATCCACGAGTTTTGCGCCTTCCGCAAGCGGCACCTGAAACTGCGTTTTCACATGAGTGACCGGCCTGCACTGGAAGATGTAGTAGGGGATGATACGGTTGCGGATCAGGGAATTGAAGAGGTTTGCCAGTGTGTCCGGATCGTCGTTTACGCCGCGGAGTAAGACGGTCTGGTTATTTACGATCACACCGGCGCTGAGCAGTAAGTCAACTGAAGCGATGGCCTGCGGGGTCAATTCGTTGGTATGATTAAACTGCGTCGTCACATAAATCGTCTTTTTTTCTTGCCATATTCCCGCAGGATATCAATCAGCTCCGGATCTTCTGTGATACGGGAGGGGAGGGAGACAGGAATTCTCGTGCCAAAACGGATGAAATCAAGATGCTCAATACTGGAAAGCTCTTTAAGTAATACGCAATTACCTGATTGTTATTCAAAAAGGAGTCTCCGCCGGAAATCAGGACGTTATTGATCTCCTGATGTTCCTTGATGTAGGAGAGGATCGGTGCAAACGTCTTTGCCACTTCCTCATCGGATGTGCCTACCAAACGCTTGCGGAAGCAGTGGCGGCAATACATAGCACATTTGCTGGTGGAGAGAATCAAGGTTGTCTGTGCATATTTATGCTGCAAGCCCTCTGTTTTGGTGTTGCTCGCCTCGCCGCTGGTATCCCACATGCCTGCGTCATCAAGCTCCTCCAATGCCGGAAGGCTCATTTTGCGGATTGGGTCATTCGGATCGTTTGGATCAATCAGGGAAAGATAATAGCGGGGGATGGACATCGGAAAATCTTTGACAATGGACTCTAATTTTTCAATTTCAGAGCTTTCGAAAGGAATATATTTTGCAAGCTCCTCAATTGTTGTTACATTATTTTTCAATTCTTCTTGCCAGCTCATAATTGCCTCCTTGGTGGTATCCATAAAATTCTGTTTATAATCATAACATGATTCTATGACTTGTTTATGAATAAATAAAATTATATTCAGTTTATCAGTTGATTTTTCGTCAGATTATTCTATAATGATTTACATATTCTGTTTCAAAACAAGCAAAACCAATAAAAAACATTCCAAAGTTAGAGGAAAGGTGATCCGGATGACAGGCGGGCTTTGTTGTTTTATATTCGTTATGGCCTTACGCCTGTTGGCTGCCACCCTTGCGTAAACGAAAAAACGATAGTATCTTTAAGCTTTTCTACCATAAAAAAAAACACCGTTTATGCTGGGTTGCCCCCCATAAACGGCTTGCGGAGAAGGACAGCAAACGCTTTTTTATATCCTGTTCCGCTGCAAATAGGATAACCGTTTTGCGCTGCCCTATACGGGCTAAATTTTCCCAATATTATAGATTGAAAATCAGAGATCAGTGTGCTATAATTTAAATATTATCAGATCAGTAGGAGGATATTGTGATGAAACATATCGTAACGTTAAATCAGGCGAATTTGAAGAAGAGCGCTGCCAAAGGCGGCTGTGGCGAATGCCAGGCATCCTGCCAGTCTGCCTGCAAAACGTCTTGCACGGTTGCCAATCAGAAGTGTGAGAAATAAGCACTCAATCAAATCGGCTTCAAATTAAGGGGCAGGAGACTGTCCCTTAATTTTTCATGCCGTAAAATGCAGCCACAGAGCGGTGCGGAAAGGATAATCCAGGAATGATTCATAAATTTTATCTCAATGGTTTTTATATTGTGCTCGATGTCAACAGCGGGGCGGTCCATGTAGTGGATCAGCTGTCCTATGAGCTGCTCGATGGGTTAGAAGCTCCTCTACCGGCCAACTGCCCACAGAAAATTGCCGAGCGATTACAGGGTACATACAGCGATGCAGAAATTCAAAGGCCTACGCAGAGCTCTATAGCCTCTACCAAAATGGATTTTTATTTTCCTCCGATGATTATGAACCATTTGCTGCGCAGATGGGCCCCGCGCCCGTAAAATCCATGTGCCTGAATATTGCTCATGACTGTAACCTGCGCTGTAGCTATTGCTTTGCCGCACAAGGCGATTTTGGCCATGGGCGCAAGCTAATGCCCTTTGAAGTGGGAAAGGCCGCAATTGACTTTTTGATTGAGCACTCAGCAAACCGCCATAATCTGGAGCTGGATTTCTTTGGCGGTGAGCCGTTGATGAATTTTGAGGTCGTTAAGCAAGTGGTGGCATATGCCCGTTCGATCGAAAAGGAGCATCACAAAAATTTCCGCTTCACGATCACCACCAACGGCCTGCTGCTGACAGATGACAAAATCGATTACATCAACCGTGAAATGTCCAATGTCGTTCTCTCTATTGATGGGCGCAAAGAGATTAATGATTCGCTTCGCTTCCGTGTGGACGGCAGCGGTAGCTATGGTGCCATCGTGCCGAAATACCAGCGGCTCGTTGAAAAGCGCCGCAATGGGAAGTTCGATCAATATTATGTACGCGGCACCTTCACAAAGAAAAATCTCGATTTCACAAAAGATGTGATCCATATGCGCGAGCTGGGGTTTGTCCAGATTTCAATCGAGCCAGTAGTTGCAGACCCGGAGCTGCTGCCCATCGCCCTGACAGAAGAGGATCTTCCCCGCATTTACGAGGAATATGAAAACCTTGCAAGGGAAATTATTCAAAGAAAAAAAAAGGGGAGACGCGTTCAACTTTTTCCACTTCATGCTGGATCTTGACCAGGGCCCTTGCGCCATCAAACGGCTGCGCGGGTGCAGCTGCGGCAATGAATATGTTGCAGTCACGCCGGAGGGCGATATTTATCCCTGCCATCAGTTTGTTGGGATGGATGAGTGGAAAATGGGAAGCGTATTAGACGGCTCGCTAGATCAGAAAAAAAGCTGCTTTTCTCCAAAACCAATGTGTATGAAAAATCGGAATGCCGCACTTGCTGGGCTAAATTTTATTGCAGCGGCGGCTGCAACGCCAATAATCTGCAATATGCTGGTGATATTCTGAAGCCGCACAAGCTTTCCTGCGCACTGGAGCAAAAGCGCTTAGAGTGCGCGATCATGATAAAAGCCGCGCTTGCACAGCCTGAAGAATAAATGGAATCAGAGAATACCGAAAAGATCCTTTGCTTCTTTCTTGCGAAGAGGCAAAGGATCTTTATATTTTTTATTTTGAGCAAGATCCATTAGAGTTCTATTTTCCTCCCCGGCGCCATACCTTATTAAGGATACGTGTAAAAAAGGAGGAAACAAAATGAGGACAAGGCGGATCAGGCCGCATGAAAGAAGGCCCCTTCAAACGGAATGCTGGTAGATCGCATTGCTTCCAGTTGAAATTGATTCTTTTAACAGCGCTTTTGCGGCCGGAATGGCGTTTGGAGCGGTATCCGTGAAATACAGCGCCAACCACGAATGGCTAGAGCAGCTCTTGCAGCTTTTGCAGGAATACAGCACAATTCGTAGCTCGCAATCCCTGTTTTCAACCATGTGCAACTCACTGTTTTCAAATTTGATCTATCTCTCAGTTGCCTTTATTGCAGGGCTTTGTGCGATAGGCTTTCCGTTTCTTGCGCTTGCGCCCTTTCTTCGTGGGCTCGGTTTGGGAGCTGTATTCGGTTACTTATACAGCACCAAAGCGCTTGCAGGAGTTGGTTATTGCATGCTGATCCTGCTGCCGGGAGCAATTTTGTCTACCGCTACACTTTTGATTGGTTGCCGGGAGGGGATTACAATGTCGCTGGATGTTTTTGCAGTAATGAACGGCAATAAAACGCTGGATAGCTACCATAACTTTCGCCTTTATTGCGCACGTTTCGAATTTTACTCATATTGCTGGCTTGTGCCGCTTTGGCAGATGCACTGTTTGCAAAAAGCTTTCTCCGGCTTCTTTCATTTTTGAGCTTGCTTTTTCGCCTTTTGCCGATGCAAAGGATTCGCTTCGGCAGCTGATTTCATCTGGTCGTCCATAATATGCGTATAAATTTCTGTTGTTCCCAAATTTTCATGGCCTAAAATTTCTTTAAGCACCAAAACATCAACTTTCCCATGTTGATACATCAGCGTTGCGGCCGTATGGCGCAGCTTATGCACCGATAGGCCTTGGCCGGCAAGTCCCGCCTTTTCTAAAAATGTATAAACAACATGCTGAACCGTTTTAGGGCTGATCCGTTGCATCCGGTTACTGAGAAAGAGTGCATTTTTATCCTTAACGCCGTCTACAGGGCGCACCTTCAAATATTCTGCCAGAGCATCCCGGCAGGCCTGGTTGAGATAAAGAATGCGCTCTTTATCGCCCTTGCCGGTTACATGGATAATCTCATTATCATGAATATCGGAAAGATTCAGCCCCACCAGTTCAGAAAGACGCATCCCACAATTAAGAAAAAAGGTGACCATACAATAATCACGTTCTTTGTTTTTACCATCAATATGCTCCAAAAGACTGATGCTCTGGTCAAGTGTTAAATATTTTGGAAGCGCCTTTTTCTGCTTTGGCGTATCTAGCTCCTGCATGGGATTTTCATCCAATATTTTCCTTTGAACCGTTAAGTATTTAAAAAGCCACGAATACTAGAAACTTTGCGCGAACGGGTGGTTGCATTGTTATGACGTTCATTTTTACAATAGGACAAAAACGCATAGGCATCGCTGAGAGAAACTGCGCGCAGAAATGCAATGTCAATATCTGAAATATTGATTTCATCAAAATCAGTAGCAGCAGATACAAGACCGCGCGATTGCTTAAGAAAACGCAGAAAAGTGCGAAGATCCGTCGCATACTCCTGCACGGTTAATGGAGATTTGTTTTTAATCACATCGAGATAGCGAAGAAAGTCCGTTAAAACGGATGGCAAGTCAGAATAGTCAATGAAAGGCATCGCAATTTTGATTTAAGCAGAATTCAAATTTTAGCTCCCCTATATTATACAAAATATTTATTTTGTATAATTGTTTCACTCTCTTTCAGGGCCTATCCCGCTCAAATCTTCCCCCTTTCCTAGGAAGGTTCTTTTTGGTTTATTGTATCACAACAGAACGACTGTTTCCACCGTTCATCTTCAAAGAAAACGCTATAAAAACCTCGGCTGATACTTTTTGCAGTATCAGCCGAGGTTTAGAAGGGATTTTTTATTTACTTTTATTCGTTGCGTTCATTTTTGCTGCATTCATAAGCCGGTTCACTTCTTCGGATGTCAGTTCGCGCCATTTACCCTGTGGTAACATGCCAAGCTTTACAGCTCCTACAGCTGTCCGCTTCAGCCTTGCGACCTCTAGACCGAGTTGTTCACACATTTTTCGAATCTGCCGGTTTCGCCCCTCGTAGAGGACAATTTCGAGCACCACGCGGCCCTCTTCCTTTGTAATAATATGCACATCAGCCGGCGCGGTCATGCGACCATCCAGCATGAGCCCCGTGGTCATCTGAGTGATCTGCTCCTCGGTAACGCCAGGCCGTATGGTTACACGATATGTTTTTGGAACATGGCGCTTAGGATGCATCATGGCGTTTGCGAAGGCGCCGTCATTCGTCATGAGCAGCAGGCCTTCCGATTCCCGATCCAACCTCCCTACAGGATACACTCGCATTCCGCAATCCTGTACAAGTTCCGCAACGCATTTACGATTCATCTCATCGCTCATGGTTGTGATAAAACCGCGCGGCTTGTGCAGCATGATATAACAGAGCGCCTGCTCTTTCGCAACCTTTCGCCCATTGACGGAAACCGTGTCTCGTTTAGGATCGATTTTATCCCCAATCTGAGCTCGGGCACCATTGACCTTTACACACCCTTGCGCAATCAGCACTTCGCTCTTACGACGTGAGGCTATCCCACATTCTGATAAATATTTTTGCAGCCTGATTTTCTCATCAGTCATCTTTTTTTTTCTCTCCTTAAATGAGTCGAAAACCATTCCTTAATTTGGTTCCAAAATCCTTTTTTCTCTTTCTCCGGCTCCTCCGTTTGCTTGGGGGATCAATATTTTTCACCGCCTGCGCCGTTTCCAGAGGGACACAAGCTAACAACTGATCGCCACGATAGTATCGTGCCTCCCCTACGATTCTCCCCCGTTCAACAGGCGCATAAACAAAGGGCTCTAGCCGAATTTCCCGATGAATATCGGAAGGCATCTCGGAAGCGGCAACGCTGGGCGTAATCGCGCATTCAACCGGCACAGATTTGCTCACTCCACCAACAACCTTGAGTTGGATCCCAGAAAGGCTATCATCTAGTTTCAGATTTTCCACAACAGAAAATCCGTAGTCGAACAATTTTTGTGGTCATCCCAATCATTTGGGGCATTGAGCGTAACGGCAACCAAAGTCACACCATCCCGTCGCGCTGCGGAAACCAGGCATCGGCCGCTCTTTTTTGTGAAGCCTGTTTTAACGCCAATGCACCCCGGATAGGCGGATAATAAGCGGTTATGGTTACGGAGCGTGCGCAGATATTCTGGATTGCCATATGCGACACGGATACTCTTGGTTGAGCAAACCGCGGCAAATTCCGGGTTTTGGATTGCTTCCGCGCCCAGAAGCGCCATATCATGCGCACAGGAATAATGCTCCTCGTGATCCAATCCAGACGGCGTCACAAAGTGTGTGTTGGTCATGCCAATCTCTTTTGCGCGCGCATTCATCCGCTCGGCAAATTGGTCCGCAGAGCCCGCCAGTGCAATTGCAGTTGCATTAGCGGCATCATTGCCGGATTCTAGAAGCATGCCATAAATCAGGTTGCGAAGCGTTATCTTATCCCCTGCCTGCAAACCAATGGACGTGCCCTCCACGCGAACCATGGCTTCCGTCGCCGTAATGACACGATTGGGATCGCTCTCCTCAACCGCCAATAAGGAGGTCATAATTTTGGTTGTGCTTGCCATTCCCCGCTGTTGTTGAGCGTTTTTTCAAATAAAAATTCTCCTGTATCAGCGACGAGCAATGCCGCCGATTGCGCTGATATAGAAGGTAGTTCCTGCGCCTGCGCCTGAACCCCGCAGAAAAATAAAAAGACACCGCACAGCAAAAGCGGAATCAGGTATTTATGGAATCCACCAATTTCCTTTTTTCGTTTGTTCAACAAAGCCACCACCTGCCATTGTTTATACGTATGCAGGCGGTGGCAAAAAAATCAATTCAATTGCTAAAAAAGACGTTCATAGGGGGATTATTTTACCTCTTCTATGGTTACCTCTGCTGCGTTGGCGGCTTGCTCCGCCTCTGCCTGCTGTGTTTCCTTCTTTTTGATGGTCTTATTGACGACACTCGTAACCTTATCAAACATCTCAGGCACCAAATTGACTACACGTTCAGCCGCGTTGTCATAAGCCGTAATATGTTTCAGAGTCACTTCGCCATCACTGACGATCAGAAATGCGACCGGCGTGATCGTCACGCCAGCGCCGCCGCCGCCGCCAAAAAGCTGCGCGTTTGTTTTGGAGGGGAAATCGGAGCCGCCCGAAGCAAAACCATAGGTTACCTTTGATACTGGAATGATCGTCATCCCGCCCTCCAGATACATCGGATCGCCAATGATTGTGCTGACATCCACCAGGTCGCGGATTTTTTCAATTGTTGTGCCTAGGATCCCGGATGCAGACTGTTCTTTCATGAAGAAGCACCACCTTGTTTAGTTTCTTTAATTTTCATTCTATTTTCATTGCTTTTATCTGGTTTGGAAAAAAGCACTTTGAAAATAACCTTAAACAAAAGCCGAACAGCCATCACAACCGCCGCATTCGTAACGAAAATCGGGCGCAGGGTGATGATTGCATGCAGCTCTGTTTCATTTTGATTTGCTAAAAAATCAGGGGAAAGATCCACATCATATTTCCGCACCTTCATCACAGAGCAAATCGCTCCGAGCGCAGGAAACACCTCAGCGCAAACTTTTCCATAATCGTTTGCGGTTTGCGCTGCATCTCCGGAACCAATATACATTTGAAGAAACAGCTTGTCAATAATCACATGCTTAAAAATACTCCGAAACATGCCGGATACGATCCTGGCCGTCTCTTTGAGCAGCGCAATCACGCCGTCTACGCCTTCGTTTTGCCAAAAAGCTTTGAGTGGATTAGGCTTTGCGGGCTTATCATTCGGTTTCTTTTCTTCCGGTGGTTTCTGTTCCACCGGCTTCTCCTCCTTAGGCGCCTTCTCCTTCTTTTTCCCACGGCAGGAGCTTAAATCGAAAGAATAAGTATCGAACTTCCAACTCGACCATCTCATGATAATCAAGCTGCAACGTCAACCGAAAACTGAAAGCCAACACGATCAGCGCAATGATTGCCAGCAATATGTAGAGAACAATCAAATGCTCATCTCCCCTCCCTGCGCCGGTAAAAAAGCGCATATTCCTCTGAATCCGCCGCATCGCTCTCCTCTATGGGGGTTTTTTCTGAAGATGGATCTCCAGGCAACGGCGGCAAATCCTCCAGTGAGGAAAAACTAAAGCAACGTAAAAACTCCGTCGTTGTGCCATAGAGAAGTGGCCTTCCCGGAAGCTCCAGCCGCCCTTTTTCTTCTAAAAGGCCCTTTTGGCATAGCGTATTGACTACGCCTGAGCAATCTACGCCACGCACCTGTTCCACAAAAGATTTGGTGACAGGCTGGTTATAGGCAACTACCGCCAACACTTCAAACGCGGCCTGGGATAAGGGAGCGTTGCGCTTGATTTCCAATGCCTGGCGGACACTCTGAGCGAATTCCGTGCGGGTGCAAAGCTGATACCGGTTGCCCAAACGGAGCAAACACAAGCCGCTCCCACGCTCATCCAGCTGAGCCTCCAGGTTTTTAAAATTTGCTCCATCAGGCCCTCGTTGACCTCCAGCGCCTGTGCCAAACGGGATAATTCCAACGGTTCGCCCGCCGCAAAAAGAACGGCTTCCACAGCAGCCTGAATTTGTTTGGCATTCAAAGATGATCCGCCTCCCCTTGGGTGAAAGAATGGGACGATTTGTCCGAACGGCGCAACAAGAGCACCTGCGCAGCTTCACCGTCTCCATCCACACGGATTCGCCTCGCTTTCATCAGCTCCAGCATGGCCAGAAAGGTAGCCACCATATCAGAACGGGAAGGCGCAATTTCAAAAAAAGACCCTAGCCGCTGTTTCTGCCCGCGGATTAACCGGCGCAGGATGAAGGCGACTTTGGAACCCACAGATACAATTTTATGGGAAACAATTCCGGTAAACGACTCCACCGGAGGAGGCAGCCTTCGCTTCCCCTTTCCGACAGCAGAAAGATAAGCGCACAACAGCTCATCCGGTTCATGTAGGCGCGTGTAGGTGGGATCCACTTCAAAAACCTGCGGTTCACGCGTATAGTGGTCAAATCCATCTGTATGCTCCGCCAGCTTCTGTGCCATGAGCTGGCAGTCCCGATACTCCAGCAACTCTCCTGTCAGCTCTTTTTTCAACTGATCCGCTCTTCGTGAACCGGCAGCAAGGAGACCGTTTTCAGATAAACCAAGCGTGCCGCCATTTCCAAAAACTCACTGGTAACCTCTAAATTTTCATCCTCCTGCATCTGGCGAACGGCAGCCACATACTGCTCGACCAATTCCAAGATCGGAATATCGTAGATATTCAGCTTATGCTTGTTGATTAAATGGAGCAATAAATCCATTGGGCCTTCAAAAACGGGGAGTTTATATGATATTTTATCCATTCATCCGCTCCCCCTCAATGGAACGGTAAAAAGGGTAAACCGGCTACGAACGCAAGCCCCTTCATAACAAGATTGCTCAAAAAGCTCAGCGGCCAACTCAATACGCCGAAAAAGAGCAGCGCCAGCACGACAAGCATGATAATCCGCTCATACTGCATGACTTTATAATAGAGTTGATCCGGCAAAATAAGCCCTAAAATGCGGGAGCCATCCAGTGGCGGAATCGGCAGCAGATTAAACACGGCAAGGTTCACATTAATCATCGCAGCCATTTTGAAAAATAAAAGAGCAACAGAAATAATGGTGCTTCTCGTTGACAAAAAAGGCCAAAAATATTATAGATAACCATGAAGAACAAAGCCATCAACAAATTAGAAACCGGGCCCGCCAAGGCTGTGAGGGCCATATCGCGCTTTGGATTTTTTAAAATTCCGCATATTGACCGGCACCGGTTTTGCATATCCGAAGCCGATCAGTAGGATCATTACAGCGCCAATAGGGTCGATGTGCGCAAGTGGATTGAGCGTTAGCCTTCCGCTCAGCCGCGCCGTGTCATCTCCCAACCTGGTAGACATCCAAGCGTGCGCATATTCATGAATCGGAAGCGTGCAAAACACGACAAAAATGGAAACGCATACTCCGATCATCGCGCTCGTCCAGTCGCCGCTTCGGAAAAAATTCAATATCATGTATTCAAACTCCTCAGAATGAAATGATTCTTACTTAGAGTATCCTAAAACAGCATGCGCGTCAACAGATAAAATGTAAATTTTCATCCAATTGCACCGGTGGGCCTTCCTCCCGTTACAATTCGATCAATTTCTCCATAATCCAAATAGGAACAGGTGTGCAGACCCCCTTTTGGAAAATGGCACTGATCTCATCCGCCTGCCCTTCGCCGCATTCCACGGCGATCATGCCGCCCTCGCTTAAGGAGGGAACCCAGCGTTCTGCCAGCACCCGGTAAAACAGCAAACCATCCTCTCCGCCATCAAGGGCCATACGCGGTTCGTGCCGCACTTCCCGCTGTAAGCCGCTTATTTCTGCGGATCGAATATAGGGCGGGTTTGAAACGATCACCTGCGGCGCAGGAAAGTCAAAACTCTGAAAGCCATCCATCAAATCGCCCAATTGCAGATGGGTGTTAGCTGGCGCAATACGATCTGCATTGCGCCGTAAATAGGCAAATGCGGCCTCTGATTTTTCCAGCAAAAACACCTCGGCGTCGGGCCGCCTCTTTGCAATACTCAACCCCAAGCAGCCGCTTCCGGCACAAAGGTCAAACACTACCGGATGCTCCCATGATTCTAGCCGCTGAAGGGTGGTTAGGGCAAGAAGTTCTGTTTCCGGCCTAGGAATCAATACGCCTGGGCCGATCTGAAACGATTCATCCAAAAAACCCCATATCCCAATGAGATATTGAAGCGGTTCCCCCTCTGCTCTTTGACGGAATAACCGCCTGAAATAGCGCTCTTTATTTTCCTCTGGCACATGATCCCGGTGTAGAGAGAGCGCTGTACGATCAAAACCAAAGGCTTTTTCCATCAAGCAGCGCGCGTCAAAGGCGGCGTCCGGATTGCCGGATTCCCGGAGGGTTTCAATTGCCTCTTGATAAAGCGACTGATAGGTTATCAAATTGCGTCATCCTCCGGGTTATCGGTAATCACAGCTTTAAAGGCGGCAATTCCAACCTCGATCATGCTGTCATCCGGTTCCTTCGTCGTCAAACGCTGCATCCATAAACCGGGCGCGGAAAGGGTTTTTGTCAGCCAATTTTCGTGCCTACCCGCATAGCGGATAAATTCATATCCAAATCCCATCGTTACGGGCAGCGTGAGAATTTTAATGCACATCCATAGAATCCGGTTTTCCGGATTGCCAAGCTCAGGGAAAATCAAAATCAGCAGGGGAGGCCACAAGGATACTGATAATTAAAATTACAAAAATGAAGCTTGTGCCACAGCGCGGATGAAAGCGAATTTGTTTGCGCACATTTTCAACCGTTAATTCTTCCCCGTGCTCATAGCAAAAAATCGTTTTATGTTCTGCGCCATGGTAGCTGAAAACACGTTTAATATCTTTCATCTGCGAAACCAGCGCAATATAGGCGATGAAGATCAAAATACGCATGGTGCCCTCTATAAGGCCCTTAAAGGATAATAGCCCTCCTTTTGCAAGCGTATTAATTCCGTCAAAAATGAGAGAAGGAAGATAAAAAAACAATGCAAACGCCAATAAAAGCCCCAGCACCATTGCCACTGCCGAAATAACAGCCATCATTTTCGGGCCAAAATGGTCAGAAATCCAGCGGTCTAGTTTGGACATTTCCTCTTCCTTGACATCCTCCGTATCCAATCCGGATTTTTCGGCCGACTCCATCAAGCATTTATAGCCAAAAACCATTGATTCAATAAAACTGACAACTCCGCGGATAATTGGCCATCCTAAAAATTTCACTTTATCCTTGATTTGTTTATAATCCTTATACTCTGTATCAATCGTACCGTCCGGCAGACGGACAGACATCGCCGCGCCCCGCGGCCCGCGCATCATAATGCCCTCGATCAGAGCCTGTCCCCCAACAGAGGTTTTATGCTGCACTCCTTTGTTTTTACCATCACTCATTCTGTGAACTCCTTTCATCAGGGAGAACCACCGGATCTATCGTAAATAATACGGAGACCGTCGTTCCCTCTCCTACTACGCTGTTAATTTTTAAAGTGCCATGGTGCAGCTTCACAATTTCATCGACCACGGCAAGCCCGATCCCGGAGCCGCGGGCCGAAACGTTGGAGCGATAAAACTTTTCCGTTACGTGTGGCAAATCTCCTTCCGGAATACCACAGCCAGTGTCGCCTACCATGATTTCAAGCGTTGTGTTCGTAATATTAGCGACAACGATCACTTTGCCGCCCTGTTCTGTATATTTAAAAGCGTTGTCCAAGATATTGACAAACACTTGTTTGATCCGATTCGCATCCCCATTCATCGGAGCGGGCAGATGTGGCACATTGTAGATCAGCTCAATCCCTTCACGCAGTGCGCGCTCCCGAAACACAAAAACAGCGTCATCCAACTCCGCCAATACGTCGATTTTCTCCATACGCATGCTGAGCTTACCGTTTTGCATGCGGGAAAAATCAAGAAGCTCTTCTACAATCCCGGTCAGGCGGCCGGATTCATCAATAATCACCTGCATTCCTTTGGATAACAGCGTTGGATCGGTATCCCCCACTTGCAATAATGTTTCACCCCACCCTTTGATCGCTGTTAGCGGAGTGCGCAATTCATGAGAAATGGTTGATATAAAATCATTCTTCACCCGGTCGGCCTCGCTAAGCTCCGAAGCCATATAGTTGATAGTTTCTCCCAATTCACTGATTTCATCGTTATAATGATGGCTGTCAATCCGGCTGCTAAAGTCACCATGCGCAAATTTTTGCGCTGCCGCATTGATCTGCATGACCGGCTTGACAATGGCTTGAATGAAGAAAGAACCAGACATTGCCACCAACGCAATCGCCAGAAGGCAAATAAAAAAAATAATCAAAATAAATGTGGAGACTTGATTATCAATTCCCTCCAGTGAGATCAGATAACGGACAGCTCCACCGTTTTCACCCAGCAGCTGTGTTAAGGTCATCACTTTTTCGCCGGATGGAAGACGACCTATCCACCGGGCCGTACCGCTGGCAGTTTTGGAAGCCAGCGCCTCCTGATAATCCGGCATTTCGGGTGAGCCGTCTATCGGGAATCCACTGGAGGAAATAATCACCTTTCCGTTTTTATCGATCACCCAGACCTCCATGCTATCCTTTGCCTTGAAATTTTCTACAAACTCACGCGCCCAATTTTCAAACTGCTCGTCTGTATTGTAATACAGGTTAAAAAAGGTGGAAACCGTGTCATTCACATGGGAGTTAAGCGCTATTTTGACATATTCATAATAATAAAAATGAATTGCAATCGAGGCAATAATCGAGACCAAAAGAAGCAGGGAAGAAATAACGCCTAGCGTATTGATTACCCAGCGCCTTGTGATGCCGCTGAAATGCATTCATCCCATCTCCTTTGTCCATGATATCAAATTTCAAATTTGATCGGCAATTAAACAACCCACTTATATCCAAGGCCCCAGATGGTTACCAAATGCTTGGGATTCGACGGCTCATCCTCAATCTTCATGCGCAGGCGGCGGATATTGACATCTACGATTTTTTTCCTCTCCAAAATACGAGCTGCCCCAAACACGGTTCAGGATATCCGTCCGGTCCAGCGCTGCGCCTGGATTCTGAAAAAAGCATTCCATGATTTGAAATTCTACCTGTGTTAAATCGATAAAGCGGCCGCTTTTGGTCAGCGTTCGGTTGCGCGGATTGAGCACGAATTCCCCAAGAATCACTGTATCATCCTGTTCCTTAGCGCCGGATGACTCCTTGCTCATCTCAACGCGGCGATAAATCGCGTCAACTCGCGCCATTAGTTCAGATGGTGAAAAAGGCTTTGTTACATAATCGTCCGCCCCCACCAAGAGGCCGGTGACCTTATCCATTTCCTGCGTGCGCGCCGTCAGCATGATGATCCCCAAACGCGGACTGCGGGCACGCAGCTGTTTACAAAGCTCCAGCCCATCCATCTGCGACATCATAATATCCAACAGTGCCACATCAACTTCGCCATTGCGTTCGTCATAGATATGCAAGGCCTCCAGCCCATCGCCTGCCTCCAACACTTCATATCCGCTACGCTGTAAATTGATGACGATAAAATCACGAATAGACGCTTCATCCTCCGCTACAAGAACTGTTTCATCCTGCTTATGTCCATCCCTTTCTTGCGCCTCACCGCAAACTTGCGCGGTTTTGGCATAGCCAAAATTTCAATGTATAATCTTGTTCGCACACCGAGTTTCGTGCTGAAAAAGCACAAATCATGTTCTCTTGAAACACTTTACTCAATAATCGAAATGCTTGTTTTTAACTGATCAAAATCAATATCATATTGCGAGGCAGCACTCGACAAACGTGCCACATAAACAACGCTGCCATTTTCCTTTAACAGTGTGTAATCTGCGTTCGGGCTTTTTTTCCCATTGTTCAGCTGGGAGCGTCCAAATATTGAAAAGTTCCTCCCCTATTTTACCATTTTCCCTCGCAAAAAAAGTCCAACGCCGCTCCTGCAAATTGCTGATAATTGTAATTTTAGGGTTTTCCTCATCTTTTACCCATTGATCGGGATAAAAGAACATATAGCCATCTGAATAATTAATGGAGCTATAAGCGACTACCTTGCCCGTCTGCGGCTCAAACTCTTGAAACTGCACCCATTTTGTCAGATAAAGCTTTTGTTCTGCCGCCAGATCTGTCTGCACAGTGCCCACCGCATCGCTAGCAAGAAGGTCTGAGCTTGCATATCCACTATCTGGCAATATAATCTGAACTGGCACTTCAAAGATCGCATCATTGTTAATGTCCCGCGAAGCGATGGGCTCATAACGCCGGGTAACCGGATTTATCCCTTTCTTTTTCATTGTAAAGAGGAGCAACAAGCTTTTGGCTCTGACTATCCCAATAAACAATTTCGGTGATCATTCCAGAGGTACCCACATTCGCATCAATATAAATTTTAAGAGGAACCTGAATGCCCAAATCCTCTTGCTTAATGGACACATAATTCAATGTTTTAGGATCCAGCGTCACCTTACTCACCATAGCAAGAGTGCCATTCTCCATTTTTAACAATTTTCCCACAGCGACGTGAGCATTGCCATTTGTTTCCGGCGTCAACAAAAAAATCTCTACACTGTCGTGGTCAATATCAACCGGCAGCATGGCGAGAAAAGGCCCGGGCCAACGTATTGATCACCGGCCCATGATCCGTGTTGCTATATTGATAAACAGAAAGCATTTTGCTTTCTTTGCTTTCAAACAAATTCCATCCTACAATCAGCTCAGATATTCCATCTTCATCTAAATCTGCAAATGATACAGAATATACATCGCTACCTATACCAGGGAAATCGTTATGGATGTTCCATTTTCCATTCTGGCTGTCCATAAAATGCACACGGACAGTAGACTGATCCTTATTGGGCGTATAAAACACAAACGCTTTTTCTTCTTCCCCATCGTTATCCATATCATACATGATAAAGGAAGAACGATAATCTCCGGTAATTGGAGTTTTCAATAAAAAGTTTTTCCCCGTGGCTGTGGCAACATATGACTCAAAGGATTCCTGAAGGCCACTATATTCCCCTATGGGCTTCGGGGGACGCAGCAGGTTTGGCAGAGCAGTGAAACGAAGCGAGCAGCCGCTGAATAAAAACACTAAGCTAAGAGCCAAAGCAAGGCAGGCCAAGATATGCTTTTTTCAAGATTGCTGCTCCACTCCTTTCAAAATGACGGATCGAGAAATCCATCACTCAGTTTTTGCTTTGATCTGAATCGGCACCTTATAAGTGCTGTATGCCCAGCAGTCATTAAAGCTTCTGACGTATACTCTGGCAGTTACTTCCTGACGGCCCTCTGAGAGTTCAATCGTGCTCAAATCAACCTCTGCATAGATCCCATCTGCATTTAAAGCGTCAATGGATGATTTGGGGCCGACAATCGTAACATTTTTGATATCCTCCAGGGCGGTTACCTGAAATTCATCTGGCTCATTAAGCATGGTGATATTGTTTTTAGAAACCGTATAGGGCTTCGAAGTTTTATCCCGCGCATCGATTACCACAGAGAAATTTTTAATGCTTTTATCAACTATAGTTACTTCCTTGATCGCAGAAGCGGGGAAGGTAAAGGTATGGCGGATCATACCGAGCTCGCTAAAGTCGATCGTTCCAACAGAAAACGACTCCATTGCGTCAATATCAGCTTCCTCAGCCGCCACTGTAACGCGGGAAGGGGTAATGGTCGTGGGCAAGGGGTTGGCAACATAGGCCAACGGTTCATTCGTGTAAGATACCGTCACCGGAAGCTCCTTTAGCTTTAATACCCGGATCGTCACAGTCACGTTTGATTGGCCGTGATTAATATCTAGATACTGCGGCACACCGCCATATTCACCAATCGGCGTGATCTTTTTGCCTCCAGCGTAGTCGTACTGGTAAGCGGCTTGGAAAGAGAAACGCGCGCCACCACCTTGCTAACCTTGTTCACCTCTGTTGTCGGGCCGGAAACCGTCACATTGCTAACAGAAGAATAGGTTGACTCCTGAATATATCCCTCATCTGGTATCACTTTGTCCGCAATGATATCCGGCTCTAGAGGATAAGAGACTTCCTTATATGTGTCAAAATAAACCTGCACCTTTGTTTGAGAAAGAGAGTTAAGCGTAAACTCAGCGCTATTATCTGCGGGTTTAGCCACCAGCGACACATCATTTTTACCGGAAGAGCTGACATTGGACAAAACCGGCGTTACCTTAATGTCTTCTGGCCTCAGGTTGGAAACGATGTAGCGTTTTCCATATACCTCTACATCTACTTTAAAATCAGTGTTTCCAAACGCCTGTAGGCCCAGCTGCTCCGGCATACTCCCCTTGAGGCTGAAATCCACTGGCACATCCTTAATGAGGAAAGTTTCTTCTGGGCTCGCCGTCATGGAAATCGCAGTCCAGATGACAAAGGCAAGCACAATCGAAAAGAGCAGCACAAAACGGTTGTTGCTAAAAAGCTCTCTAAAATCCACTTTTTTTCTATTTTTCATCATTTTGTTTTTTTCCATGCTTGATCCTCCCAGCAATGCGCTTAAAGGTGCGGCTGATTTCGCCAGGCTGCTCCGGCTCCACAATCAAATATTTTTGCAGCTTTTCACGCAGGTCGCCATCGGAAATATCCTGCATCAGGATCCCATCGTGAGCAATGGAAATTGACCCTCGCTCCTCCGAAACAACAACAACAATCGCATCGCTCTGTTCACTCATACCAAGCGCTGCACGGTGGCGAGTGCCAAGCTCACTGCTTACTGCATTATTTTGCGTAAGCGGAAGGATGCAGCCCGCCGCGCAAACGCGCCCATCACGAATCAATGCCGCTCCGTCATGCAGCGGGGCCTTGGGGTAAAAAATATTGCCAATCAGCTCCGGTGAAACAAGCGCATCCACTGTTGTGCCTGTTTTAGCAATTTCGCCAAGCATGGTAACACGTTCGAAAATAATCAGCGCGCCTATTTTTTATCGCTCATATCGGAGCAGGCACGGCAAACACCGTCAATCCCACTCTGGATTTGCTCACGGCGCCGAAGCTCTTGCCCGCCCTTGCCGGAAAACGGATTGAAAATGCTGAATTTACTGCGCCCCATACTTTCCAGCGCATGGCGCAATTCCGGCTGAAACAGCACCAAGAGGCCGATCACTGCAAATTCAAACACCTTGCGCAGGACAAACATCATCGCTTCCATTTTGAATAGATTGACAACAACATATAGCAACCCTAAAAGCAAAATTCCTTTGAGTAATTGGATGGCCCGTGTTTCACGAATCAGTTTAATAGCATGGTAGACAATGAATGCCACCAACACAATATCCAGCACATTGGAACACAGCTTTAAGAACCCAGAGTTCCAAAAGGTGGAGATAACGTTCCATAATTGTATAAAAAAGGTCTTAAGTTGTTCTAACTCCATGGCATAAACCGCGCCCTTCCCGTGCTTCATGCACCTAAATCAACGTCTGAAGCATCCGCTCCGATGATCGGAGCGCGCCTTTTGGCAGAAATAAAATACAGCGGCGGCATGGAACCCCCGCCGCTGCCGATTCATCCTAGCCACATGAATCTATTCTTTTTTATCATATCACGTTTTCTGGCCTTTTGCAATTTTTCGGACAGATTTTATCAGCTCATATGCCTTTTCTTTTTTGTTGGTAAAATAAGACGGGGCAAGACGAACCACCCGGTTTCCGAGGTTCCGTAGGCATTGTGGGCGCAAGGGGCGCAATGCAGCCCCGAGCGCACGGCGATTCCGGCCTCATTCAGTAAGGCTGCCGTCTCTTCACTATGCAGCCCTGCGATATTGAAGGGGAGCAGCGGAACATGAGTGCCCGCTGCCGGACGTTTTGTATAAAGGCGCACATTTGCCGTCATCGCCAACGCATCGTACAACTCTCGAATCAGAGAAAGCTCATGCTGTGCAATTTCGTCAATACCAATCGTTTGAACAAAACCAATGCCGGCGGAAAGAGCGAAAATCCCTGGCGTATTGCCCGTGCCGCTTTCTAATTTATCCGGTAGGATGGGCGGCTGATACAGATGAGCAGAAATGCTGCCCGTGCCGCCTTCTAATAGGGGGCGGATTTTTTCGCCATCTGCACAGAGCAAAAGTCCAGTTCCCATTGGGCCATACAGGCCCTTGTGGCCGGGCATGCAGAGATAATCGATCCCCGTTTTCGCCATATCAAGCGGCAAAACGCCGGCGCTCTGCGCTGCATCTACCACAAACAGCAATCCACGTTCATGGCACAGCCCGGCAATCTCCGCAATTGGCAAAACGGTGCCAAACACATTGGAAGCATGCATACAAACGATCATACGGGTGTTGGGTTTGATCACTTTTTAAAATTTTCTACCGTTGTTTCAACATTGCCTTCACAAACATGCGCAGTGGTATAAGAGATCACACCATCCGCTGCGAGCTTGAATAAAGGGCGCATGACCGCGTTGTGCTCCAAATCGGAGGTCACCACATGATCGCCCCGGTTGAGCACGCCGTGCAGCACCATATTGATTGCATGTGTGCAGTTGAGCGTGAATACGACATTTTCCGGCTCCCGCAGGCCAAACATCGCCGCGGCCCGCTCCCGACATCGGTAAATCCGATCGGCAGTGCGCATAGACATGGCATGCCCGGATCGGCCGGGATTGGCTCCAAATTCCACAAGCGCTCTCGCCATAGCCTCCCCTTACCACCCGGGGCTTCGGATAGGTGGTTGCGGCATTGTCAAAATAAATCATGATTGCGAGCCGCCTCCCAGCTCTCCAGTCAGCCGGACGTGGCCCTTCTGGAGGATTGAAAGGGCCTCGGAAGCATCCCCATTGGCCAAATAGATTGTATAGCAGCACCCATCCTCAGCGTTTGGATCAGGTGATCTTTTATAATGAGCACGGAACCCATTTTCATTTAATAAGCGGATTCCCTTTTCCGCGTGTGTGATTGAACAGACCTGAAAATTTGGCTGTCCCATAAAGCGTCACCTCGTTTCGTATCATTCTATGCGAAACGAGAGGTTCGTGTCCTTTGAAAATCCAGATGCGCAGTCTGTTCAGCGCGCTTCGATCAGGCAAACAGCATGTGCTGCTATGCCTTCCCGGCTGCCTGTAAAACCAAGCCCCTCTTCCGTTGTGGCCTTAACGCTCACATCATCGGGCGTGACGCCGCATGCCTTGGCAATATTTTGCCGCATATCCGGGATATAGGGCTTTAGTTTCGGCGCCTGGGCAAGCACCGTAGCGTCTATATTCATAATTCTGTAGCCCGCATCTTGAAGCTCCTGTGCGACAAGCGACAAAAAAAGCTGTAAACTGTCGGCCCCTGCATATTGCGGATCCGTATCGGGAAAAAGCGCCCCGATATCACCTAAGGCGGCTGCCCCCAGCAATGCATCTGAAACGGCATGCAGCAGCACATCCGCATCCGAATGCCCTAAAAGCCCAGTTTCATACGGAATATGAACTCCGCCGAGGAGAAGCGCTCGGCCTGTTACCAAACGGTGCACATCATATCCATGTCCAATTCTCATTGCTCTAAAACTCCTTTTCAAGATATCTTAGGGAGCGCTTACCCATAAAAATCCTCTGTAGCTCTTAAGATGCCCTCTGCCGCAAACACATCCTCCGGTGTTGTGATTTTCAGGTTGGCATAAGCTCCGCGTACCAGGTAGACGGGGGCTCCCGTTCGTTCGATCAGCTGGCAGTCGTCCGTCAACTGCGCCGCAGCCCCCCGCCTGCTCCGCCGCCCGCAGATAAAGCGCACGAGAAAAAACCTGAGGCGTCTGCACGGCCCATAGCGTGCTGCGCTCCGGGGTATCTACGATTTTTCCATCCGCATCAACCTGCTTGACCGTATCCTTCACCGGGACACCCAGTGCGGCCGCCCCGTGCTCCACCGCGGCAGAAACCGCAAGATCGATCTCCTGCGGGCGGATTAGCGGCCTTGCCCCATCGTGGATGGCAAGGAAATCCGCATTTTCATCCACCTGCGCGATCGCGCGGAAAACGCTCTCCTGGCGCGTTTCTCCGCCGGTGATGATCTGTTTCACCTTTGTAATCTCATAATCCTGAATGAGTGCATACATTTGCGGGATATCCTCCTGCCGCGCGGCTATCACCACTTCGCGGATGCGCTCCGCTATTTCAAACGCTTTTAAGGTGCGCACAATGACGGGCACGCCATCGATCAGAATAAACTGCTTGCTCGTGTCTCCGCCCATACGCCTCGATTGCCCGGCAGCCACAATAATCGCACTAACGAAAGCTTCCGGGCGTTCTTCCTGCTCCTTTGCTCTTCTGCGTGAAAAAAAACGCAACCTTTTTTTGCCTCCCCTCAAATTTAATTGGGTTTATCTCAATATACCATGTTTCAAAGACTGCTTCAAGCATCCCCAAGCTGTACACATACTGTTTCCTTTTACAAGAGAGAGGTTTTTGTTGTGAAATTCAACAGAATAAAATGTGAACCAATTTTTTTTATTGACTTATTCTAAAAAATGTTGTATCTTTAATTTCCACATTTCACCGCCTTGCCGTTTCTCAACCCGGATTCCGGAAAGCTACGCAACGTGTATCCCAAGCGGATACGCGCTTTTTGTGTTGCATTTTAAAATGGAAGGGAGTATTCGGCCAAGATGATTGAACTAACAAATATCTGCAAAACCTTTCGCGTTGCCCGGCGGGGCAGCGGCATGAAATCGGCCTCCAAAGCACTATTTCATCGAGAATATGAAAAAATCGAAGCGCTGCGCAACGTAAGCTTCACGATTCAAGATGGGGAGATGGTCGGATACATTGGGCCCAACGGGGCGGGGAAAAGCAGCAGCATTAAAATCATGAGCGGCATTCTGACGCCAGACAGCGGCACCTGCCGCATCAATGGGAAAACGCCCTGGAAGCAGCGAAAGGAGCATGTGCGCAACATCGGTGTGGTGTTCGGGCAGCGTTCCCAGCTGTGGTGGGACGTACCTGTGATCGATTCCTTTGAGCTGATCCGGGATATCTATTCCGTAGAGCCGACGCGCTACCGTAAAAATCTCGATATGCTGACCACCATGCTCTCGCTCGAAACGATCCTGAAAACGCCAACACGCCAGCTCTCTTTGGGCCAGCGGATGCGCTGCGAGATTGCGGCGTCCCTCCTGCACAATCCGCAGGTTCTATTTTTGGATGAGCCGACCATTGGGCTCGATGCTGTCTCCAAAATTGCAGTGCGGGAGTTTATTAAAACGCTCAACCAGGAAAAAGGCACCACGGTCATTCTGACGACGCACGATATGCAGGATATCGAAGCGCTCACCGATCGGATTCTGCTCATTGGAAAAGGAGAAATTTTGATGGACGGCTCCCTCAGCGAGCTGCGAAGCAGGCATTGCGGGGCCCGCGCCATCACCGTCAGCTTCGGCGGAGATCAATCTATCACGGATTCGGAATCTCGCCTGCCCCAGGGGCTCACGCTTCGAGAATCGCTCAACGGGCGGGCTGTCTTAGAAGGCGGATATCAAACTCTGCCCTGTTTCAAATGCGATTGCATGGCTCTCCTCCCATTTGGACGTTACCGATTTTTCTGTTTCCCAACCGAGCGCGGAAGAATTGGTGGTCGGCCTTTATCGGGAATTCGGCGTTTAAGGAGGTGCCTTTCTTGCAGACGATTCGAAAATACCGCTCTATTCTTCGCATCCGCTTTGCAAACGGGATGCAATACCGCGCCGCGGCACTGGCGGGCATTGTCACGCAGTTTGCCTGGGGTGGGATGTATCTCATCCTCTACCACACGTTCTATCAATCGGGAACCGGCGCATTCCCCATGGATATGCAGGCGCTCTCTGCTTATATCTGGCTGCAACAGGCTTTTTGGCCCTTTTTATGGTCTGGGATATGGATAACGATATTTTTTTGAACTGATATCCTCCGGCAATATCGCCTATGAGCTCTGCCGACCCTGTGATTTATACAGCATGATCTTTTTTCGAACGCTGGGAAGCCGGCTCGCCAGGGCGGTACTGCGCTGTTTTCCAATCCTGCTCGTTGCGGCGCTTTTACCCAGCCCTTATGGAATACGATTGCCACCCTCTTGGGGGCGGCGGGATTATTCCTTGTATCTTTTCTATTGGGCGCGCTTGTTGTTGGGGCCTTTTTGCATGCTGATTTATATCTCCGCCTTTTTTACCATTTCGCCAATGGGCGTCCGTTTGGTTGCCGTTGCTGTTGTCGATTTCTTTTCCGGAGCCATTATTCCCCTGCCCTTTTTCCCGGAAAAATTGCAGGTCATTTTTTTCGCTGCTCCCATTCGGTTCCATGCAAAACGTGCCCTATCGAATCTATGGCGGCGACTTGGCAGGATTGCCTGCGCTCGTCAGCATCCTGATCCAGGCTTTTTGGCTTCTGGCGCTGCTGTTGTTGGGGCGGCTGATGATGAGAAAGGCGCTTCAGCGCGTTGTCATCAGGGCGGTTAACGTTTCAAAAAGCAATTTTGTAAATACGTCGGGTAAGAGAGGAGAATTCATTTGAATCTTTATGGGAAATATCTCTCCATCCATCTCAAAAGCTTGATGCAATATAAAGTATCCTTCTTTTTTGACCGCATTCGGGCAATTTCTGATTTCCTTCTCCGCAATTTTAGGCGTTTATTTTTTGCTTGACCGCTTTCATGCGATCAAGGGATATACCTTTACAGACATCCTGCTATGCTCCTCTGTGATAATCATGGCCTTTTCGCTGGCAGAATGCTTCGCGCGTGGTTTTGACCAGTTCCCCAAAGCGATCTCAATGGTGAATTCGATCGTATGCTCGTGCGCCCGCGAAGCGCCATCTTTCAAATTCTTGCTTCAAAGCTGGAGCTATCGCGCATTGGCCGCATGCTACAAGCCATTTTAATGATGCTTGTTGCCTTTGCAAAAAGCGATATTCATTGGAGCCCTTCAAGGTGCTGACGATATTGCTCATGATTGTAGGAGGCACGGTTGTTTTTTCCTGCCTGTTTTTTATATGCCGCCTTCAGCTTTTTTTACGCTGGAGGGGCTGGAATTTATGAACGTCCTGACGGATGGCGGCAAGGAATTCGGGCAGTATCCGCTGGCTGTCTATGGGAAAGCCGTTTTAACCTTTTGCACCGTCGCTGTCCCCTACGCTTGGTTTCAGCAGATTCCGCTGGATTATCTGACCGGGAATTCGGAGAATATCCTGCGGATGTTTGCGCCTCTGGTGTGCTTTGTCTTCCTCCTCCCCTGTTATGCAATCTGGAGATTTGGTCTGCGGCACTACCGGTCAACCGGCTCCTAAAAGGCCTATACAAACATAAAAGCAAAATGCCGAGCGAGAATCTCGCCCGGCATTTTGCTTTAGTGTTGACAGATTTTATCGGATAAAAGTATTATAAGTTATATAAGTTATACTTTTATTACTAAGGAGATGTCATGATGGGAAGCAAACTCAAAGGAAACGATAAATTCATGAGCTCTGTCAAGGTCGGCCCCAAGGGGCAAATCGTGATCCCGAAGGAAGTGCGGGATATGTTCCAGATTAACCCCGGCGATACCCTTCTCCTGCTGGCGGACGCCCAAAAGGCATCGCAATTGAACGCTATGGCGTGTTTGCAAAAATCGCGGACGCTATTTTTGCCGGCAAAGCAAAAAGAAATTTATCCGGAGCATACGGAAGAGGATTCTATCACCTTTGCCCGTACAATCCGAGAAACTCAAGAGGGCGGTGAGGACGATGAAAGCGATTGAAACAACAGCGCTTACGAAACGCTACAAGGATAAAATAGCTGTTGACGCGCTGAATCTGACGATTGATCAAGGGGAACTGTTTGCCCTCCTCGGCGTGAACGGCGCGGGTAAGACAACCACGATTAAAATGCTTTCGTGCTTGCTGCGCCCAACTAGCGGGGACGCGCTCCTGATGGGAAAAAGTATTGTTTCACAACCCTATGAGGTCAAAAAAAACATCAATGTTTCTCCACAAGAAACAGCAATTGCGCCAAATCTGAGCGTGCGTGAAAA
>VOFD01001379.1_pt1 | contig 27352 bp, 28 predicted proteins | sample 5384101 | NCBI WGS metagenome assembly VOFD01 (sample SAMN12384723, study PRJNA508395) | human gut metagenome | isolation source: healthy gut C | host: Homo sapiens
CGCGCCGATGCCGGATTCTGCAATATATGGTCGCTGCAGGGGTTGCGTCGACATCATACGCGAATTCGGCGACGAGGAGCTCAAGGCCGAGTTTATCCCCCGCATTTCGCGCGGCGCAACCTGCTCGATGGATCTCACCGAACCCGATGCCGGCAGCGACCTTCAGTCGGCCATGCTGAAGGCCACATGGAGCGAGGAGCGCGGCATGTGGCTGCTCAACGGTGTCAAGCGTTTCATCACAAACGGTGACGCCGACATAAAACTGGTGCTGGCACGCTCCGAAAGCGGCACGACGGATGCACGCGGTCTCTCGTGCTTCGTATATGACCGCAACTGGGGCGGCGTGACGGTACGCCGCATCGAGCACAAGATGGGAATAAAGGGATCGCCCACGTGCGAGCTGGCATTCAACAACGCTCCGGCCAAACTGCTCGGATCGTGCGGTCTGGGCCTCATAAAGTATGTCATGTCGATGATGAACGGTGCACGCCTCGATATAGGCGCGCAGTCGGTCGGGATCATGGAGGCCGCGCTGCGTGAGGCCGTACGCTATGCCAACGAGCGCAAACAGTTCGGTGTATCGATAGCTACCTTCCCCGCCGTCTATTCCATGCTGAGCCGCATGCGGGCCAAACTCGACGGTTCGCGCGCCCTGCTCTACGAGACGGCCCGATATGTCGACATAGCCAAGCTCCTCGGCGCAAAGAAGGAACTCTCGGACGATGAGCGTGCCGAGATGCGCCGCGCATCGAAATATGCCGACATGTACACCCCGATGCTCAAGCTCATGGCCGGCGAATATGCCAACCAAGTGGCATACGATGCCGTACAGGTATATGGCGGATCGGGCTTCATCAAGGAGTTCGCCGTCGAGCGTCTCTACCGTGACGCCCGCGTCACTACCCTCTATGAAGGCACGTCGCAGATGCAGGTCGTAGCCGCAGCGCGCTACACCTCCAGCGGTGTCATGCTCACCCGCATACGCTACGAAGCCGATGCCGCCGTACTCGACATAGGGGTCAAGGCCAAGGTGCGTCTGCGCAAGATGACCGACGAGTTCGAACGCATGTGCGGGGCCGTGGCCGAGATGGATGCCGAGGCAAAATCGTTCCATGCGCGCAATCTGGTAGAGACGGGCGCACGCATCATCATATCGTACCTGCTCATGATGGATTCCAAGAGCGACGACCGCGCCGCATTGTCGGCATCGGTATATCTCGACATGGCCGAGGCGCAGAACCTGCAGGCAGCGGCCGAGATAGCCGCAGGAGGCGACAAGGAGCAGGCACAGAGCATGAAGCAGATGTTCCTGAAGGGAAGCTGCGGCTGCAAATAGCACGGCAATTACCTCTGTGATACAAGGGCGACGGAGCAATCCGCCGCCCTTGCTTTTGGTTCTGGAAAGACAACCATATCTACCATACGCCGCCCGATGCACATACCGGAACATTCATCTCGCCATATAGACACTTCATCTCGCAAATTCTTCAATTCAGCATATTTCCACACGATCTTGGACGGTCGAGATTACCTTTGCGCGAAAATAAATTTTCACGATACAATGTTTCAGGCAATAGTCCGCTTTGCGGTCACGAAAAAATTATTCGTCGGGCTCACGACACTCTTCCTGCTTGCAGGCGGAATATACGCGATGCTCACGCTTCCGGTCGACGCCGTACCGGATATTACCAACAACCACGTACAGACCGTAACCGTCTCACCGACACCCGCCCCGCAGGAGGTCCAGCAGCTCATCACATTTCCCATAGAGGTTGCCATGAGCAACATCATGAACGTCGAGGAGATCCGTTCCGTATCGCGTTTCGGGCTCTCGGTCGTCACGGTCGTATTCAAGGAGAGTGTTCCGATACTCGACGCGCGGCAGCTAATCAACGAACAGATCCAAACTGTCGCGGGTGAGATCCCAACGGAGCTCGGCATGCCCGAGATGATGCCCATAACCACCGGTCTGGGCGAGATATACCAATATACGCTCGACGTGGCTCCCTGATATGAGGACAAGTACGACGCCATGGAGCTGCGTACCATACAGGACTGGATCGTCAAGCGCCAGCTGTCGGGCATACCCGGCATAGTCGAGATAAACAGCTTCGGCGGCTATCTCAAGCAGTATGAGGTTGCCGTGGATCCCGACGCGCTCTACTCGCTCAACATAACCATAAGCGACGTATTCGATGCCCTGAGCCGCAACAACCAGAATACGGGCGGAAGCTATATCGAGAAGGTCAACCGCGCATACTACATACGTTCCGAGGGTATGATCTCCTCGCTGGACGACATCCGCCAGATAGTGGTTACAAACCGCGGCGGCATACCCATACACATCAGCGACGTCGGGACCGTCAAGTTCGGATCGGCAAAACGTTTCGGAGCCATGACACGCGACGGCAAGGGCGAGTGTGTCGGCGGCATAGCCATGATGCTCAAGGGCGCAAATGCCAATGTCGTAACCAAAGAACTCGAGGCCCGCGTGGAAAAAGATACAGAAGATGCTGCCCGAGGGTGTTACGATAAGTCCCTATGTGAACCGTTCAGAGCTCGTCAGCCGTAACATTTCGACCGTCATCCGCAACCTTATCGAGGGCGCCATCATCGTCTTCGTCGTCCTCATAGTATTCTCGGCAACGCCCGCGCCGGCCTGATCGTCGCCTCGGTCATTCCGCTTGCGATGCTCTTCGCCTTCATTCTCATGCGCATATTCGGTGTCTCGGCCAATCTGATGAGCCTCGGTGCCATCGACTTCGGTATCGTCGTCGACGGTTCGATCGTCATCGTAGAGGGTATCCTCGCGCATCTTTTTTCTCGCAGTCGAACCTCGGGCGCACACTCACGCAAACAGATGGATGCTCAGGTCATAGCCGGAGCAGGCAACGTAGTACGCTCGGCCACATTTGCCGTAATAATCATACTTATCGTATTCTTCCCCATCCTCACGCTTACGGGAATCGAGGGCAAGTACTTTACGCCCATGGCCAAGACGCTCGTGTTCTGTATTATAGGAGCGCTGTTACTTTCATTGACCTATGTGCCGATGATGTCGTCGCTCTTCCTCTCGCACCACATAAGTTCAAAGCCGTCGTTCGCCGACCGGTTCTTCGCATGGCTTAACAGGATATATCAGAAATGTCTGGCCGTATGTCTGAGGTTCAACTGGGCGACCGTCGGCGCAGCCGTTGCCGCATTCATCGCAAGTCTCATGCTCTTCACACGTCTGGGTGCCGAGTTCATCCCTACGCTCGACGAGGGTGACTTCGCCATGCAGATGACTCTTCCAGCCGGAAGCTCGCTCTCGCGTAGCATCAACGTCTCGGGCGTGCCGAGAAGATCCTTATGGACAACTTCCCAGAGATAAAGCACGTAGTGGCCAAGATCGGTACGGCGGAGGTCCCGACCGACCCCATGGCTGTCGAAGATGCCGACGTAATGATCGTCATGAAACCATTCGAGGTGGACAAGCGCCTCGTCACGTGCCGAACTCGTAGAAGATGAAGGCTTCGCTCGATACGATTCCCGACGTCGAGTTCAACTTCAGCCAGTCCATACAGCTGCGTTTCAACGAGCTTATGACCGGAGCCAAGGCCGACATAGCCATCAAGCTCTACGGCGAGGATATGGCCGAACTATACTCCAAGGCCAAGGAGGCGGCAAAATATGTCGAGCAGGTGCCCGGAGCCTCGGACGTACTCGTAGAGCAGGCTATGGGACTGCCGCAACTCGTGGTAAACTACAACCGCGCCAAGATCGCCCGCTACGGAATCAACATCGAGGAACTGAACAGCATTATCCGCGCCGCCAATGTCAACATGAACATCGGACGCCACTTCGATGTGGGCGAGCCCCTCTGCGAGATCGTCGACAAGAGCAACATGATGCTGCGTCTGACGGCATACGAGAAGGATCTCCATAACCTCAAGGCCGGTGACAGCGTCGTCTTCCGCGTAAACGGTATCGAGGGCAAGACCTTCCGCGGTGCCATAACGATGATCGGGCAGCAGGTCAACAACGAGAACCGTTCGATCGACGTCTACGTCCGCATATCGGAGCAGAATCCCCAATTCCGCCCGGGAATGTATGCAACTGCTCGCGTTGAACTGAAATAATATTATTTTTGTCGTATGAAAGCACCTCTGACATTCAAAGACCGGTATCCGATCACCACGCTCATCGTCTCAGCCGTGGTGGCCGTGCTTATCCATTTCCCGGAGGTGCTGTCACTCTCGGACAGCTTCGAACGGCAGGAGCTGTTCGCCGGAATGGAGCCGCAGGATGTCATAAACGAGATACTCTTCACGTTCATCTCTCTTCTGCTGCTCTTCTGGATCAACATGCGCATCTTCCGTTTCAACACGCCGATGGTGCGCGTCACCAAGACCAAGATGGCGCTGTCGTTCTTCCTTACGTGGGCCGCAAAGCAGCCTCTTCGGACAGTTGTTCGTACTGCTGCACCACCAGTTCGACATTCCGGCCATCGACGCCATGGTTCACCACTACCTGCACCCGCTGCGCGACACTCATAATCGCCAGCATCGTCACCGGTACCAACTACATATACCATCTCGTAGTCAAGCAGCAGCGCATCATCGTCGAGAACGAGGAACTGCGTACGGAGAGCGTGCGGCACCAATACGAGTCGCTCAAGAACCAGCTGAACCCCCACATGCTGTTCAATTCGCTTAATACCCTGCTCTCGCTCATACGCGAATCCCCACCAAGGCCATAGACTACACGCAGGAGCTTTTCGCGCGTACTGCGCTACACCTTGCAGGACGACGACCGCCGCAGCGTGACCCTCGCCGAGGAGATGCAGTTTGCCGAAGCCTACATCTACCTGATGAAGATGCGCTATGAGGATAATCTACGCTTCGACATCCATATCGACCAAAGCATGAACTCCATGCTGCTGCCGCCGATGTCGGTGCAGCTGCTCATCGAGAATGCCATCAAGCACAACGAGATCAGCAACCGCAATCCGCTCACGATATCGATACGTACCGAGGGCGGCATGCTCTCTGTAAGCAACCGCATACAGCCCAAGCGACTGACGCCGGCAGGCCCGGGCATCGGTCTGGATAATCTGGCCAAACGCTACAACCTGCTGTGGCAGCAGGAGATACAGATATCGGTCGAAAACGGTATCTTCAGCGTACGGCTGCCACTGCAACAACCGCGAAACGACTATGAAAGCACTGATAATTGAGGACGAGAAGGCCGCCGTACGCAACCTGAAAGCCCTGCTCAAGGAGGTCGCACCCGACACTGAGGTTACGGAGGTGCTGGACAGCGTCACCGACAGCGTCGCATGGTTCGAGTCGAACCATGCGCCCGATGTGGTATTCATGGACATACATCTGGCCGACGGTTCGTCATTCGAGATATTCGAGCATGTACGTATCGACTGCCCCATCATATTCACTACGGCATACGACGAATATGCGTTGCGGGCATTCAAGGTCAACAGTGTGGATTACCTGCTCAAGCCTATCGGCGCCACGGATCTGCAACGTGCTCTCGACAAGTTCAAGACGCTGCATCACACGCCCGACCAGAGCAACGCCCTCTCGGCGCTGATAAATGCCCTGCAAAAGCACGAACGCTACAAGACGCATTTCCTCATCCCCTACAAGGGCGACAAACTGCTGCCGCTGGCGGTCGACCAGATACAATACTTCTATATCTCGGATGGTGTCACCAAAGCCGTCGTGGGACCGAATGAGAGTTACGTATTGCCAAACACTTTGGACGAACTTGCCGACAGCCTCGATCCCGACCGCTTCTTCCGCGTAAACCGGCAATACCTCATCTCACGCAACGCCGTGCAGGATATCGACCTGTGGTTCAACAACCGACTGGCCATCAACCTCAAGGTACCGACCGAGGAGAAGATCCTTGTCAGCAAACTGCGCGTCAACGACTTCAAGGCTTGGTTTTCGGGTAATTGACACCAAACCGGCCACGAGCTACCAAACAGAAAAGGCATCATGCACTGTATATGTGCAAAGGATGATGTTCTTGTATTGCCATACATGCAAGGCTTATGATTCCGGCCTCCGCACAATATGCATAATAATAAAAAAGCCAGCAGACCTTACGATTTACAGGCTTTTACATCATACATATTCCCCCGACCTCTGTTATCGCTCTCCTGTACAGTCCTCTTCTTGCCCGCCTACGCCTATCCATTCTCTCTTCTATTACCTTTCCGTAGGCGGCCTCATGGCTGTGCAGACGAAAGCACCATATACGAAAAAAGGAAGCCAAACGGCTTCCTTTTTCTGCGGTGCGTAGGGGACTCGAACCCCTGACCCCGTGCGTGACAGGCACGTATTCTAACCAGCTGAACTAACGCACCTCTTCTGGTTTGCGAATGCAAAGATAGTATAAAATAGTAAAACTGCAATAGAAATCGGGTGAAAAATGTTATCGGAAGATCGAAAAATGTACACTTCCGTAATTGCGCACATCGTAAAGGCGCGGAGACCCGCAAAACTCTTGTCCTTCGAGTGTTCGAAGACAAATATACCGTCCCTCTTTCAACATCTCGCGTCCAAGGACCATATCCACAACACGCTCACTGCCCTCGAGATCATACGGCGCATCCGAAAAGATCACGTCGTAGCGTTTTGAAGCGTTCTTCAGATATAGGAACACATTGGCCTTGACGGCATGTATGGCATCAAGGTGATAGGCGCGTGCCGTCGACCGAATGAAATCGTAATGCACGGCGTTTATCTCCACCGAGGTGACCGATGCGGCGCCACGTGATGCAAACTCATAACTTATCGATCCCGTGCCTGCAAACAGATCGAGCACATCGATACCCTCGAAATCGATCAGGTTGCCCAATACGTTGAAAAGGTTCTCTTTTGCAAAATCGGTCGTTGGACGTGCCCTGAGGTTCTTCGGAGGGACTATCGTCCGGCCACCGCACGTGCCGCTTATTATTCTCATTTGTCGTGTATGGTTTTTGAATATGGTTATAGGTCTCAAGGTGTGTTTTACAGGCACCGCAGACATTGCAGACACAGAAGGCCAGAAGGCACAGCAGACATTGCAGACACTGCCGCCGCGACAGAAAACATTTCCCTAGACAACCTCCCCCTTAGGCAGGCCCCCAGCAGGCACAAAAAGTCCGCCCACATATCGGGGCGGACTTTTTAGTTCGGGTTCTCAGCCGCAGGGATTACTCACCCCAGTTACCGGCCTCGTTGTTACCGCCCTCGAGCGAACCGAACTTCAGACCTGCATACTGGTTGAGGTTGTGCACCTGATTGTCGATAAGGTTGATCACCTCCTGACGGTACTTTATGGTATCGAGGTACATCTTGTAGGGTGCGCGGCACTCCACAACAGGGATCTCGACCTTCGACTCGGTCACGATTCGTGCGGCCTCCAGCAGGAACTGGGTCTTGTTGTCGGTGAAGGGTATGTAACGCAGATTCTCGATATCCTCGCGCGAGAGCTTGCGAGGCGAGAATATGGTGTCTATGACTGCGATATTGAACTTCTCGATATTCTTCTTGCCGGCCTTCTTCAGCTTAGCCATTGCAACAGAGTCGTCCTCGTCGACGAACTTACGCTCCATCTCAAGCGTGTCGTTAAGGACGAAGTTGATAAGCGTGTCGAAACTGCCGGTGAAATACTGATACTTCTTCTTGAAGGCACGCTCGGCGGTACGTATATCCTCGAGGCGCTCGATAACAGCGGCATTCCTCTGTTTCAGCTCCTTATTGAACGCCTGAGGAGTGTGTATCTCCATGGCGATCACATATACCAAACCGAGGATCACTAATGCAAGTACGATTTGTATTCCCTTTTTCATTTTTTGATATTTGTTATTAAGTTTGTATCAAATATAGCGGCTCAATAATATTTACGACCGATGCTTAATACGTATATTGCAGGCCAAATTTACGCAAAAATCTCTTTTGACGCAACAGTTAGCCAGAAAAAGTTGTAGAAAATTTATCGGAGTATCTCTCTTCGCCCGATTTCTCCTCTATTTTCATTCTCAACGGTTATGCCGGAACGGGAAAGACCACCCTCATCGCGGCGCTGGTGCAGGTGCTGCGCGCAATGAATATCCCGTGCGTGCTTCTGGCGCCTACGGGTCGCGCCGCCAAAGTCTTGGCACAATATTCGGGTACCGAGGCTCACACCATACACAAACGCATCTACCGCCAGCGCACCAATGCCGACTACGAATCGAAATACTCGCTCGACATAAACCGCGAGAAGGGGTGTGTATTCATCGTCGACGAGACGTCGATGCTCTCCGACTCCACGCCCGACGGACAGATCTTCGGCAGCGGCTCGCTGCTCGAAGACCTTATAACATACGTACGCAGCGGGCGGCAGTGCCGTCTGATTCTTGTGGGAGACGACGCGCAACTTCCGCCCGTAGGCGCCGACCGCTCCCCGCCCTCGATGCCACAGCCATGCGCTCGTACGGCGAGGTGGTATATTCGTCGATGACGGACGTAGTGCGTCAGGATGCCGCCTCGGGAATACTCCGCAACGCCACCGCCCTGCGGCAGATGCTCGAACGCGGCGAGGTGGAGGTGCCGCACATAGACCTCAATTACCCCGACATAGAGTCTATCGGCGGCGGCGAGTTCCTCGAATGCCTCGAGGATGCCTACGCCCGTTACGGCCGTGACGAGACGATCGTCATCACCCGCTCGAACAAGCGTGCCAACCGTTTCAACGAGGGCATACGCCGATACATACTCTCGGCCGAGGAGCAGATCGAGAGCGGCGACCGGCTGATGGTTGTCAAGAACAACTACTATTATACCGAGCGCATGGAGAAGTCTCCCATGAGCTTCATCGCCAACGGCGACATTGCGCTGCTCAAACGCATCCGCCGCTTCGAGGATTTCTACGGCTGCCACTTCGCCGACGCCATACTATCGTTCGGCGACTACGGCAACACGGAGATCGAGTGCAAGATCCTGCTTGACACCCTCTCGTCGGAATCCCCGTCGCTCACGCGCGAGCAGAGCCGGCAGCTCTTCGACGAGGTGGAAAAGGACTATATGGATACGGCAAGCCGTCTGAAACGTTTCCGCCAGATACGCGAGAACCCGCACTACAATGCCCTTCAAGTGAAATTCGCCTACGCCGTCACGTGTCACAAGGCTCAGGGCGGACAGTGGCGTGCGGTCTTCGTCGACCGCTGTCTGTTCGGCGACGAGCCAATGACGCGCGACATGCTGCGGTGGCTCTATACGGCCGTTACGCGCGCCACGGAGAAGCTCTATCTGGTCAATTTCGACGAGCGATTTTTTGAATAGTCGCCGAAAATAAGCTATCTTTGCAGGATAACGAATCTGATATGGCTGCTGAAACTAAATACGTCGAGACACCCTTGATGAAACAATATTACAAGATCAAGGCCGTGCATCCCGACGCCATATTGCTCTTCCGCGTAGGTGACTTCTACGAGACATTCGGCGAGGATGCCATAACCTCGAGTTCGATTCTGGGCATCACGCTCACGCGGCGCGCCAACGGTGCCGCCTCGTATGTCGAACTTGCCGGATTCCCATACCATGCAATCGACGTCTATCTGCCCAAGCTCGTCAGGGCGGGCAAGCGCGTAGCCATCTGCGAGCAGCTGGAGGATCCCAAGACGGTCAAGGGTCTGGTCAAGCGCGGCGTCATAGAACTTGTAACACCGGGCGTGGTGCTCGGAGACAATATCCTGCCCAACAAGGAAAATTCGTTTCTGGCATCGGTATTCTTCGGCGACAAGGCCACAGGCGTGGCGTTTCTCGACATCTCGACCGGAGAGTTCTACATGGCACAGGGTGACGACCACTATGTCGACAAGCTCATGTCGAGCCTCTCGCCCAAGGAGGTGATTTACCAGCGCGGCTGCGACGAGCGCTTCGACAAGGCTTTCGGAAACGGATACTATACCTACCGTCTCGACGACTGGGTCTTCTCGTCGGATCTCAACTACGACAAACTGTGCAAACAGTTCGGCACCAAGTCGCTCAAGGGTTTCGGTGTCGAGTCGCTCAAGGAGGGCATCGCCGCCGCCGGAGCCATACTCTATTATCTTGAGTTTACCGAGCATAAGGAGATATCGCACATATCGTCCATTTCGCGCATCGACCAGAACGAATATGTATGGCTCGACAAGTTCTCGATACGCAATCTGGAGCTCTTCTCGTCGAACGGCTCCGTCGACAAGCACAGCTTTGCCGACGTCATGGACCGCACGCGTACATCCATGGGCGGCCGTCTGCTCAAAAGGTGGATAGCCATGCCGCTGCTGGATGTCGAGCGCATACGCCGCCGCCAGAACGTCGTCGAGAGCCTGCTCGGGGACAAGGAGCTGGCACAGGAGCTGCGGAGCGAGATCTCGGAGATAGGCGATCTGGAGCGCATATCGTCACGTGTGGCCGCCGGACGCGTCACACCGCGCGAACTCGTACAACTCAAAACGTCGCTTACGGCCGTGGAGACACTCAAGGCGCTGCTGGAATCCACCGACGTGGAGGATCTGCACGCCATAGCCGACGAGATCGACCCCGCCACGGAGGTGCGTGACCGCCTTGCGCGCGAGATATACCCCGACCCGCAGAACAACCAGATACAGAAGGGCGGAATCATCGCCGACGGCGTATCGCCCGAACTGGACGACCTGCGCCGCATAGCCCTGCACGGCAAGGATGTGCTGCAGCAGATACAGCAACGCGAGAGTGAAGCTGCAGGCATCCCCCTCAAGATAAGCTACAACAACGTCTTCGGATACTATATCGAGGTGCGCAACACACACCGCGACAAGGTGCCGCCCACTTGGGTGCGCAAACAGACACTCACCAATGCCGAGCGATACATAACCGAGGAGCTAAAGGAGTATGAGGAGAAGATCCTCGGGGCACAGGACCGCATCCTGCAGCTCGAACAGCAGATATACGACGAGCTGATACGCTTCATAACGCAACACCTGCGTGTCATTCTGCACGATGCCGCCGCCGTGGCCCGCATCGACTGCCTGCAGTCGTTCGCCACGATGGCCGAGGAGTGCCGCTACGTGCGTCCCGAGCTGGACGAGGGCAAAGTGATCGACATACGCGAGGGTCGCCACCCTGTCATCGAGAAGTTGATGCCCGTGGGCGAGGAGTATATCCCCAACGACGTACTGCTAAACGATGAGGACCAGCAGATCATGATGATAACGGGTCCCAACATGTCGGGTAAGTCGGCCCTGTTGCGACAGACGGCTCTTATAATACTCATGGCGCAGATGGGATCCTTCGTTCCCGCCAAGTCGGCGCACATAGGCATCGTGGACAAGATATTCACACGTGTGGGGGCCTCGGACAACATATCGCAGGGCGAATCTACCTTCATGGTCGAGATGCTCGAGTCGGCAAGCATCCTGAACAACCTCTCGGACCGCAGCCTTATCCTGCTCGACGAAATCGGCCGCGGCACCAGCACCTACGACGGAATCTCCATAGCGTGGGCCATGGTCGAGTATATACACAACTACCCCACAGCCCATGCCAAGACGCTATTTGCAACACACTACCATGAACTTAACGAAATGGAGAGCCTCTTCCCGCGTGTTAAGAACTATCATGTCAGCGTCCGCGAGGTGGACAATACGATAGTCTTCCTGCGCAAGCTCGTGCGCGGCGGCACGGAACACTCGTTCGGTATACATGTGGCACGCATGGCCGGCATGCCGGCAAGCATCGTGAAGCGCGCCTCGGAGATTCTCGCCAACCTCGAGACGGCATACAGCGGCGACGTGGCCGAGGCTACGGCCGAGGCTGCGGCAACAACACCACCGGCCGGAGGTGATACACGTATTCTGCGCAGGCGCCGTCAACCATCGGCACGTAAGGTGGCCGAAGTGGCGCAGCAGGGGGAACATACAGCTGTCGATGTTCCAACTTGAGGATCCCGTACTCATACAGATACGCGACCAGATCAAGGATCTGGATATAAACTCACTGACCCCGATCGAGGCCCTCAACAAACTCAACGAGATAAAGAAAATATCGGGATTGTAATACTGACGCCAATCCCGTCATCCATACATATAACAGAGGCCATCCCTTAAAGGATGGCCTCTGTTTATATCGTAATTATCCGTGACCCCGAATCAACAACAGTCTCAACGGGCCTCTGCCTTGCGCTGCATGTTTCGTTATTTGTTATCGTCGATGAGCGAGCGGATGCTCTGTATAAGCATCGACACGGCCACGGAGTTGAACCCGCCCTCGGGGATGATCACGTCGGCATATTTCTTCGACGGCTCGACAAACTCCTCGTGCATGGGCTTCACCGTCTCGATGTACTGGTCGATTACCGACTGCATCGTGCGGCCGCGATCGCACACGTCACGCAGGATGCGGCGCGCAAGGCGTATGTCGGCATCCGTATCCACGAAAACCTTGATATCCATCATGTCGCGCAGCTCCTTGTTCTCGAAGATCAATATTCCGTCCACGATGATAACCTTCGACGGCTTTACCGCCACGCGCTGCGGCAGGCGGTCATGCTCTACGAACGAATATACGGGATGTTCGATCGGGACATTCTCCTTCAGCGCCCGAATATGGGCCACCATCATGTCCGTGTCGAACGCCTGCGGATGGTCGTAATTGAGTTTCGTACGCTCCTCGTACGTCAGTTCGGGATGAGCCTTATAGTAATAGTCGTGGCACAGTGTGGCCACATCGTTCTCGCCGAAGGCCTCCTGAAGACGTTTGACCAGAGTACTCTTGCCGGAACCTGTACCTCCGGCTACACCTATTACCGTAACTTTCATGACGTTGAAGGTTTATGATTAAAAAACGGAGGATCGCTCCGCCTCCGTCGGCGGCCGATCCCCCGGTATATGTCCGCAATTATGCGTCGATGTTTGCGTAGTGGGCGTTCTTCTCGATGAACTCGCGGCGGGGCGGCACATCGTCTCCCATGAGCATCGAGAATATACGGTCGGCCTCGGCCGCATTCTCGATATTCACCTGACGCAAGATGCGCGTATCGGGATTCATCGTCGTCTCCCACAGCTGGTGGGCATTCATCTCACCCAGACCTTTGTATCGCTGCACGTGCACGCCCTTTACGCCGAACTCCTCGGTGATGGCGTCACGCTCCTGCTCCGTCCAGCAGTAACGCTCGCGGTTGCCCTTCTTGACAAGGAACAAGGGAGGCGTAGCGATATATACATGTCCGTTCTCGATGAGTTCCTTCATCTTGCGGAAGAAGAACGTCAGCATCAACGTGGCTATATGCGAACCGTCGACATCAGCATCGGTCATGATGATGATCTTGTCATAACGCAGCTTCTCCATGTTGAGCGCCTTGCTGTCCTCCTCGGTTCCGATGCTCACGCCCAATGCCGTAAACATGTTCTTGATCTCCTCGTTCTCCCACATCTTGTGCTCCTGCGCCTTCTCGATATTCAGGATCTTACCCCGCGGAGGCATGATGGCTTGGAAATTACGGTCACGGCCCTGCTTTGCCGTACCGCCTGCCGAATCTCCCTCGACGAAGAATATCTCGGCAATCGAGCGGTCGCGGCTCGAACAGTCGGCCAGCTTGCCCGGAAGGCCTGCCCCCGACAATACCGTCTTGCGCTGCACGGCCTCACGCGCATGACGCGCCGCATGACGCGCCGTTGCGGCAAGGATCACCTTCTGCACGATGGCCTTGGCATCCTTCGGGTGCTCCTCCAGATAGTTGGCCAAAGCCGCCGATACGGCCTGATTGACCGCTACGCTCACCTCGTCGTTACCCAACTTGGTCTTGGTCTGGCCCTCGAACTGGGGCTCGGCGACCTTGACCGAGATGACGGCCGTAAGTCCCTCGCGGAAGTCGTCGCCGTTGATGTCAAACTTGAGTTTCGAGAGCATGCCCGACTCGTCGGCGTACTTCTTGAGCGTACGCGTCAGCGCCGTACGGAATCCCGTAAGGTGGGTACCGCCCTCGATAGTGTTGATATTGTTTACGTATGAATGTACGTTCTCCGAATACGAGTCGTTATACTGCATGGCCACCTCGACCGGAACACCGTTCTTCTCGGTGTCGATATAGATGATCGACTCGATGATCGGCGTGCCGCGCGTAGCGTCGAGATACTTGACGAACTCCTTGAGACCCTCCTCCGAGTAGAAATGCTCGCTCGGGTGGTTGCCCTGCTCGTCCGTCGTACGCATGTCGGTCAACGTGAGGTGTATGCCCTTGTTCAGGAAGGCCAACTCACGCAGACGGTTTGCCAGAATGTCGTATTTGTATTCGGTCGTATGCGTGAAGATCGAGCCGTCGGGCTTGAACGTGATAGTAGTACCGCGGTCGTCGCACTCACCAACAACCTGAAGTTCCGTCATGGGGACTCCCTTGCTGTAACGCTGCTTATATATCTTGCCTCCGCGGTGAATCTCTGCTATAAGCTCGGTAGAGAGGGCGTTGACGCACGATACACCCACGCCATGCAGACCTCCCGAGACCTTATAGCTGCCCTTGTCGAACTTACCTCCCGCGTGCAGAACAGTGAGCACCACCTCGAGTGCCGACTTGCCCTCCTTCTCGTGGAAGTCGACCGGAATGCCTCGACCGTCATCCTTGACCGTGATCGAGTTGTCCGCATTGATGGTGACCTCGATATGTGAGCAGTATCCGGCCAGCGCCTCGTCTATGGAGTTATCGACCACCTCGTATACCAGATGGTGAAGACCCTTCTCGCCAATGTCGCCGATGTACATGGCAGGGCGCTTGCGCACGGCCTCGAGGCCCTCGAGCACCTGAATGTTGGACGCCGAGTACTCCTCTTCCTGCTTCTTGAAATTCTCTTGTTCAGTAGTCATATATTTTGATTTTCGATTCTTTGCTTAAAGCGTACAAAAATACGGCTTTTTATCGGTTTTTCCAAACCTCGCGCACCTTATCTCTCATCCCTGCGCGCCCCTTTACCGCACATCCTGCGACCGATCCGCCTCGAGGCTCCGTTCGAGGTCTATCTCCTTGATACGCCCCTTAGAGAACAGGATCGTGCGGGCGGGGAACTGCTCTATGAGCGCAGTGTTGTGCGTCGACATGATCACGGCACAGCCCGACTCGGCAATCTCATGGAACAGCCGCATGATACCGTCCGCAGTGACGGGGTCGAGATTGCCCGTAGGCTCGTCGGCAAGAAGCAGACGCGGCGCATTGAGCAGAGCGCGTGCTATCGTAAGACGCTGCTGCTCGCCGCCCGAGAGCTCGTGCGGCATCTTGTAGGCCTTGTTGTCAAGCCCGACAAGCGTCAGAACCTCGTCTATGCGGCGGCGTATTTCAGCCTCGCGCCGCCATCCCGTAGCCTTCATCACGTCATAGAGGTTGAAGAATACGTTACGGTCATCCAGAAGCTGGTAATCCTGAAAGACTATACCCATACGGCGCCGCAGATACGGTATGTCACTGCGACGCAGACGCCGCAGATCCATTCCGACCACACGCCCCTCGCCCTCAAGCAGCGGTACCTCGGCATACATGGTCTTGAGCAACGTACTCTTGCCGCTGCCCACACGGCCGATAAAATATACGGTTTCGCCTGCCGCCACCGACAGATTGACATCCGAGAGAACAAGTTCGCCTTCGGCGCCTGCGCCGCGGCGCGACGCGTCGTCGCCGTGATATATCGCTACATTGCGAAGTTCGACCACATTGTTGCCTCTATCCATAATCCGATCAGCATATTATGTTGATTGTCAGCCAACGCATCGCGACTTTGCGGCAAGGCGCAGACCGCGATCCGTCCCGCCATCACCCGCCGCCTCGGCTTCCGCCCGACCCGGACGCCCAAGCCGCTACGGGCCATACGCGCGCCGACGATACGTTTAACTTACAAATGTAGCCATTTTTTCGCAAACACACTACCCTTTCCCCCAAAAAACCACATCCGCACAACCCTTACGCACACGTTCTTTCCGCGTAAAGGCCCGTCTCATGAAGGATTGTTTTTTGTAATTGCGATTTTTTCGTATTTTTGCGGCGTGAAGAGCCCCACAGGGGTTCCACTCCCAAGATGCAGATCACCAGAGCCCAATTCGTATGCAGTTCCGAGAAGGTCACGCAGGTGCCGCGCGACGCCATGCGCGACATAGCCTTCATCGGCCGCAGCAATGTGGGCAAATCGTCGCTCATAAACATGTTGACCGGAGTCAAGGGCCTCGCAAAGGTCTCGGCGACACCCGGCAAAACACGACTCATAAACCACTTCCTCATCAACGGCTCATGGTATCTGGTCGACCTGCCCGGTTACGGCTACGCACGCGTCTCGAAGACTCAGCGCGGCGACTTCGCCCGCATAATCCTCGATTACGTATTGAAGTGCGAGCGCATGCACTACCTCTTCGTGCTTGTCGACAGCCGCCTCGAACCGCAGAAGATCGACCTGCGCTTCATCGAGATGCTCGGGCAGAACGGCGTGCCATTCGGCATCATATTCACCAAATGCGACAAACTCTCCGCAGCACAGACCTCGCGCAACGTCGAGGCATACAGGCGTGAGCTTTCGCAGCAGTGGGAAGAGCTGCCGCCGATGTTCCTTTCGTCGAGCGCGACGGGCGCCGGACGCGACCAGATCCTCCAATATATAGAGGATTGTTTATAAATAGTTGACAAGTCGGATGTCTGCGGATATCGGGCATATTGTTGTGTGTATTATATTTGTAACATATTTTTACAAAAATGCCAATTCACAAGATCAAATTCTTCTCGGGACGCAGCTCCCGCTATCTGGCCGAAAAGATAGTTGCGAGCTACGGCACGACGCTCGGTGATTCCGAGGTCCTTCAGTTCAGCGACGGCGAATTCCAGCCCTACTACAACGAGTCGATCCGCGGCTGCACGGTATTCATCATACAGTCGACGTTCCCCTCGTCGGACAACCTGATGGAGCTGCTCATGATGATCGACGCGGCGCGCCGCGCCTCGGCATACAAGGTCATCGCCGTAATGCCGTACTTCGGCTGGGCCCGTCAGGACCGCAAGGACCGTCCCCGCGTGCCCATAGGCGCCAAGCTCGTGGCCAATCTGTTGGTCGCTGCGGGCGTCGACCGCATCATGACCATGGACCTGCACGCCGACCAGATACAGGGTTTCTTCGACGTACCTGTCGATGCCCTCTACGCCAGCGGCATATTCGTGCCCTACATCCAGAGCCTCAACATCGAGGATCTCTCGATCGCGGCACCCGACATGGGCGGTGCAAAACGTGCCAACGCCTACGCCAAGCACCTGCACACCCCCATCATCATATCACACAAGGAGCGCGCCAAGGCCAACGTCGTGGGCAGCATGACCGCCATAGGCGAGGTCGAGGGCCGCAACATCATCATCGTGGATGACATGATCGACACGGCCGGCACCATCTGCATGGCCGCCAACATGCTCATGGAGAAGGGTGCCAAGAGCGTGCGCGCCGTCATCACCCACCCCGTACTCTCGGGGGCTGCTTACGAGCGCATAAACGATAGCCAGCTGCAGGAGGTGATCGTAACGGATACAATTCCCCTCAATCCCGAAAAGGATCTGCACAAGTTCACCGTACTGACCGTTGCCGACATCTTCGCCAACGTCATCGAGCGCGTGCACAACTACAAGGAGATAAGCTCGATATTCTACAAATAAGCGATTGCCTACATCTCAGAGCGGGAGCATTCCGATGGAACGTTCCCGCTTTTGTTTTGCAGGCACAGCATAGCATCCGTCCTGCCAACGGGAACATTCAGATTTTGAAAAAATAAAAAATCCGTAAATTTGTTCTCGTACAACCCTAAAACACTACCCTTATGAAGAACCTTATGCGCATCGGCATCGTCGTTCTGGCCGCCATGACGGCAGTCGGGTGCTGCGGCAACCGTTACGACGAACCCTTTTTCACCACACGCGGAATAGTCCTCTCGTGGGATGACGTCAAGGCTCCCGACCGTCTCGACTGGGTGGCCATGGCAGACAGCGCCCATGTAAATACCCTCAGCATATATTGCAGCGAGGCGACAAAACAGACACCCGAATACCGCGATTTCATTGACCGCTGCGCCGAGAAAGGCATAGCTATTGAGTTTCAGGAGCACGCCATGGCTGAACTCCTGCCGCGTGCGATATATGACGAGCATCCGGAATATTTCCGTATGGATGAGCAGGGAAACCGCGTGAACGACTACAACTGCTGCCCTTCGTCGCAGGAGGCGCTGGAGATAATCGCCCGCAACGCCAAGGCCCGCGCCGAGAAATATCCCCCGACAAATCACAAATATTATTTCTGGCTCGATGACGGCGGCAACAAGTGTTTCTGCGACAAGTGCCGCGATCTGAACGACAGCGATCAGGCCCTTCTGATCGAGAACCGTATAATCGAGGCGCTGCGCGAGGTTGATGACAAGGCCATGCTGGCACACCTGTCGTACCAGAATACGCTCGTGCCTCCGGCCAAAGTAAAGCCCGCCGAGGGTGTATTTCTGGAGTTCGCGCCATTCTTCCGCACATGGGAGCAGCCGCTCGACGAGCGCGAGGCCCAACGTGCCGGCATGCAGATCACACACGGAGAGTATCTGGATGCTCTGGAGGCCAACCTTAAGGTCTTCCCCGCCGAAACGGCACAGGTGCTGGAGTATTGGATGGACATATCGCTTGTGAGCGACTGGAAGAAACCGGCCAGAGAGCTGACATGGCACGGTGACGTATTCCGTTCGGATATTGCCACATACGCACGCCTTGGCATAAGGAACATCACGGCCTATGCCATATATCTCGATGCCGACTATGTGGATGCCTTCCACGACGTATCGTTCGTATACGACTACGGCAGGGTGCTGTGGGAGTATCGGCCCGAAAAATAATCTTTATGGGGATTATCGCAAGCAGGCTGCAGAATCGCAACTGAAACATCTATTTATAAAAACGGAAATTGGCAGGCGCATATCCTGCCAATTTTCATTTTATGTCAGGATGCTATGCCATGCGGTCTCGAATAAAAAATTTATCCGCTTCAACGGCGGACACACGGCAAACCGTCTACTCCAAACGAAGCATTAACAATACGGCTCAGCCTAAATGCTGAGCCAACGGCCTTTACCGTGCCGCAACAAAAACGACAGCGACACAAAACCGGAATCATATAATTACGGTCTCTTATCTAAAAACTCCGCCGACCGCTTTTGGTGTCAACACAAAAAACGCCCGCCAAACGAATGACGGGCGCATACATTCTACATAATGGATCCTATTCGGCCTTCGCCTCACCCGGCTCCTGCCCGGCGGTGTTGTCATCGGCAACCTTGAACTCCGTAAAGCCTGCCCCAACGAGAATATTGAACCACGACAGTGCCTTCTTCATATCCGATACATGTACGCGGTCACGGTCGTAGTCGGGCACGATCTCGGCAAAATATGCCTTTATACGTTCGGGCGTCTCCTTGTGCGAAAGCCCCTCCTTACCGCCCGTATGGGCATACATACGTGTAAAGACCTCGGCCAGAGGTATGTCCTCACCCTCGGTGAACATCGATATATCCGACAGTGCGCTCACGCGAGCCGAACCCGAGGCATTCAGACGCTTGCCGTCCGAAAGCGACTCGACGATTATGCCGCGCGTAGACTGCGCCACATACTTGTAGAGGCCCGGCATACCCGATATGGCCAGAATATCCTTAAATTCCATAATTTTGAAGTTTTAGATGAATTATATGCATTAAAACAAAATCTTTTCCGTTCAATCCTCCTTCGACAGATGCACGTCGAGCTGCGGGAAGGGGGAAGTGCGCCCCATGATCGGGCAGCTCCTTGTAGAAAGCCTCCATCACGCTGTCCAATACATCCCAATAGTCGGCATTGAGCACCCACGCACGCGCCTCGATAACAACGGCGCTGTCGCCCAAGTTGTCGATACGCACATACATCGCGGGATCATCCAGCACGCGCTTGTGCAACGGATATCTTCCAGCTGCATCGGCGCTTGTCGGCTGCCGAGTAGTTGTTGATGATTGATGTCGAGATGGTATTGTTGGGGATGTATATTGTCTGTTTGTCGGTAGTCGTGACGGTCGTGGTAAAGAGGCGTATTGCCTGTACTGTTCCCTTCACTCCCTGCGCCTCGATATAGTCGCCGACCTTGTACGGCCGCAGCACGAGGATCATAACGCCGCCGGCGAAGTTCTGCAACGTACCGCTCATGGCCATGCCTATGGCAAGACCCATCGATGCAAGTATGGCCACGAACGAGGCCGAGTCCACACCCAGCACCGACACTATCACTACAATAAGGATGATATATCCGCATGTGCGTATCAACGTCAGCAGGAAGCTGTGAAGCGATATCTCGGTTTCCGCGGCGCGTCATTATGCGGTCGAACATCCTCACCACACGTCCCAGCAGCCAACGACCCACATAATATATGGCCAGAGCGATGCAAACCTTGATTGCGGTCCACACCAGCCAAGAAACGATGTCATGTACAATGGACTGAGCATTCAGATCAGCCAGATTCTTCACCATCTCGACAAAACGTGCCTTCTGCACGCTGTCCGGAACGATCAGATTCTCGATAGGCTCCTCGGCCTGCGCTTGTATCAAAAGCTTCAACATGGCGATAATATCTCTATGGAACACAAAAGTACACATTTTTCCCGAAAAACCGCTATCTTTGTTCACATGCGGGTCTCAATCACACATACGGTCAAATGGCGTGCCCTGCTATGCGTTACGGCCGCCGTAACTGCAGCCGCCATTGTCGGGTGCCGCAAGTTCGACGAGCCGACACCCGACCCCGCACCTCCGGCAGCCGTCACCATGTCCTTGGCCGACCTTCACGATCTGTGCCGCGACGCCACGCTCGAGATAGACGAGCAGATCGTCGTCGGAGGATACGTTACATCGAGCGACGCCGCATCCAATTTCTACAAGACATTCACCATCGAGGATGCCTCGGGCGGCGCCGAGATCATGGCCGGCATTACGGGCCTGCACAACATCTACCCCCGAAGGGTATTACATCACCGTATCGCTGAGCGGGTGCGCCGCGGGCGAACATTACGGCGTCATGCAGATAGGTCTGGCGCCCGAATCATACGACTACTACCCACGGCATACTTCTCGGCCCGCGCCGTCATCGACCGCCACGTCATGCGTAGCGACGTACGGCATGAGGTTGCGCCACGGCCCGTCACAATCGAAGGGATGCGCACCGACATGTGCGGATGTCTGGTTACGGCAGGAGGCCTGAGATGCATAACCTCGGAGCTATTCCAAGATACGTGGGAGGCAAACCCCGACGGTACGTGGCACGGCTACAACTTCTTTGCCGACGCCGCGGGCAACGTCATTGCTGTCTACACCTCCGACTATGCCGACTACGCTTCGCACGCCGTCCCCCTCCGGCAATGTCGCCATAAAGGGTATCCTGCAACGCGGCAAGATCGACGGCGGGGAGTATTTCATGATAAAGATGCGCGATGAGACCGACTGTACGCCTCTTGACTGAAATCGCAGCGGCCGTAATGGCCCTTGCATGCTGCGCCTGCACAAAGTCAGTTCCCGACTACGACGACGACCCGCGCGGCACGGTCTCGATCGCCCACCTAAAGACGTTGTGCACATCCGAGTCGGTTGTCATAACCGACGACATAGCCATAACGGGGCACATCGCGGCCAACGACCTCTATGGCGAATACTCCCGCACAATAGTTCTGTGTGACGACTCGGGCGGCATAGAGATCGCCGTAGACTCACGCCGCACGGCCGAGACGTTCCCCATAGCCGCACGCCTGACCGTACACTGCACCTCGCTGGCACTCGGCGACTACGGCGGCCGCGTGATGCTCGGCGCCGCACCTACGGCGCAATATACGGTAGACCGCATCGCCGAAAGCGATTTTGCACGCTACTTCCTTCTGGATACGGCATCGGCACAGGCCGTAGATCCCGTACACATAACCATTCCCGAGACAAACGCCGAGCTTGTCGGCTCGTTGGTGCAGATCGACGACGTGACATTCGGCAGCGAGGCCGACCTTGCATGGTGCGAAACCGACCCGGCAACGGGCGACCACATCGACACCGAGCGTACCGCAACCGACCGTGCGGGCAGGACTCTGGCTGTACGCACAATATCCCAATGCGAATACCGCGACGAAAAAATCCCCGCAGGATACGGAACCCTGCGGGGAATATTGGAATACTTCAACGGCGAATACTCGCTGCGCATAACCAACCATCAGATACTTTTCCCATCCGACGGTGCCATGCCCCAACCTTGAGACCCTACTTCTGCAACGCCTCCCAAAGCATATCCTTCAGACGGGAGATATTGAGTCCCGTAACCGAGGAAATGAATATCGTACGGGGATACCTTCCGGCAGGTGAGGCTGCATCTGGCGCATCAAATCCTCATCCAACATATCGCACTTCGTAACGGCCAGCAGACGCTGTTTGTCCAACAGTTCGGGGTTATACTGCGTAAGCTCGCCCAGCAACACCTCGTAGTCGCGCGCCACATCGTCGCTGTCGGCCGGAACCATGAACAGCAGCACCGAATTACGCTCGATGTGCCGCAGGAAACGTGTTCCGAGGCCGCGGCCCTCATGCGCCCCCTCACGATGATACCCCGGAATATCGGCCATGACGAACGACTTGTGGTCCCGCACCTCGACAATGCCCAGATTGGGTTCGAGCGTAGTGAAGGCATAGTCGGCAATCTTGGGTTTGGCGGCCGACACCACCGACAGCAGCGTACTCTTTTCCGGCATTCGGGAACCCGACAAGGCCCACGTCGGCCAACACCTTCAATTCAAGGATAAAGGCACCCTCGTCACCCTCTTCGCCCGGTTGGGCGTAACGCGGCGCCTGATTCGTCGCGCTCTTGAAGTGCCAGTTGCCCAGACCTCCACGGCCGCCCTTGAGCAGAACCAGACGCTCGCCATCCTCGGTCACCTCACCGACATACTCGTTCGTGACCGTACCATCCTCATGCTCCACGACACGGCGCGCAACCGTACCCAGCGGCACCGGAATGACTATATCGCGTGCATCCTTTCCCGTAGAGCGTGCGCCGTGGCCGCATTCGCCATCCTCGGCAAACTGGTGACGCTGGTATTTGAGGTGTATGAGCGTCCAATACTGGCGGTCGCCCTGAAGCACTATGCTGCCGCCCTTGCCGCCGTCGCCGCCGTCGGGGCCGCCGAAGGCGACGAACTTCTCACGCCGGAAGTGGCACGAGCCGGCCCCGCCGTGGCCCGAACGGGCAAATATCTTCACGTAATCGACAAAATTCGATCCTGCCATAATCTTGTGTTTAATAGGATTGACCGTACACCTTCACGCAACGATCGGACCACAAAGATAACTTCTTCGCGTCAAACGACCAAATCGGACACTTTATGCCGCAAAAAAAAACGGAGCGACACGCGCTCCGTTGCAAAAGTAACCAAATACAAAAAACATATCACAACCCGACCGGCTCGTAAGGCAGACCCCATGCCTCGGCGACGCCGCGGTATGTAACCTTGCCTTCGACAACGTTCAGGCCACGATATAGCTCCATGCTCTCACGGCATGCTCTCTTCCAACCCTTGTCGGCCAGCTGCACGGCATAGGGCAGCGTGGCGTTCGTAAGCGCCGCCGTCGACGTACACGGCACGGCACCCGGTATGTTCGCCACGGCGTAGTGAAGCACGCCGTCGACGTAATATGTAGGATTCTCGTGTGTGGTCGGGTGCGACGTTTCACAACATCCGCCCTGATCTATGGCCACGTCGACAATGACCGCGCCGCGTTTCATCGTGCGCACCATCTCCGCCGTAACCAGCTTGGGAGCAGAAGCTCCGGGTATGAGTACCGACCCTATGACCAGATCGGCCGTACGAACCTCCTCACTGAGATTATACCTGTTCGACATGAGCGTATGCACGTTCGCCGGCATCACATCCGCCAAATATGCCAGACGCGGCAGCGAGATATCGCATATCGTCACATCGGCACCCATGCCTGCCGCCACGCGGGCCGCAGCCGTACCGACGACACCGCCGCCTATGACCAGCACCTTCGCCGGCTTGACACCCGGGACACCGCCCAGAAGTATACCGCGGCCGCCGCGCGGACGCTCCAGATAGTAGGCACCCTCCTGTACGGCCATACGCCCCGCGACTTCCGACATGGGAACAAGCAGCGGAAGCGTACCGTCGTCGCGCGCAACGGTCTCGTAGGCGCAGCAGATGGCGCCCGAATCGATCATGGCACGCGTCAGGGGTTCACAACTTGCAAAGTGGAAATAGGTGAAGAGCAACTGACCTTGGCGTACGAGCGAATACTCGGGCTCGATCGGCCTTTACCTTCATGATCATCTCGGCCGCAGCATATACCTGCTCGATCGAGGGAAGAATCTTAGCACCGGCAGCGACGTAATCCTCATCCGAAAAACCGCTGTTTTCTCCGGCCGAAGCCTGCACATAGACCGTGTGTCCGCGCGCCGCAAGTTCGTGGGCGCCGGCCGGCGTAAGAGCAACTCGATTCTCGTTGTTCTTGATCTCCTTAGGAACACCAATAATCATACTCCTTAAATTAACTTGTCCAGTCCTACAAATATAAACATTTTTTCGACATAAGCAAAACGAGCATGCGGTTTTTCAAATAACGGCACTCAGAATTTCCATGACACTACGCAATAATATGTTCTGGGATAGGAATATGTTATTATATCGGGCAGAGGTCTGTAAACATTTTGCGAACCGGCCGTATAACGTCTCAGCCGCGAAGACTCATACCCGCCGTAGACCGTATCGCGGCTGCCCAACAGATTGCGCACCGAGAGTGTCACCACAACCCTTCCGCGATGCGTATAGAACCACTTTGAGACCGAGGCGTCGACCGTCAGGGCATCGTTCAACCGCCGCTGCAACATGAACTAGTGTTACTGCTTTACACTTAAGGTGTGTCTCACTACATTTATGAGTGCAATAAGTAAAAAGCTCAATTCATCCAAGTGTGCACAAATAATATTTTAAGTCATTCAAAAAATAAAAGAAAGATATTAGTTCAGTATCATTCAATTAAACACTTATGGCAGCTTTCTGTTCGGATTACCTCCTTTACAATATCCAATAAGAATGAATATGCGCCAGCCGCCGTTACTCTTCTGAAGAAGTCGCCGGTGTTCCTTAGCGAGAGTGTTTCCTGATAACTTTTTCTCGGAGTCAATCGCTGGATATAAATAATGCTTCCCAAGTTGACAACAAATGTTTCATGCTCTACAATTTCATCAGCGAGGAACTCATCCTCTAGTTAAGTCGTTATAAATCATATTCTCCATCAAAGATGTGAACGTTCTGCTGTCTGAAATTCAACCTTGCATTCTCTCAATCGGTCCGTATCTTCTGGATGATTGCCCGAAATCAATTTACGCCCGCTGCGTTCCATCGTTTGGCGCTGGAAAAAGGTAGGCGTCCTCGGTGATCAAGATAATTCTTAACGATCAAAGTCGATTTTCCCGTCAACAATTTCGACGGATGATGAAGAAACATCCACCAACCAATAGTCTTCGAGTTTGTAACCGCTCTTCAGCTCATCACAGTCAGGGCATTCTCAAGGTCAATCATTCCGGCCCCGCGCCTGGTAAATGCTCACGGCAAAATGACTTGTGGATAAATTTCGAAGACCCCCGAGAGTTCTTGGCTGTATCTTTCAGCATTTTTAAGAGTTTGACAGTAACATACGTCGAGATTTGGACAGTGCCAATCGATTCTCCAATAAGCCAAAAAGTGATAAACATCTCTCCTGTCCTCTTGCGGCACCAAGATATTTTCATGCTGAGGTAACAGGAGTTTAACGAGACGACTTACCACAACGTCGCTTAATAAGTTACACCTTGCCATTCAACGTTTAACTAATAACTTCTCAAATGGTTTTTCTATTCACATTATCGTAGATGAAAATGTTTATCCGTCCGATAACGGAGTCAGTCAATCGTTTTCCAAAAAAATGAACAAAAAATCGAAGGACCAGGGCGAAATATTTCTTGTATGGAGTTAAGAGTGATTCATCGCCTGTCCGTTATCTGCAAATGCAACGTTCAGGTTTATCGTGGTCATCCACTGGCAATTGTTCAACAAAGCCGTATTTGTCCTCCAACGTTGACAGGTGATTCTCGAGGGGAATAATCGTTCTTCATCAAAGCCTACGACCAATGTTGTTCAAGACTCCTGATGCGAGGGGGTCGGGATTACTTTCAGCTGGTTCCGCCTTCAAGTTCTTGTCAAGTGGATGTTGGTCGCTGTCGGATGACCGTTTGCTGTCGCTGTTGGCGTTTACCGTTGACTTTGTTTATTCCGCCAATCATTGAACCGTTAATACCGACTTTCTGTCATGGCAATCAATAACATGGAAAGAGATGCTATCATAAGCGTGTTCTTCTTTTAACCACCGATAAATCGGGTTCTGTAGCCTGCCTTCTTCGACTTTTTCTCGCTGTTCGCTTTCCCTGAACCGTTTCTCTCCATTCCACATTCATGAATATCGTGAGACGGATAGCTCTTCGATGTCGGCGTTGAATCGAGGCTCGCTCCAGCGCGCCGGAAGCGCAAAACCCGACGTTCGTCGGCGTTCGAGCCGTGATTCAATATTCCGGTTTTTATTCTTGAACACTGGATTCTGGCCCCGCTTTCTGTGTTTTTCCTTGCGCCTGATGCTGTTCCTCGTATGCTGCGGTTACTGGGTTCGTTAATATTTAAGTCTGATTGCAATGCCTGAGCGATACCCTTGCCAAGCCACTGCGCGTTTAATTCACTGAGTTAAGTGAGCCACAAGCTCGATATTGGCAATCAATATCCTGTTAAACGGATTGTTTCCGGTACTGGGAGTTCGTCATAAATAAACTTTCAAGGATAAGTTTCCAGGGGATTTCCTGTGAAAAACTCAAAATATCGAGACTTAACTTTGTTTTCAGCCAAATTTAATCTTTACATGGTTTCATAATTTCTCAATGTCGTCTTGAGGAGAATCGAGTTAAGATCAGGAGTCAGCTGTAAAAGTATCAGACAGCTAAAATGTACTCAGGCTCTTGTCAAATCGCCCGGAAGCCCCTGGCTCCGGCTGCGGCAACCTGTTACAAACCGGAATTACACTGTGCTGGAATATATCTCTTCCATTGGTGCTTTCATTTTTCTGTCGTGTCCATAATCGCCGATACGTCTGTTTTCATTGTTTTTGAATTGATGTTTCATTGACAGATTGGTGGGTTGATATGTCTCATGTCTTGATTCGCAACCATCCCCGCGTTCAATAGGAGTTCATATCTGGGGAGATAGATCAGGTCTTCAATCAACCGATAAA
>VOFD01001262.1_pt1 | contig 27325 bp, 40 predicted proteins | sample 5384101 | NCBI WGS metagenome assembly VOFD01 (sample SAMN12384723, study PRJNA508395) | human gut metagenome | isolation source: healthy gut C | host: Homo sapiens
CTACAATAAGTAAAATAATACTAAAAATAATGCCTTGTGTCAATGTTCCTAATTTCGGTACCTTTTGATAATATAAAATATCCCGGTATGCAATAATAATTGGTGTCATAGGGTTCAAATGAAAATGGTTTGAATCTGTTCCGGCACCATATCTATAGAATACATAACCGGAGTTAAAAACTGCCATGCCATCGTAATAATAACTAATACATGTTCCAAATCCCTCAAATAAACAGTAACCGCAGAAACGATCATCGTAATACTAAGTGCAAGCAGATATTCTGCCACTATGACCGGCGGTAAATACAAAATTGCTTTGAAACTGATTCCTTTTCCGGATAACAAAAGAACCGCTAATACAACCACCATGCTTAAAAAGCATATTTACAAGCTGGCATGTCACATGAGAAATCGGCAATACTTCCCGAGGAAAATAGATCTTTTTCACAATATCTTTTTTGTGCCATAATACAACTTCCAGCCGATACCGAAGTACTGAAAAAATCCAGGGAATGAGTGCTACAAATAAAAAAGAGATAATAATCTTTTATTCCGGCTCTCATAATCATGGAAAAAACAAGGGTATAAACCGCCAGCTGTAACAACGGATTCAAAAATGTCCAGGCAAACCCCAGGGCAGAACCCTTATATCTTCCTCTTAAATCCCTACGAATCATACTCCCTATCATCGTTCTGTATTCATATAATTCGTGTATTGTTTTCATGTCACACCTCGTTTCCCAAAACATTTTCAAAAACTTTATATAGAGCATCTGAGGCATTTTCCCATGTATACTTTGCTGCCTGTTTCCGCCCCTTTTCAATCAATTTCTGCCGAACATCTTCTTCTCTATGCATTTTTTGTCAAAGCCGACGCAATCTGCTGAACACTCTCCGGATTTACTTTTAATGCCGCCTCCCCTGCAACTTCATCCAGAGAAGAAGTACATGAAGTAATCACAGGGGTTCCACAAGCATCGCTTCCATCGGTGGCAGTCCAAATCCCTCATAAAGAGATGGAAAACAAAAAGCAAGTGCTCCCTGCATCAATGCTATTTTTTCTTCTTCCGAAACATAGTCTGTAAAGATGATCCATTTTTCTAAATGTTTTTTATTTACCATCTCATAAATCTCATCATACATCCAGCCCTTTCCTCCGGCAATCACCAGATCCGGAAGAATGTCCTTCTCATTTTCTTTTCGAAATTCATCATATGCTTTGATCAAACGGACTATATTTTTCCTCGGCTCCAGCGTTCCCAGGTACAGAAAATACTCTCCGTCAATTCCAAATTTTTCTTTGACCGGCTTAACACTTCTTTTTTTTCTCATATTTTTCTTTATCAATCCCACAGGGAACAACATATATTTTCCTTTCTGTACATTGTAATATTTTACCAATTCACTTTTCGTAAATGCAGAGTCTACTGCAATTGCATCTGCCCGTTTTAAAGTCTTCCTCAGATTCATCTTTAACATCATCATAGTCCGCGTACGAATTGTCTGTGGATATTCACGAAATGCCAGATCGTGTATTGTAACAACCTTCTTTCCCCTTACTCCAAACGGAATGACATAGTTACAAAAGTGTGTGATCTCACGTTCTCCGGAAAAGAAACAAGCATATGGAATATAAATCAAAAAAAGTAAATACACGAAAAATTCGATCCCATAACCATACACATTTTTTAATACTAATTTATGAGAATATTCTTTTTGCAATTGCTCTGTTCTATCTTTATGGCGAAACGTAAACACATCCAGCTGATATTCATTTTCCGGATAATATTTGAGCATTCCCTTTACCAGGCCATCTTCATAATAGGCAATTCCGTTTTATTGGCATTCAAAAGCGGCTGCCCATCAAATGCAATTTTCATCGTTTATCCCCTCTCACTAATTTTTCATAAAGATCATACGTCTTTTGAAGCATCTTCTCCATCGTATACTCTTTTTTTCCACACGCTGCCGCGCCGCCTTTCCCATACGGGTACGGCAGTCCTTATCTATCGTCATTTTTTTAATGCCTGCGCTAATCCTTCTATATCTGACGGCTCAACCGTCAATCCGGTTACCCCATCCTGGCTCACATAAGGCACTCCGCTCGGAAGATTCGTATTGATAACCGGTTTTCCAAATATCATCGCCTCAATCTGAACCAGTCCAAACGCCTCACTCCGCCGCTGGGACGGAAGTACAAAAACATCACACTTCTTATAAAATTCCACTAACTGTGCATCTGTCACCTTTGTATGAAAAAAAATTCTATCCTGTAAACCAGTCTCCCTGACATACTCATGTAATTCTTTTTCCAAAGGTCCGCTTCCGACGATGTCAAGAGTCATCTTCTCTTTTAAATCCGGTTCTTTTGACACCAGTTCAGAATAAGCCTCTAACAGATTTTTTGACACCCTTATAATATACCAGCCGCCCCACAAACAAAAAAAACGAACACATTCTTTCTCTGACTTTTTTTTTTGCGAGCCAGTCGTCCGCCGTTTTTTAATGTGCCCGTCTACACCATATGGTATGATCACACATTTGTCCGCATATGGTTTTAAATATCGTGATCCATTGATATGTCCTTCTGTCGCCACCACGATCACATCTGCGCGTCGCAAAAGCCAGTTCATCAACGGACGATAAAAAAACATCATTCGTTTTTGTCTCACAATATCACTATGCCACCACAATACAACTTTCCCTTTATATCCAGATAACAAACAGGCAAGATCCCCAGCGGAAACGGCATATGAATGTGCACAATATCATTTTTCCGTGCTTCTTTCTTGAAACACCACACATAAGACAAAGAAATAGGCAGCGAAGAAATATGACACAACGTTCTGCATCGAATCACCGGCACCCCATTTATGTTCTCGTGTACTGCCTTTCCTTCTTTCTGGCACACCAAAACAGTTGTATCCGTTTTATCTGACAATCCTTCTGCCAGCTGCTGTACAACTCTCTAATCCCTCCGGTTACCGGATAATATAACTTATTCGTCTGTAATACCTTAATCTGTCCCATTTGCGCTATCCTTTTTATGCATAGTTTCTATAAGTATACCATATATCTGAAAATTGTTCAATACGCTCGTCTTCCAGATTTGCTCACTAATCATATAATACCACATTTTCGTCTATGCAACAACATTTATTCCGCCTGCAATAGTTATCCGGGATAAGTCACCTGCCATACAGATCACGCTGCCGGTTCCGATTTTTACCTTCAGAGAATCTAATCCTTCGAACGCTTCTTCCTTATTATATCGTAAATATTTTCTGTATAGCAAGGGTAAAAAGAGGTTTAAATCATTCACATGGCGACGACACACGACGCCCGATCGCACGATTCCGGCTATAATAAAATTGCATTTTAGTTTGGACGGATATTTTCAAACAGAACTCCATCACCTGATGAAGTATTTATCGCAAAAGAAAAACAACCCAAATGATATCCACATACCATTTGGGTTGTCTGTATTCTATCAGGTAGAATTTCTTATAAGAATTTCAAATTATTTGCTTGCTTTAAAGTTCTTTGCTGCGTCGATAACGGCATCAAAGGCAGGTTTCTTGTCTGCGATGTCAGTACCAAAGAGCAATGGAGAACGGTCGGATCTCCAGGATGTATTGTCTGTCAATCCCCAGATAACTACTGCAGTGATGTTAGCACCTTTGGCTTTTTCTTCAAGAATCGCATTCATGATCTGACCATATGCTTTCGCACCAGCTTCATAAATAGCCTGCTTCTCTTCTTCTGTCGTAGTACTTTCAATCTTACCGTTGTTTGTAATATCAAGCTCAGTGATCTGAATCTCGTAACCCTGTGCTGCAAATTTTTCAATTGCTTCTTTGTAGTTATCAACAGATCCGAGTTCATCATTCACATGGCTCTGCATACCGATTCCGGCACAGATTTTTTTCCAACTTTGTTCACATCATCAACTTTATTGATGTTGTTGATCAATTCGATGATCTGAGCAGTTGTCTTAGGATCATATGTGTTATAATCATTGTAAATCAGAGAGATGTCTGTACGGTCGCAAAGCTGAAGCACATCATACGCCCATACAAATGCTTTCTTTACATATTCACAGTCTGTCTTCATCTCTGTACCGAAGGAGTATTTCCACCAGTTCTCGCTTCCTACCTGACCGCCTTCGTTGCTCATATGTGTATACTCGTTTACTACGTCAAATGCATAAATAACATCTGCGTACTGGCTTGTCAAATAATACTGATATGCTGTGCGAATAAACATTTCTTCACGAGCAAGGATAACATTCTTATCTGTTACCAATTTGCCATCCGGATTAAATCCTTCACAGAAAAATGCTTTTGGCATCTGCTGATGCCACATAGGCATATGAACACGTACTTTAAGACCATTCTCTTTACAGATTTTCAATACTTTATCCACAACGTCCATCGTAAGTTTCGGAACGATCACGTTACCATCTTTATCCTTATTCTCAGCGTAGTCGCCATAGTTTGCAGGAAGGATATATCCGGATTCACTTGCAAGCAATGTCTCACTATTGCTGATCATAGCATCTGCTTTCATCTCATTTCCAAGTGTAATACTGTTGAAATGATGTTTTACAAAATTCAATGTATTCTCATTCAAAAGATCCGAATACGTAAGGGCAGTTCCCATCGTACCGATATACGGTGCATAAGTATCTTTGATACTGGCAAGTGTCAAATCCGGTTCTGCCGGAGCGGAAGTTCTTGTCAATGTGAAATCGTCTACCACGATATCATATTTTCCACCACCGTTTGTCTCAAAGTAGATCATGTAGCTATAGAATGTCGCCGGAGCTACAAAAGAAATGGTAAAGTGTCTCCACTCATCTGCAGAAAGCTTATAATCGGTATCTGCCGGATAGTTTTCATACACTTCTTCCGCATCACTGGTTACTTTCTTTGCACCGGAAAAACGCATATTTACTTCATCGCCATCAAGATCTTCGGATTCATCGCTGGAAATCTTAGCCCAGAAATCTGCGGTGTAGGTAGCACCCAATGTACCAACAGCAGAAAGGTCATATCCTGCGCCATTCCATGCATGATACAAAGCCGTCTTCACCTTTATCACGGAAGATTCGCATAGACTTCTTACCGGTACTTCCCGGACGAGTTTCATCAGACGTTTCAAGTTTGCAAACCTGATCATCTGCACAACGAGCAAACCAATCATCAGAACCATTTTCAAAATCAAATGTTTTTTCGATCAAAGGCTCTCCACTCGGACGTGCTTCCTGATTGCTATCTGCTAACCCCGGACGTTTCGTCGGTTTCGGATCAACCGTCGGTGTAGCTGCTGGTGCTGTCGCCGGTGCCTGAGTAATAGCTGCCGTCGGTGCTGCCGTCGGTGCTGTCGTTGGAGCCGGTGTTACTGTTACCTTTGCCGCTTTCTTTACTTTTTACTTTTACGGTCAGTTTTGTTGTCTTTTTACCAACTTTACCTTAGCAGTTACTTTCGCAGATCCTGCTTTTAATACCTTTGATCGTAAAAAGCGGTTTTTCCATTTTTCTTTACGGTCACAATTTTTTTCTTGTTCGTACTAACCGTCAATTTCTTTACTTTTTTTGCTTTTTACATTTTTAATCTTAACCTTTTTCGATTTACCCGCTGTCACAGTTACTTTTTTGTGCTAAGCGCATGTTTCTTTGCGGCATCTGCATTTGGTGCAGAAACCCCGGCCATGGAAACCACAAGAGTAACAGCAAGTGTTTTTGCTAAAATACTTTTGATGTTTTTTCGCATACTTTAATACCTCCATTTTGAAATTACCTTTGTTTAAAAAAGGTGCACATCTTATGGAAAGATGTACACCTTTGAAATTCAATAACTAAATCAATAATTATTTTTTAACAAGTACGATAGATGCAATAGTGAAATCATTCTTTGCAAAATCAAGATCGCCATCTTCGTTCAATACTGCATCGCTAGCGATACCGGTTGCTGCGTTTGGTGCTACGGTAATGAATCCACCTTTTGAAGTAAAGCTTTTTCCAGTAAGATCGATAGTACCAACTTCCGGACCTCTTACGGCAACGCCGCCGTCATCTGAACGTTTGGATGCACTTCCACCATAGCATGGATATGCATTTGCTACTGCGTTATTCCACCAGTTATCTCCTTTTGTCTCGCTTCCTTCAAATACAGAAATTGTCATCTGCTGAGGAGCATTAGCGAATACAACCTTAATGGCTGAATAATCATTCAAATCAATTTCTTCACCAAGTTTGAACCATACACGGTTATTTTTACCGCTCAAGTTCAATTTGATATTACCATCCTCTAATTCAGTGATATCGTTATCAGAGAATGCAGCATCGTATGAAGTTTTAACATTGACTTTTTCACCATCCACTTCCGGAATAGGAGCTTTTGTAGGTGCAGGTTTGTCTGTATTGTTTGTATCTGTATTATTTGTATCTACGTTGTTTGTGTCTGTATTATTTGTGTCTGTATTATTTGTGTCTGTACCAGCACCACCATTGTTTACGAATTTGATTCCGTAAATAGTAGCTGTTCTAGCTGCGAATGCACTATCATCTCCATCTTTATCAGATTTCAATGTAAGACCAACTGCAACTGCTTTTTTTAACCTTTGTTGCACTACCAAAATCTTCTCAAGGTTATAAGTAATTGTCTTAGAACCGTCAGCGTTTTCTACTGTCTTGGAAGCAGCACCCCAGCTATCGTTCTTATCCCAGAAACTTGCAGCATCTGCAGAACCGCCCCAAGTCATGAACTTAATCTCAGCGTCTGTCTTGATTGTAAGTTCAAGATCAGTATAAGCAGAAAGATCTACTTTACCTTTTTTAGCTGGGTCAATGTACCAAGCGATACCATTGTTGTAGCAGTCGCCTTCAGCTGCCCATGGCTGGCTGCTGAATTCTACAGTGTCATCTGTTTTAAAAATTGCTGTACCATAACCACCTGCTGTAGTCCACTCTGTAGCTGCTTCTTCACGAAGATTCAACTCAGGCATCTGTTTTGCAGGAGATGTTGGTTTAGGTGGCTGTGTTGGTGCTACAGGTGTTGGTGTTGGTGTAGCTGACTCATCTGGTTTAGCTGGTGGTGTAGCAGTAGGAGTAGTTTTTGGTGCAGCACTTGCTTTAGCTGTAGCTGCTGGTGTAGCACTTGCTGCAGCAGTTGGAGCTGCTGTAGGTGCAGTCGTAGGTGCTGTTGTAGGAACTACTTTCTTAGCTGCCTTTGTTACTTTCACTTTCAAAGTAAGCTTTGTAGTCTTCTTGCCAACTTTTTACTTTTACAGTTACTTTTTGTGGATTTTCCTGCTTTCTTACCTGTTACTTTGAATGCAGTTTTTTTCCGGCTTTCTTTACAGTAGCGATCTTTTGTTTTTGCTCTTTACTGTAAGTTTTTTCACCTTTTGGCTTTTACGTTTTTGATAGTTACTTTTTTGGTTGCTCCTTTAGCTACGGAGATGGATTTGCTTGAAAGTTTGATCTTCTTAGCTGCGTCTGCATCTGTAGAAGCAACGCCAACCATAGATACGGTCAAAGCAACTGCCATAACTTTTGCTAAAGTTCTTTTGAAATTCTTTTTTCAAAACTCTTACCTCCATTTTTTATTTATTTAATAATATCCCTGAGGTTCCCCACCCTGTCTGGGTGGTAGAGAGGGCTTACGGATGCCAGGTATTACATCCGTACCGCCCTCAAAACCAAGGATTATTATTACAGAATTATTTTGCAGCCTGTGCTGCTTTTTCTGCAGCCTCTTCTGCTTTTGCTGTTTTCTTTGTCACAAACTTGATGGAGTAGATATAGTAATGGAATTCTGCTGTGATATTTCCATCATCATCTGTCTCATCCCATTCTACCAATGGCTTGTTTGTTCCAAGAGATACATAGCCTGTGTTAGAGTAGTCATTCTGCATACTGTCTTCAATATCGATCTCACAAGGTTCTACGCCTCTTGGTCCGATGGAAGTTCCCTTAGGAATCACACCATCTTTGATATTTGTATTTCCATCGATATATTTTGCTTTGTCGATTTCCGGATATTTCTTCAAGAAATCTTCCACTTTAACATCTTCACGCTGTGGACGATATGGATGAGCTCCCTCAAAGAACGGATAACTGCTTACGGATGATTTCTTATACCATTCGCTGTCATTTTCCGTATCATGTGTAAATCCGGCATCCCAAGTATCGAAGTTCATCTGTCCCCATGCATTTCCGGTAATAACAATTCTCTCATACTGAGAAAGATCGATGTTTTCCGGAAGTTTGAAGAAGTTACGTAAGTTATTCTTTGTAAATCTCATATCCATAACTTCTACCATTTCTTTGTTCTCACCGGAACCGGATTCAACCAAAGCAGTTTCGACTTCAGCGTCTGACCAGTCTTTTACAAGCATACCGGCAAGATCTTTACCGGATATCGTAATATCCTGAGCCTCTGCTGCTTTGTATACAGTAAGTTCGATACTCTTGCTGAGTGCTGCCTTGTATTTTGAAGTAGCGGTTACTGTTACTTTTACTTCTGACTGTCCTGCCGGGAATACAAAGTCATCTGCTACAGATACTTTACCACTTGCATTTACAGTTACCTTATCGTTTGTTGTAGTCCATGTAAGACCTTTCTGAGTTGTGTTTGCCGGTGTGTAAGTTGTGTAAATCTGAGCATTACCGCCGTTAGCAACACGACCGGTTGTTACATCTTTACTTTCTTCAAGAGAAATCTTGAAGTCTGTTACCGGAATATCTTCCTCGATCAAACTCAAGTTATCGATATACCATGTAGTGTGCATGTTGTTTGTAGCATCTGTTGGATTTCCCTGGTAAGTACTTCCCCATACGAGGTCGAATTTTGTCTGATTTACCAAAGTAGCATCCAAATCATTGATGTAAGTTGTATCAAAGCTTACAGAACGGTTAGCAAATCCCTACTTTTCCGTCTGCTTCCTTCTCTTTGAATCCTGTTGTACAAGAATCTTTTGCATAATGCGTGTTTGCTTCGGCCGGTTTCCATGTGCTATCATGATAACCTGGGAAGTATGCACCATTTTCTTTTGGATTCGTTACCATTGAAAAGTTTTACACCATAATCTGCTTTTGTACCGGTTCCCATAGGGTTGTTGATACCGAAACGAAGTGTGGTGTCTTCATCAGCAGCACCTGCTGCTACTTTTTCGCCCTTGTTATTAACATGAGCAGAAGCAGATTTATTTGCATCGGCAGCGAACTTGTCTTTTTGTTCATTTTGCCATACTGATCCAAATATACATAAATTGCTTTGTAAGTAACATCACTGGATGTAGATACTACACGAAGATCAGCAGAAGCACCGCTAAAGCTTCCCATTGTTTTTCCGGTTGTATCTTTCAATTTAGAAAGATCAATGTTAAAGATAGGAGCAAAGTCATATGCTGCTTCTGTACCATTCAAATCAACTTCCAAACATTTGTTAGAAGCATCTTCCGGATCCTGTACTACTTTCATCGTACCGGAGTTCTTGTCTGCGGAAGTGTATTTCCACTCTGTTCCTACAGGATAACTTTCGAAGTCTTCTACGAGTGTTTTCTTTCTCGTATCCGGTGTAGCTGTCGGAGCCGGTGTCTTATCGCTCTTAAACTTAACAACATTTACTTTTACAACAGCTTTTTTACCGCTTCCGTCAGTAGCCTGAGCAATAACATTGGCTTTTACCAATTTTACGGGCGATAACAGTTGCTTTCGTACCATTTCCTACTACTTTGAGGATGGTTCCTTTGTTTGTGGACCATTTCAAAGATTTACGTGTTGCTTTTTTCGGAGAAACGGAAGCTTTGATCACCATGTTACGACCGTTCATAAGGGTAAAGGTGTTCTTTACGGCTTTCAGTTTGTCCGTATATTTAGGATAAACTTTCGTTTTCTGTCCATTCTTTTCTACAATCTTGTAGTTAGCACTTGACCATGTCGAAGTTGCGTTCTTGGAGATGGCAACTTTCTTTACAGGAGTACCAATCTTGACTTTGATCGTAGCTTTTTTCTTTGCATTCTGCTTGGATGTTACTGTAATCTTTGCAGAACCTTTGCTCTTGCGTGCCTTAACAACACCTTTTGAGCTTACGCTTACGATAGAAGCGTTGCTTGATTTGTATGTAACCTTTTTACTTGCTTTTTTAGGTGTCACAGAAACCTTCAGTTTCTTTGACTGTCCTTTTTTTCAGCACAAGGATTCCTGATCCTCCAACTTTGACCCCAATGGTGACTTTTTTTACTTTTTTAGCCGCCTGAGAATCAACGGAAGATACAGTCAAAGATGTGATTACCATCGCGAATACGAGCATCGCTGTCACAAATCTTCTGAAATACTTGGCTGACTGTGTACCGATTTGTCTCATCGTAATACCTCCTAAATTGTTTTGTGTTTCATTGCAGAAAAACTCCAATACATCCGCAATGATATTTAAGTCGATTATAACACTACCCGACATAATATGCAAGGGTGTTTTTAAATTTTGTAAAAATTATAACCAAATTTTTTTCTTGTTTTTTTACAATTTGTTCATATCTTACATATTTTTGCCCGGCAGAAAGTCAGATGCATCCAAACTCTTCTATTTTTTTAATATATGAAATATTTTTGTCAGCATTATGGCGAATTTTATTCTTTTTCTTGACGTTGGGATAGGATTGGATATAAAATCAGAATATACCATTTTACCAAAGGAGTTTTACTTATGGACAATTCATTATTGGAAGCCATCCACGATACATTTTCCCTGGAATCCAAGGACATAAACCTGTATGCGCCTTTGACGCTCGCTTATATCGGGGATGCTGTTTTTGAGATCATTATAAGGACCTTGATCGTAGAAGAAAAATCCGGAACCGTAAAAAACTGCACCTTCGTTCCAGTAAACTTGTGAATGCCAAGGCGCAGGCAGATCTTCTGGCCGCCATCGAGGACCATTTGACAGAAGAAGAACTTTCCTATTATAAAGGGGGCGCAATGCCAAACCGCATTCGGTCGCAAAAAATGCCAATCTTCATGATTATCACACCGCAACCGGTTTTGAAGCATTGATCGGCTACCTCTATCTCTCCGGTCAAATGACACGCGCCCTGGAACTCGTCCACCTGGGATTGGGGTCTATAAAAGAGTCATAATCAGATGCATGATCGGTGCCACACCGAAAAATCCGGGAATAACAGGATTGCGCCGACAAATATGCCGATTACCGTAAGGCAGAGTGCAAATCGTACTCTGCTCATCGGGATACAAACTGCCACAAGCACTCCAAAACTTACAATTCCTCCCGCGATCAGATGCATCGTCGATAAAATCAATTCTGATAACGAAAACCATTCTCCCACCAATGTAATCGCAACCAGACTTCCTACCATACAAATTGCCGCCGGCAAGGAAACGCGCAGGACATTTCGCAGGAACCCCTTCGGTATCGTCTCTTCATGATGTTCCAAAGCAAGTACAAAACTCGGAATTCCGATGGCTGTCCCTCCGATCAGACTGAGCTGGATCGGAATAAACGGGTAGGATTTTCTCAATATAATATAAATAATACACAAAAGGATGGAATATATCGTTTTCGTGAGATACAATGCGCTTACACGCTCAATGTTGGAAATGATTGTTCGTCCTTCCCCACGATCTGTTTCATCGAGGCAAAATCGGAATCCAGCAGCACGATATGCGCAATCTGCTTTGCCGCATCACTTCCCGCCGCCATAGCGATACCACAATCCGCATCTTTCAGGGCCAGAACATCATTCACGCCATCGCCAACCATTCCGGTCACATTACCCTCTGCTTCCAGCGCTTTTACGATCGCCTGCTTTTTCTCCGGGCTCACGCGCCCAAACACTGTATATTTTCCAATGATCTTCTGCAGTTCTTCTTCCTCTTCCGGAAGTTCTCCGGCGTCAATATAATGTTTCGCTTCCGGCAGCCCTGCACGCACACCCACGACGGAAACCGTCAATGGATTGTCACCGGACAAAATCTTGATCTGAACATTTTTATCGCGGAAAAAGGCAAATGTCTCTGCTGCATCTGCTTTGATGATATCGGACAAAACGACAAATCCCACTTCTTTTTTATCGTGTGTTAAAAGGAGGACACGCATTCCCTCTGCCGCGTACACTTCTGCGCGGGCAAGAATCTTTCCATTTTCTGTCAGATATTCTGGGGCACCCAGTCGATAATCCCCTTTTCCCGCAATCGTCACACGCATATGCTTGCGGCTGGAGCTAAATGGTACCTTTTCGGCAACCGATGCCCCTTTTGTCTCCGGAAAATATCTCCGCAGCGCGTCTGTCGTCGCATTGGTTTCTTCAAACGCATAGGCAAGAATGCCTAGAATTTCTTTCATGTCTTTTTTCTTCGGACAACGGCACAAGTTCTTCCACCTGCAGATCTCCTGTCGTGATGGTCCCCGTCTTATCGAGGCATAAAACATCCACTCTCGCAAGCGCTTCGATGGCTTCCATTTCCTGCACCAATGCATTTTTTCTTTGCCAGACGGCCCACGCCGAGAATAAACGAAATACTGGTCAGAAGGACAAGGCCTTCCGGAATCATTCCGATCACACCGGCTACCATATTTACGATAGAATCGGATAACGTATTGCCGGCGGAGTAGTGCTGAATAAAAAGAGAAGCAGACCGATCGGAATGAGCGCATAACTTACATATTTAATAATTTTTCCGATTGCATCCTGCATTTCCGAGGTCGCGCGCCGTTTGGTCTTTGCCTTTTTACAAGCTGCGTCGCATAATTTTCTTCTCCGTATGTAACACTTTGGCGACCGCACTTCCTGCCACCACATCGCTTCCTGAGTACACAAAGTCACCTTTTCTCTTCTGAACAGCGAGGATTCTCCCGTTAAAAGTGATTCATTGACTTCCATCCCATCCGTTTCAAGATTTCACAGTCCACCGGGATCTGATCTCCAAGCAAAAATTGTACAATGTCGCCCTCCCGCAGAAGTTCGATGTCACATTTACAAAATTCTCCATTTTTATATCGTCTCGCTTTTTGTCGCTGTAACGACCGACAGCGCATCTATGATCCGTTTTACCTTTAATTCCTGTCCAATTCCGATCACGGCATTGGTAATGACAATCCCCATAAACAACATATTTTTGTATTGACCTGACACCAGGATGAGCCCTGCCAGCACAAAGGTTCAAAAAGTTAAAGTATGTAAATATATGCGACGAGATAATTTCCCACCGGCTTCGTGATGCGGTTCCCTTCATAGGCGTTTCCTCCGTGTAAATCCGAATCCTAATCCCTTATAAAACAAAAAGGAAATGACAGGCTTGTAACCATTCATTTCCTCTCTCTAAAGCTAGCGACGGGAATCGAACCCGTGACCTCTTCACTACCAATGAAGTGCGCTACCGACTGTGCCACGCCAGCTGAATCATTTATAACAATCCATGGACTATTCTATCAAAGTATGTTGATTCTGTCAACAAAAACTTACCAAAATGCCATAAGTTTTTTCTTGATGCGCTGAAGGGCATTGTCAATGGATTTGGGTGTTTTTTCCCAGTTCTTTTGCAATCTGCTGATAATTCATGCCGTCGACGTAAAGATTGACCACTTTCTGCTCAAACTCACTGAGGTTCTGGCGAATGTACTGCTCGATCTTTCCCACACGCTCCCGGTCGATCAAGATATCTTCGGGATTGGACACGCCGACCCATTCGAGCATTTCACCAAGTGTCGCTGCCCCATTTTCCTCATTTCCGCGCGCTTCCACCGGAATATCGAGTGAAATGTACGTGTTAAGTGGCGAATTTTTAAGGCGGTTTGCCCTTTACGGCATTATAAAGCTGGCGGTCGATGCAGACGCTCGCAAAACTGCGGAATACAGTCTCTTTTTCCACATCATAATCACGTATGGCTTTGTAAAGTCCGATCATGCCTTCCTGAATCAGATCGTCATTATCGCCGCCGATCAGATAAAGTGCCCGCGCTTTTTTCCGCACGAGATTTTTGTATTTTTCAAGCAGATAATCGGTTCCTTCTTTTTCTCCCCCACGCACGCGACAGATGATTTCCTCGTCGGTAAGTGTTTTCGAACCCACTCATTTCCATTTTCCGTTAAAATCCCTTTCTTTGACGCACAATCTCATAAGCAAGTACCCCGGCCGCCACGGAAGCGTTCAGAGAATCGATGTCCCCCCTGCCATCGGAATGCTTGCCACGTAATCGCAGTGTTTTCGGACAAGCTGCGACACGCCGGCTCCTTCATTTCCGATTACAAGCCCAATCGGTCCTTTGAGGTTATTACGGTACATGATCTCGCCGTCCATATCCGCGCACACAAACCACAATCCGCGCTCTTTTAATTTTCCATCTCAGCGGAAAGATTGGTAACTTTGCCACCGGCGTATAATGAATGGCTCCCGCAAGCTTTTACTACCGTCGCAGTCAAACCTACCGCGCGGCGCTTCGGAATGATCACACCATGTGCGCCGGCAAGGTTTGCGGTTCGGATGATCGCTCCGAGGTTATGCGGATCTTCAATCCCATCCAGCAGGAAGAAAAAGGGATCTTCGTCCCGTTTTTCCGCCAATGCAAACATATCTTCCACCGTACTGTAGCGGAATGCTGACAAGTTCGCCACAACTCCCTGATGTTTCCCTGACTCACTCATATGATCTAAGCGTTCTTTTGGTACAAAATCCACCATAACTCCGGCTTTTTTGCCTCGCGGAGAAATGCTCAGCACCGGTCCGTCCTGACATCCTTTGAGCACAAACAGTCTCTCGATCAATTTTCCTGCGCGAAACGCCTCCATTACGCTGTGCCGGCCTTCCAGCCGCAGTTCATTTTCCTGATTTTCCATGATTTTCCTCTTTCCTATGTGATATCGTTAATATACCATTTTAATTTTCCGGCATCTCCGTCATCACAAGTGTCCGCGCCATAATATACGGCTTTTCCGTCATGCGAATCGTGATACCTTCACCCATTAAATTTTGTAAAAAATATCCATCTTCAAAACAAAACCGCTTCGTCGTCCGCCACTCCCAGATAATGGCATATAGATTCTGCCACTTTAGCCGCATCTTCCGGTGCACAGATCATTTCCTGCACCTCATATCGATCCTCCTCATGTGTCACAACAGCGACACCATGGATCATCGTCTCATTTCGCAGCACAACGACTTTTCCCCGAGTGTCTTGGTTTCTTTCATCAAAGTATCGTAATATTTGACATCACGATAAATATAGGCATCAAATTCACTCGCATATAATTGGGCGTTTGCAAATTCCACCGCCCGCTCCTTCAACTGGCTGTCAAGATGCGAAAAGGAACCTGCATGGTACCATTTGTGCCGTCTCCCTTGAATTTCCATCTGTTTTCGGTAATACACTCCTTGGAATCCAAAAGGTTTATAAATTTCTTCGTTTGCCGGCGACAAAAACGCATACGGCGCTCCTCGTTTCTTGCATCCATCATTCCCTGATACAAAAAGCATTTTCATAAACCCTTTATGCCGCCATTCCGGAGCTGTCGCAACGCCCTCGATATAAGGACATTTCACTTTTTTCTCCCTGAATCACGAGGGTGTAATAATTAAAAAATATCATGCTTACCAGATCATGTCCTTCGTATTTTGAATATACCACAGTATGATCGGCTCTTTCTTTAAAATAGAAATCAATATAGGCATCGTTGTCGCCAAATATTTTCTTCCATAACTGCCTATGGTTCATAGTCCGGCTCCTTTACTGTTATTCTAAGATGCATACCGCCTGCGCCGAGATTCCATCTCCGCTTCCGGTAAATCCCAGTCCTTCTTCTGTCGTAGCTTTTATATTGACCTGATTCAATTCAAGTCCCAGCGTATTCGCAATATTTTCGCGTATTTTCTGGATATATGGCGCCATTTTCGGCCGCTGCGCGATGATCGTCGCATCAATATTTCCTACTGAATATCCATTTTCTTCCAAATTGATCAACGTAAGCCAGCAGGCGCACGCTCGATATCCCTCTATATCTTTCGTCCGTATCCGGAAAATGCGTCCCAATGTCACCAAGCGCTGCCGCTCCCAGCAGCGCATCCATAATCGCATGAAGCAGGACATCCGCGTCAGAATGCCCGAGCAGCCCATACTCATACTCAATTTTTTCTCCCCCTATGATCAAATCACGGTCTTCCACCAGCCGATGCACGTCGTAACCCATTCCAATCCGCATAAGCCTTCCTCCTTACTTCTTCTAATTGAATCGTAACCATTTCTGAATAGTTACATGATAACAAAAACCGAGGAAGATTCAAGGGGTTTTGGAATTTCTTGTGTGGGGTTTTGGGCTTCAGCGCGACTGGGAAAGGCAACCTATTTCGGCGATTTCACTGATTTTCGTTGCCTTTCCTTTTTTCGCAAAAAAAGAATGTCTTTCGACATTCTTTTTAGTAGCGGGAAAGGGATTTGAACCCTCGACACCACGGGTATGAACCGTGTGCTCTAGCCAACTGAGCTATTCCGCCATATATTGCGAAGCTGCTTTTTAGTGATAAATGGGACCTACAGGGCTCGAACCTGTGACCCTCTGCTTGTAAGGCAGATGCTCTCCCAGCTGAGCTAAGATCCCATTTGGTGTATCGCTTATCAGCAGCACCATTGACTATTATATATGGTGTCCATCTTTTTTGTCAATAGTTTTTTTAAAAAATTTGGAACATTTTCTCAGGGACATTTTAATACCACTTCCATTCCTCGAAAATTCGCCCTTTTCTTACCCAAACAACGCCATAAAGGTTCCTCGCGCAAAGAAACTAAGGCAGAACATGATTGTTCCGGCTACCAAAACACCGCCCATGCAGGCGAGGACACTTTTCTTAAATCCCATGTCAAGGATACTGGCTGCAAGGGTTCCTGTCCACGCGCCGGTTCCCGGAAGAGGGATTCCAACGAAAAGAAGGAGCGCTACAAACAATCCCTGGCCGGCTTTCTCCTGCAGTTTTTACCGCCTTTTTTTCGCCTTTTTTCAAGGCAGAACGAAAAGAACTTGCCGATCACAGGCTTGTCCGCTCCCCAGACAAGAATTTTTCTTGCAAACAAATAAATAAATGGTACCGGAATCATATTTCCAATTACGGCAATCAGGATGGCAAGCCAGAGTGGCTGTGCGTCCCAAAGTACGGCGTAAGGGATTGCTCCACGAAGTTCAATGATAGGAACCATTGAGATCAATCCTACAAGTATCATTTTCTTAAACATAATTATTTTCCTTTCAAATTTGCTTTTTGATTTTGTTTCTTTATGACTATTTAGGGATTTTTACAATTTCTATCGAAATCTCGCCATTTGGCAAAAATTCCATCCAGGCATAGGTGCATTCAAAACCGCTTTGACGCGGGCGTGAAATGCTGCCCGGGTTGAGAACGGTCATCTGACTGCTCTGCTCGACAAACGGCACATGCGTGTGTCCGTAAAGGACAACATCTGCCTCATTTTGAAGCGCCCAGTACTTTAATACATCGACACCACGCTCGACATGCTGGTTGTGTCCGTGCGTCATTGCGATCTTATGGCCATGCAGACGGAAGACATTTTCCGTGCGCAGGCTGGAATACGTGTCGCAATTTCCGCGAACCATATAAACCGGTCCTTTCACCATAAGGCTGAGTTCCTCGGCGGCATCTCCGACATCACCGAGATGGAATAATCCGTCGATCTGATCCTGATTTTTGCGAATGATATCATACATCCGGTCATTTTTTCCATGTGAATCACTAAAAACGATATATTTCGCCATTTTTTCCTCCCATATTATGCCTGTTCATTCAACTTTTCAACCATCTTGCGGAGTGCGATACCGCGGTGGCTGATCTTATTTTTTCTCCTCCGGCAGCAATTCTCCGGTTGTGCAGCCTCGCTCCGGCAGATAAAAAGATGGGATCATATCCAAAGCCATGTGTGCCTTTCGGTTCGTGAGCAAGTTTTCCTTCAATCACGCCTTTGGTCGTGATGACATTGCCGTCCGGATACGCACAGGCGATCACACAGACAAAACGTGCGTCGCGCTTTTTCTTCCGGCACGCCTTCACAGCGTTTGAGAAGATCGGCATTTTGATGTCATATGACGTATCTTCACCGAGGTAACGTGCCGAATAGATTCCCGGCTCGCCATTCAGATAATCTACTTCAAATCCGGAATCATCTGCCAGAACCAGCGCACCTGTCATTTCACAGATAGCCTTCGCTTTGATGACAGCGTTTTTCCTCAAAAGATGTTCCGTTTTCCGCAATTTCTGTATGAATATCAAGGTCTTTGAGAGAAAATACCTCGTAGCCTTCTCCCAAAATCTGTTTAATTTCCACAACCTTTCCTTTGATTGTGTGTTGCAAATATCAATTTTTTTCCCATTTGTTTCATTCCCTGTGTAAAAATTTCGGTCAAATTTCGACCTTAATACGACTAGTATATATGTTGTCCGGAAAAGTGCAAGCCCTTTCGATATATTTTTCCTATTTTTACTGATCCTTTGCCGGTCGCCTCGGTGGCTTGATTCCCATATATTGGTAAAGATAAGTTTTCATCATACCGTTATAGATCTTGCGGTTCTTGTCCGCCTTTTTTGCCAATCATTTTCTGGGCTTCCTCATAACCGCTCAGCAGGAAAAATGACCACGTATCATTTTTCTTTGATGATCTGACCGATGCTGCGGTATAGCATTTCCATCTGTTTTTGTCAGAAAGACGTTCGCCGTACGGCGGATTGGAAACGACAAAACCGTATTTTTTGGCGAACTGAAATTGATAATGTCACGGCGCTGGAAATGAATCTTGTCCTCCACGCCGGCAAGCGCCGCATTGGCACGCGCCATTTTAAGCACCTCATCATCAATATCGTAGCCTTGGATCTGCACTTCGGCATCCTCGCAAACCATGTCCTGTGCTTCTTCCACGACTCCGTACCATTCTTTTTCGGGATCAGGTTGTCCCATTCTTCGGACAAAAATTCGCGGTTTAATCCCGGCGCGATCCGGCACGCGATCATAGCCGCCTCGATCGGGATCGTACCACTTCCGCAAAAAGGATCAACAAGAATGCGGTCCTTCTTCCACGGCGAAAGCAAAAGCATCGCCGCCGCCAGCGTTTCCGTCACTGGCGCCGGTGCGGTGTATCGGCGGTAACCACGTTTGTGCAGTGATACTCCCGTCGTATCAAGAGATACGGTCACGATATCTTTCATAATATTAATGCGGAGTGGATAAGAGGCCCCGTCTTCGGCAAACCAGCTGACCCGGTATGTCCGCTTGAGGCTTTCCACCATTGCTTTTTTAACAATGCGCTGTATGTCCGATGGACTGAACAATTTACTATTGACGGAGGTTGCTTTCGCCACCCAGAATTTTCCATTTTCAGGAATGTAGCGCTCCCATGGAATCGCCTTACAGGCTTCAAATAATTCGTCAAATGTCTCCGCCTTAAATTCTGCCACTTTGAGTAGAATACGCTCCGTCGTGCGAAGGAAAATATTTCCACGGCAGATTCCTTCGGCGTCTGCCAAAAGGTGACTTTTCCATTTTCCACTTTTGAAATTTCATATCCAAGATCGTTGATCTCGCGTTTTAATACCGCTTCCATGCCAAAATGGCAGGGCGCGATCAACTCAAATATTTCTTTGCCCATCGTACTCTTTTTTTCCTTTCTTTTTCCAAATCCGGTAGCTTTCGAAGCCGCCGGCAATGCTTGCCGCATGGTACCCCAGCCGGTTCATCTCGCGGGCTGCGTACATGCTCTGGTTTCCGCGGTCACAGTAAAAGATCAAATACGTAAACTGGTGCCGCCATCCCTCTTTTCCTGTTCCCATCGTTCGTACGGAATATTGACCGCTCCCTTGATGTGCTCTTCCTGATACTCTTCGCGTTCCCGTAAATCAATGAGAATCGTCCCTTCTCTTGCCTGCCACGAAGCCAGCTGACGGATCGAGATAATCGAAAAACTCATAGTATCACGTTCTTTTTCTTTTATTATATGCGGGTTTTCGACAAAATGTGACACCCGCATGACCGCAAAAAGAAAGGCCGCCTCCGGAATGGTGACGGCCCGTTCGTTTTTCATTTCTTACAGTCAGCACAACGGCTTAGTTGTCATGGTGACAATTGGAACTGTTCGTAGAATTGGAAGCATTGGATGCGTTCGATGAATTCTTAGAACTGTTTTTCGAAGAATTCTGCGCACGATTTTTCGCCTTATTCTTTGAACTGTTTGAGCTGTTTGTACTATTTGTACTGTTTTGATTTGAATCGTAATCGTCTAAAAAGTTTTCGCCATTTTTAAACCCTCCTGTCAACAATGTTTTGTTACAGGAGATAGTATCTGCGATTTCTTATTTCTTATGCAATTCAAGCTTTTCCAACAGAACCAAATAATTCCATTTTTCTTTTACTGTTGCTTTGATTGCCTCTGCTCCCGGAGCAAGAAGTTTACGAGGTCAAATCCTTTTCCTTCGAGATCTTTTCCCTCTTCAATGTATTTACGTGTAGCTGCTGCGAATGAAAGTTGGCACTCTGTATTTACATTGATTTTTGACACGCCAAGGCTGATTGCTTTCTTGATCATGTCTTCCGGAATACCTGTACCTCCGTGAAGTACGAGTGGCATTTCTCCTGTCAGCTGCTGAACGGCATCCAGCGTCTCAAAGCTGAGTCCTGCCCAGTTTTCCGGATATTTTCCGTGAATATTTCCGATTCCTGCTGCCAGCATCGTTACGCCAAGGTCAGCGATCATCTTACATTCTTTTGGATCTGCACATTCGCCCGTTCCTATAACACCATCTTCTTCTCCACCGATAGAACCAACTTCTGCTTCCAGAGACATTCCTTTTTTTCTTTACAGATCGCTACCAATTCTTTTGTTTTTGCAACGTTCTCTTCAATCGGATAATGAGATCCGTCAAACATGATGGAAGAAAATCCTGCTTCGATACAAGCTTTAGCTCCGTCGTAGCTGCCGTGGTCAAGGTGAAGGGCAACCGGAACTGTGATATTCAGTTCTTCCAGCATACCATTTACCATGCCTACAACCGTTTTGTATCCACACATATATTTTCCGGCTCCCTCAGATACACCAAGGATAACCGGTGAATTGCACTCCTGTGCTGTGAGAAGAATGGATTTTGTCCACTCCAGGTTGTTGATGTTGAACTGACCTACTGCATATTTACCTGCTTTTTGCTTTTTTGAGCATTTCTTCTGCTGATACTAACATCTTTCTTCCTCCATTTCATTTTTTATTTTTGGTCTGCTTACACAGACTTATCGTCCACAACATTTTTTTGTATTTCTTGCCGCTTCCGCATGGGCATGGGTCATTTCTGCCGATTTTTGGTTCTTCGCGACGGATCGTACCGGAATTTTTCTGGTTGCGGTACAATTCTTTTCTGCGTTCCGCACTCAGGATCGAATCCCACTGTGGCAGTGTGTACAGCCATTCGGCATTACAGTCTACCATATTATAATACAATTTTTCGCAGTCAATATCCAATTTGACCTCGGTATCTTTTTCCATCGTATCGATTGGATTTGGCTCTTTCAAACTATCATTGATTCCATCCAGGAAACCAACCATCATAGAAAGCGGTACTTCGTACTTCTCTGCCAGTTCTTCTACGGTTCCGGTCACAACTTCTGTCGGATTGGTCAAAAGTTTTTCATAAATGCCTTTTTCCAACTGGAAGTAATTGTTCCAAAGCTGCTCTCCTTCTTTTTGAATTCAGCATTTCTTCACTATATGCGTACTCACGCCATTCTTGTAACAATGACATAATTTAATTCCTCCTGCGATTTTGCAATTTTCGTTAGGTATTCCCTTTTTTCATTGTATCACACTTTTTTTTAATGACAAGCAATTCTTTTATTTTAAAAAGGCATCGACACCATCGGCAATTCCTTTTACCATCTTTTTTCTGGTAAGAAGCAGATGCCATTTATTGTTTTTCGCCTCCTACCACTTGATGGTTTATGAAAGGCTACAACCACAGTCTCTTTGTACATTTGTTAATCAGTTAGATACCGCATGACGGTTTATTTAGAACGAGGTTACAATCGCAAGGAGTACCAGTGGTTCTAAACAGTATCAAATACATTTCAAAGGTTTTTATTATGATATACGTTGGAATTGATGTTGCCAAAGACAAACACGACTGCTTTTATCACTAACTCAGACGGTGAAGTATTATTTAAGTCTTTTACCATCGCTAACAATCGCGAAGGTTTTGAAACCTTATTTCAAAGAATTCAGTCTGTATCAGATGATTTAACCAAAGTAAAAAGTAGGACTGGAAGCCACTGGACACTATAGTTACAATCTTCTGGGATTTCTTCTTAATAATGGTTTGCCGACCTTCGTTATCAATCCGTTACATACAAATCTTTACAGAAAAAGTCTAAGCCTTAGAAAGACGAAAACGGATAAAGTGGATTCCCATACCATCGCTTCTATGATCATGTCTGATGTAAACTTAAAGTCCTACTCAGATACATCTTACCACAACGAAGAGCTAAAGTCATTAACTCGTTATCGTTTTGACAAAGTAAAAAGAACGGGCAAAACTAAAATCTTCCGTTTCCAGACTTGTGTGTATCCTTTTCCCTGAATTGGAAAAGCTCGTTCCTCAGCTTCACATAGCATCCGTTTATGCTTTATTATCCGAATTTCCATCTGCTCATGCTGTTGCATCAGCACATCTTACCAGACTTACACATCTGCTTTCTGAAAGTTCTAAAGGTAGATATGGTAAAGATATGGCAATCATCTTTCGTGAAGCAGCCAGAAATTCAATCGGATCGAATATGCCTGCAAAATGGAATTAAAGCATACCATTAAACTCATTCGGGAACTAACTTCTGAAATTGACGAAATTGAAATCGAAATCAAATCCATTATGGATGAAATCAATTCTCCAATCCTCACTATTCCCGGTATCAGTTATAGAATGGGGGCTATGATAATTGCAGAAATCGGTGATTTCAATCGTTTTAACTCAGCTGATAAGATACTTGCTTACGCTGGAATGTCTCCATCCACCTATCAATCGGGGCAACTTGATAACTGTTATTCACATATGGAAAAACGTGGTTCTCGCTATCTTCGATATGCCCTTTACAATGCGACCAAATATGTCTGCCATTGGGATCCAACGTTTGCTGAATACCTTGCAAAGAAACGAGCAGAAGGCAAGCATTACAATGTTGCTATATCTCATGCCGTCAAAAAACTGGTTCGAGTCATTTATGCAATGGAAAAGTCAGGGCAGGTGTACAACAAAGCATCTTAATTCTTTTTTGCAAATATCTCCTTTTTTGAGTGTCGAAAACGACACTCTGTTTGTCATGCAGTTTTCAATGTTCAAATATATCTGAAATGCATTTCTGCAATTCATTCAAAAAACGGTTCGGATGGCTTCGGTGTTTCGGCAGGCGCAATCGGCTCAATTGTAATATCCGGCACCGTCTGTCCTTCCGGTAAAAGTGCCACACGCAAGATTTTAACTTTTCCTGCATAACCGCCTTTTCCGGCATTGATAACGACAAACGGATCCGTTCCGTTCTCTTTCAATACATTATTCAATGTAATTTGGAACATTCCCTTAGATACTACGCCATACTGTGGATCCGACACTTCTTTTCCGTTCACTTTATGACCTACGATTCCGTGGAATTCAAAAGAAAGATCCGACGCCGTAAAGTCAATGCGGCAAGTTTTGTATTTGCTAAAATCAATGTCTGCCGGCAGATTTACTTTTTGCCGTTGCTGCATATTGATTCAATCCGCTTTCCACATAGGTATAAGCAGAAGGAAGTTCTTTTACAAGGCTTTCTGCACCGGCTTTTACACTCGTATACGTAAAGGTTCCTTTCTCCGCAATTTCTCTCCATTTTTGTGCATCCATGATTTCAATCTTTCCCCCATACATCACAAACTGCCGGTGAATTCCATTTATCTCTGTTTTCAGCCCCACATTAAACTTCTGGCTGTCAACAACGTCTGTATCCCCTTCTTTTTGCTTCATATGTCAATGTAATGGTGCTGTCTTTTGTTAGACTTGTTTTGTTAATCTCAAAAAAACACCAACAGACTGATACTGCGCCGCCCCATTTGCCTTATACGTAAAGTCTGCGCTTTCTCCAAAGGGCATCCCCTTCAATCACAAGTGCTTTTGGTGCTTCTGTCGGTGTCTGACTCGTTTCCGGTGCCTTACTTGTCTCCGGTGCCCTTGCTTTCTTCCGGTGCCTTGCTTGTCTCCGGCGCCTTGCTTTCTTCCGGTGCCTTGCTTGTCTCCGGTGCCTTGCTCGTTTCCGGTGCCTTGCTTGTCTCCGGTGCCTTGTTTTTTCGGTGCCTTGCTTGCTTCCGGTGCCTTGCTTGCTCCCGCGCTTTACTTGCTTCCGGTGCTTTGCTTGCCGGCGCTTTTACAGATTTTACCGTAACAACGAGAGTCTTTTTCACTCTTTTTCCCATTGATCATGGTCGCCAGTAATTTTCGCTTTTCCTGCTTTAAGCCCTTTTACCGTAAAAGACCTTTCGCAGATTTTTTCGTGATCTTTACGACTTTCTTTGCCTTTGCTTTCATTTTACATTTGATTTTTTGGCATTTTTAATCGTAACTTTTTGCTGCCTCCAACCCGAACTGAAATTTTTGTCTTGCTGAGTTTCGGCTTTTGGCAGCTTCCGTTTCATTTGCCGGAATTCCCGACGCCACGACAGCCGCTGCCAAGAGCATAGCTGTTGTCTTTGTAAACATTTTTTTGTTCATTTCGTAAACCTCCCTTACATACATCACAATGTTTTATAAACAGTTTACCAATATCCGACAACAAAATCCATGATGTATAAAGGCGGTCTTTTTTTGACCTTTTTGGCATTTATTGTTTTACAAACCAACTCAAAAAGTTTACTATTTTCCTTCTGTATTTTTTTCATCTGGGAATGGCAGCGGCGCCATGACAGAGCCGGTTTCCACGGTCACATTCGGTATTTTCTTATTGTAAATGAGCCAGTCCCCAAATCCACCGTTCGGATCGGTACTGATGGATTTGGGCATCAGGCGGTAGTGTGTAAATCCATTCACCTTGGTCGCAAGGTTTTTTTGCCGTTCATAGAGCGATGCCTCGGATTCTACATTGTAGTTCCAATAAAGAATACTTCCGGTGGAATGATAGTTCAGGGATGCTCTCCAGCCGGAATTACGATTAACAAAGTTCATCATCACACGGGTTTCCTTTTCGGATGCCGCTTTTTTCCCCGGATAAGAAAGTCCGTCCGCCTTTTTTGATTTTCCCTTTTTATTCCAGCCGCCCGGACAGTTAAAGTTTAAGTTTACCCCACGGGCGTTGCCTTTCCATGTCCGTGCTGAATTTTTCGTCTTTTACAGATTTTTCCGCAATTTCGGATTGCGAATGGCATTGAATCCGAATTGTGAAATTGTCACGCCGTCGGGATTGATCATCGGAACGATATAAATACATTTTCCTTTGAGTGCATTTTTGTAATCCGCGTATTCCCGCAAAATTTCTTCACTTTTATGGGTGAGCATCTGGCAGTTGAGCCATTCTCTCGCATGAATTCCACCATTGATCAAATATTTTTTGGAAGCATACGGACTTCCGATGCGGAGGCACCAGATCGCACGCCCGTCTTCGCTGGTTCCGATATTCTGCAAAGAGGCTTTCCCTCGGTATTTCCACGCAAGTTTTCTGAGATCTGACGTCATGTCCTCATACGTATACTTGCTGTCTTTGATATTGACGATCCACGGCTCCTCTTTTTACCGTGATACGTATTTTAATCTCATTTTTTCAGAGCCTTTGACTTTTACACTTATGGTCGTCTTTCCTTTTTTGCGCGCCGTAATCTTTCCCTTTTTATCAACGGTCGCTGCTTTTTTGTTGGAGGAGGTCAATGTCAAACGGCTCATTTTATAATTTGTGCGTATCTGTGCCTGTTTTCCCTGATACACAAGCTCCGCACTTTTTTCCTTTATTTTCCAGTTTCTTGTCAAATCAGTTTTTTACGGTAAAGGTTCGCTCTCCCTCTGCTTCTGTCACCTTTATCTGGCAGTTCTGTGCTTTTGGACTGCCCTTTTTCAAGCATTTTACCTGTCCGTTTTTTTCTATTTTCAATATTCCGCGGCGGCACAGCGAAACGGTCTCGCCAATCGGTTCAAATGTGGCTTTCAATGATGTTTTCAACGCCACAGTGTCCGTCACATACGAATGGATCTGATATTGCACTTTCTTTTTGCTGACATGCTTCGAGACATTTTTATTTAACAGGGTAAATGACGTCGCTGCCGGCGTGACAGTCGGTGTCGTCGAAGGAAGCACATCGGCAGATGGCGTCGGAGATATATGCCGGCCGGTGTATATAATGGCACATTTGGTTCTACAGTTGTAGTCAGAATTTGCGACGGCGCGGATGAGACTGCAGGATATGGTGTCCCGGATGGAAGTGTCGTCTGCGCTTTTGCCTCATTTGCAGGCATTTGCGTGAAAATAAAGCTGTCAAAAAGAAGCCATACCAGTTGTTTTTATTTTTTTGCGATGCCATGTCATTTCCCCTTAAGTCAAATAGAAAGGGCACCTCAATATTTGAAGTACCCTTATGATTCATTGTTATTGTTCTGTCTTATGCAAGTTTGCTTTTCGCAACTTCTGCAATGTAGCAAATCCTTCCGGATCGCTGATAGCCATCTCAGAAAGCATCTTGCGGTTTACATCAACGCTTGCAAGTTTCAAACCATGCATGAATTTTCCCAACAGGGGCACCTGCGAACATGCGGCAATAAGTTCGGGGAGGTTTCATAAATGTCCATGAATAGCTGATGCGCCCCAGCCACCGAATTGGCTTTCAGCGGCTTGTGCCAGGCCGCCTATGCGTGGACGTGTTCCACTTGCGGGCCTGCTCTTTGCTGGGCACGACGCCTAAGAATGTCCCGCTTGAAATTCTGTTCACCGCCCTTGGGGATGACAGGATGGTATTTGTTCTTCCCCATTGATGACAAGCCTGTAATAATACGGATAGCCGTAATTGGTTGCTTCTTGCGGCCTCTATGTGCGCAGGGGAAACGGCGGGGAGAGCGGGCCGCGGTATCCCATGATATGTTCCCCGCAGCAATCTGCCCGCTTCCGCTGAGGCGGTGACAGTGCTGATACGCGGTGCCGCAGTGTTGTCGGCTTTGGACGGCTGTTTCGAAGCTGGTAACGATGGTATTGATCGGATTTGTCCATTGCAAAGAGACGGAAGAGCAAGGTGACATTGACGAGGCATCGAGATATTGCCTCCGCAGCAGCCCC
>VOFD01001421.1_pt1 | contig 27274 bp, 43 predicted proteins | sample 5384101 | NCBI WGS metagenome assembly VOFD01 (sample SAMN12384723, study PRJNA508395) | human gut metagenome | isolation source: healthy gut C | host: Homo sapiens
GATGTTCTCATGCCCTACATCGTGCAGTGGGAACAGGAAAATTCCTACAAGTGTCTGCTACGGCAGCAGCGGGCGGACGGCCTGTACTTCAAGGGCAATCCCGCTGTGCTGCTGCGGGGGGACGACAAGAGCCGGGCAGAGTTCCTGACCACAATGATCCAGAACGGTATGCTCAACCCGGACGAGGCGCGGGCCCTGGAGGAGCGGGCGCCCATCCCCGGCGGCTGGGGGCAGACGTTCTTCATCACGAAAAACCTGGGCTCCATGGAGTCCGTGGCGAAAGGCACAGAGTAAAGCGCACCATACCTTGAAAATTGAATACAGGGCGTGTGCTGCCTGAAAGCAAGCACCGGGAGTTGATACCCGTTAGGTGAAGAGAGCGAAGACAACAGCGAGTGCTGGCGGCTGAATACCAGCATCCGGGAAAAATTTTGAAAACCTCTTGACTTTATTGTGCGCACGATATATATTTATTGTGCGAACAATAAAGGAGGTGTAATCGTGTCCCCATCGCAAGGGAGGCCGCATATAGAAAACCCAAAGAGTGAGCGCCTCTTTATCAGGGTTACTCCGACAGAGAAAGCCAGCATACAGCAATTTGTAAAAGAATCGGGCTACTCTCTGCTAGAGCTTATTCGACTGGGTATCCAATCGGCCAAAGAAAAATAGAAACAGCCCGCCACCCTGAACAAGTTACGGACTGCTTCTATAACACCAAACCACAGAGGTTTGATAAATTTATTCTATCAGACCGCCTGTGGGAAATCAACAGGAGGTTTTTATGAAACAGCAGGAAACGGCATACATCTGTGACGGGGAACTCCCCGGAGTGCGTATCCTGAACGGCACCGCATACGGAGAGGCTGGCGGACGCTGGTGGCCCGTATCGGGACTTCTGCGGACCAGAGACGGGGACCTGCTTCCGGTTCTGGACATCCCCCAGATGGAGGAGGGATCCAGGAGGGAGGCGGCGGTATGAAAGGCGCGGAGCGGTTCCGCTATGAGGACCCCAAGTGCCTGGACTTCTTTCTGCCCATGTACCAGGACATGATGGAGAAGCTGGAGAGCGGACAGGACACCTTTGTGAACGTGCCGCCGGAGGCCCCCTGCACGGCTGGGCGCTTCATGGGCTGGTTCGGGCTGAACGCCATGGCCTACGGCTTCCGGAAGGGGCTGGCGGCGGCAAGGTGCGTCATGGAAGTGAGAGGTGCCGATGGGCAATCTGATTGATTTGACTGGACAGCGATTTGGACGGCTGGTAGTGATTGGTCGAGGTGCAGATTATTTAACATCTGGCGGACATAAATTCGCACGTTGGAGATGTAAATGTGACTGTGGAAATATTGTTCTGGTTAAAAGTGTACATCTCCGTAATGGCATTACAAAAAGTTGCGGTTGTATCTCTGCCGAACTTTTGGAAAAGCGAAATAGGGTTCACGGAATGCGTTATACAAAACTCTATGAGGTATGGAAAGGGATGAAGAGCCGCTGTGAGAATCCTAAACACATAGGTTTTAAGGATTATGGCGGACGCGGTATCTCTGTATGCGAGGAATGGCGAGATGATTTCCTACAGTTTTATGAATGGGCTGTCGGACACGGCTATGCGGACGGTTTGACAATCGACCGTATTGATAATGAAAAAGGGTATTCCCCCGAAAATTGCCGATGGGTGACGCGAGCATTCCAAAATGCGCACAAGCGAAATAACCATCTAATTGAGTTTTCGGGGCAAATCCATACACTTGCAGAATGGGCAAGACTTACTGGTATAGATCATACCGTGATTCTAGACAGATTAAAGCATGGTTGGCCGATTGCACGCGCATTGACAGAAAAAATCCACAAGAAATAATATGGCATATGCCGGAGATGGCTACCAAAACCAACTGAGCGGACAGCTCTCTTGGCGGTGGTGGCCGTCTCCGCTTTATTTTTTACAGACAAGGAGGGAGCTTATGGTAGATATCCAAATCAGAGGTGAAATCTGGGACAATGACAGTTCGGAAGTTTTGCGATGGCTTGGGTGGAGGGACTTGACCTGCCCAAATGATATTGCGAAAGCGCTGGAGGCTGCTGGCGGAGACGAGGTGACGGTCCTGGTGAACTCGCCGGGAGGCGATCTATTTTCCGGGGCGGAGATTCGCTCCATGCTCCGGAGGTACAACGGGAGAACGGAGGCGCTGATTCAGGGCTATGCGGCATCAGCCGCGACCGTGGCGATCTCTGCGTGCGATGTGATCCGATGTGAGAGCGGAGGGCTCTGCTGCTACCACAATCCCGTCAGCACAGCAGAAGGAGATTACCGGGATATGTCAGGAGCATCCAAGAGCCTCAAAAATGCGAGAGACACCATCCTCGACGCATATTTGGCCCGGCCGGGATGCAAGACCACTCGGGAAGAGCTTGCAGCTTTAATGGACAAGGATATTTTTATCACTCCCACTCAGGCCAAGGAGTACGGCCTGATTGACGAGATCGTGACGCTGGAGGGTGTCACAGAGCCGGGGGAGACCCGGCGGCATTTGTAGCGGCGGCCGGCCGCATCCGCCTGACCGCGGCCATGCGGGAACAGTACCGGCGCCATGTGGCGGAGGACCGGGAGGCCGCCGCGCGAGACTGTGAGGCAAAGCGCATCCTGGCCCGGCTGGGGACGCTTGCAAAATACTGAGAATACGGAGGACGATTATGGACTACATGGAGAAGATCACGGAGCTGCGGGCCAGCAAGGCCAAGCTCAACGAACAGGCCCAGGCCCTGGTGACCGAGGGCAAGTTCGAGGACGCCAATAAACTGGCGGACCAGATGGAGGGCATCAACAAGCAGATTCAGGCGGTGGAGCGGCTGCTGGACGAGAGCCGGAAGCACGCCGTCCCCCTGGACGGCGAGTATGACGGCATCCTCCACGACGACGGGGACCGGAAAACCCAAGGATGAGAAAAAGGATGCCGTGAAGCCCTTTGCCACCCTGGGCGAGCAGCTGAAGGCCGTCTATGACCTGCGGAAGGGCCTGGTGGCGGACGAGCGGCTGGAGAAGGTCAACAATGCCGCCGGCGTCACCGGCACCAACGGCCCGGACGGCGGCTTCGCCCTCCAGGAGGACTTCGCCGGGGCGATCATGGAGAGCGCCGTGCAGATGAGTCCTCTGCTGAACCGGCTGGACCGCTACACCTGCTCCAGCGCGGCCAACGCCATGCGGTGGCTGCACGCAGACGAGACGGATATCTCCACCAGTCCGTGTTCGGCGGCATCCAGATGTACTGGGCCGCCGAGGGCGCCACAGTGGCGGCCAGCAAGCCCCAGTTCAGGGAAATGAAAATGGACCTGGAGAAGATGATGGGCTTCTGCTACTGCACGGACGAGATGCTGCAGGACGCCGCTTTCCTGACCGGCTTTGTGGGCAACGGCTTCACCCTGGCGGCGGACCGGCTGCTGACCGAGAATATCATCACTGGCGACGGCGTGGGGAAAGCCGCTGGGCCTGCTGCGTTCTGGAGCCCTGATTTCTGTGGAAAAGGAAACCGGCCAGGAAGCCGGCACCATCCAGGGGGCAAATGTCATCAAGATGCAGGCACGGACCATGCCTCGCGGCCGGGAGCGGCTGGTGTGGCTGATGCACCCTGACCTGGAGGAGCAGCTGCCCTATTTGTCCATCCAGAGCGGCGACGCGGCCAAGTTCCTGTGGAATCCCGAGGGAGGCCTGGGCAACTTCGATACCCAGCGGGTGCTCAACAAGCCGGTGCTGTTCGAGGACAGCTGCTCCGCCCTGGGCAGCAAGGGCGACATCGTGCTGGCGGACCCCTTATTCATGTACATTCTGCTGGCCAAGGGCGCCGCCAAGCAGGACTGGTCCATTCACGTGGAGTTCCTCACCGATCAGAACTGCTTCCGGATGGTGTTCCGCTGCAACGGCACCCCCAAGGTGAATCGTTGCGCTGTCTGACCGAAAGTAAGGAGGATCAACATGAACCGGATTTGCGAAGAAGTACAGTACCTGGACGTATTCGCGCCCCAGGCGGTGGCTACGGCCACGAAAAAGACCAGTACCTTTGTGGACACCGCCGGCGCGGACAGCGTGGAATTCTTGATCTACACCGGCGCCCTCACCAGCGGGAAGAAGCTGACGGTGGGCGTCCAGACCTCCGCGAACGCCGGCGGCTCCAGCCCGGAGGATGCGGAAAAGATGGTATTTACCGCATCCGGCTCCACCCCCGGCCTCGCCGTGGTGAGCTACAGGGTCCGGGGAGACCGTGGCCGCTATGTGGGCGTCACCTTCCAGCACGACGCCGGCTCGGAGGTGGACTGCGCCGTGCTGGCCGCTGTGCGGCCGATGTACCGGCCGCCGGAGAACAGCTGGCAGCTGGTAGTGTAAGTCATGACAACCTGGAGCGAGGCGATCAAGGCCCGGCTTATGGCCTACTGCCGGATCGACGTGCTGGAGGATGGAGAAGAGGACCTGCTCAAGACCCTGTATCTCTCCGCTGTCGCGTATCTGGCGGGCGCGGACATCTCTGAGCCGGAGGCGGACACGCCCAGGCGGGCCCAGTACGACCTGTGCGTGAACGCCCTGGTCCTGGACGCCTATGACAAGCGGGGCACCACCGTCAGCGGCTCGGCGCTGACCGACAACCGGGAATACCGGGGGACCTTCCTGCAGCTGCAGGCCACGGAGCCAATGTCCGAATCGGACACATGAAAAGGGCCGCCCGGCGGAGGCCGGGGCGGCGGGGCAATCATACGGGATCGCCGTGGTAAGCGTCAAAGTCTGCCAGGGCATAGGCCGCCATCTGAGGCGGCGCACAGGCGGGAAGCGCCGCAGAGGGCGCCGGAATTTCGCGGCCCAGAGCCTGGGCGGAGATCCCCCAGAGGCCGATAGCGTCCGCGGCCATGTCGATGGCGTCGGCGGGATCCTTCCCCTCCGTATTGATATCCAGGTCCGGCACGTAGACCACATAGCCGTGTTCGGACGGCGTCAGGATGATGGGATAGGCTTGTTTCATGAGAATTCCTCCTTTTGCGGGACAGCGGGGAGGCAGGTGTAACGCTATCTCTGGGGGGCGGGACCATACTCGCGTTCCATTGCGTTTCGGGTGACAATCCACTGCTTGCCATATTTCTGTGCATCTACACCTTCCACCAGTTTGTGATAGGCAACTGCCTTTCGGAGCGTACTCTCGTGCAGCCCCCAGAGTTCTGTAGCATCCGCAAAGGACAGGAGACTGTCAAAAGGTGAGGACACAGGCACACTGTTTTCCCAGAGTTCGGAGCCGTCCATGTCGATATCATCATTCCAAGAGACACCATAGCCTCCGGGGTCAGTGCGCACTTGACCGAACAGACCGGGAACGTCACGCAGGGGGCGAAAACAGGCATCCGCTGGATCAGCGGGGTCATGTCGTATTCCCGGCAGCAGCCTTCTGTGAAGTGGACCAGAAGCCTGTAATTTGCCAAAGGGGTCACGGATTTGATCTTGTGAAACATGGGACCACTCCTTTCTGTGCTGTATCGGACCGCACCCCGCTCATACGAGCGGGGGCAGCGTCCAGAAGTTCTGTGTATTCCACATATCTAAGAGTTCCTGCTGATGCGCGGCCATCCACTCCCGAACCATGGCCAGCCCCTTGCCGGGAAGATCCCCTCCATCATATCCAGCGTCTGAATATCGATGATGCCATTATAGTCACCGTATAGTGCGTGGATATGCGGCGGATTATGCTCCTTACCCAGCAGATACATTTTGATGGTCATACCATAAAAGCGAGCAATCACAGGCATATTCATTTCCCCTTTCTGATTATTATCATATCACGGTATCGTGAAAAAGTCAAGAGAAAAAGGAGAAAATTATGGCGGTTGTCAGTGCCGGGGAGCTGCGGAACCGGGTGGAGGTGCTTCGCCGGACCGGGCGGATCAACCCGCTGGGGGAGCAGACATACGACTATGAGACAGAGCGCCGGGTGTGGGCCAAAATCGTGCCCACGGCTGGGCGGGGCGAGACCGTTGAGGGAGACATGGAGCGGGCGGAGGTGACCCACCGGATCACCGTGCGCCGGGCCTCCATCCCGAACCTGACAACGGACCTGCGGCTTCGCTTCCGGGGGCAGGTCTACGAGGTCCAGTATTTTTACCCCAACTACCGGGACAGCGGTTTCCTGGATCTTTACGTAAAGCTGGTGATTGAAGATGGCATCCACGGGTTTTGATACGGCCTCGCTCCAAAGGCTGGGCCGGGACCTTCTGCGGTGCGGAGAGGCGTATTCCAAGAAGGAGAAAAAATTTCTCCGCCAGGAGGGCTCCAAACTGCTGAGAAAAACCAAAAAAGAAGCCAAGCGGGTCGGCAAAAAGACCGGCAATTATCAGAAATCCATCAAGCGCGGCAAGCCCTATTCCTATCGCAGATCAAATGCCATCCGGGTGTATTCCTACGCCCCGCACGCACATCTGATCGAGGAAGGTCACCGGATGGTGACGCACGATGGACAGGAAGTCGGGTTCGTGCAGGGGCATCATGTCTTTGAGACTGCCGCACGGGACTTTGAACCGCAGTTTCAGTCGGACTTGGACGATTTTTTAGAAGGGACGGTGCGGCTGTGATCTCTTTGGAGAAACCTATGATCTCTTTACAAACGGTCAATCGGGCAATCTGCGCACTGTATCAAAAGGCCCTGAACGCCGCCGGCACCGGCGCCGAGCTGGTGGCGGAGGACGTGTCCAAGCCCATCATCCGGCCCAGCGGCAAGGTGGAACTGGAGGACGGATCGGACACCCGGCTCCTGGCTTCCGGCCGGGAGCGGACAGTGACCTTCCGGCTGTACTACTTCGCCAAGGACCGGGAGCGGCCCAAGCTGGAGAACCTGGCGGTGCGCGGCGCCATCGGGGAGGCGTTTCTGGATGGGATCACGGTGGAGGACACCTATCTGGGCATTGACGAGGGCGTGTCCTTTACCGTGACGGACGGCGTGCTGGTGGCCTCGCTGGAGCTGACGCTGACGGAGCCGGTGCCGGAGGCGGACGCAGAGCCCATGGAAGAGCTGAATTTGGATTTGGAGGTAACATGAAATGGCTGTAACACTGCCGAAAATTCTGGTCACATTTACACAGCTGGCCACATCGTTCATCCAGCGGTCCGCCCGGGGGATCGCTGTGCTGATCGTGCGGGACGACACCGCCGGGACCGGAAAGACGTTTTTCCAGTACGGAGACGCCACCCAGGTGAGTGACACGGAGTTCACCCCCGCCAACCAGCAGTATATCAAGGACGCGCTGTCCTTCGGCCCGCTGCGGGTGAGCGTGGTGAAGATCAAGACCGCGGACGATCTGGCGGCCGCGGCGGCGATCTTCACCCAGTATGAAAAGACAGGCTGGGTGACCTTTGCGGAGGGGAGCAGCGACGACTGGTCGGACCTGACCAGCTGGATCAAGGCCCAGGAAGCGGCGTACAAGAGCTGGAAGGCCGTCTGCTTCAAGGCCACGGCGCCGGACTCCATGCACATTGTCAACCTCAGCAACGAGAAGGTGACCTTTGCCGATACCCGGGGAGAGGTGAGCGGAGAGAAATACTGCGCCTCTCTGGCGGGCCTGCTGGCATCCTGCAATGTGGAGCAGGGCGCCACCAACAAGCTGTGTCCGAATCTGACACGGGTGGCGGTGCCGGAGGATCCGGATACCGCGGTGGGGGCGGGAAAATTCCTGCTGATTAACGACGATGACGAGGTCCGGGTGGGCGTGGATGTGAACGCCCTGACCACCACCAACGGCACAACCCTGACGGATGACATGAAGTACATCGAGACTGTGGAGGCCATGGACATGCTGCGGGACGACATCACCGCCACATTCCGGGACGAGTACCTGGGCAAGTACCGCAACAGCAAGGCCAACCAGATGCTGTTCATCTCCGCCGTGAACTACTACTTCGACACGCTGGCGGCTGCCGCCAGCAACTACGTGCTGAACCCGGACCACGACAACAAGGCCGGCATTGACGTGACCGCCCAGCGGAACGCCTGGATCGGGTCCGGGAAGGCGGAGGCCGCGGACTGGGACGACGCCACAGTGATGGCGACGCCGTTCAAGCGGATGGTCTATCTGGCGGGAGACGTGCAGATCCTGGGCTGCATGGGCGGCCTGGAGTTTGCCGTCACCCTGATGTAAGGAGGACGTATGAGCAAGAGGACAGAGAAAATGCTGCACGGGTCCTGCAGCGAGGCGTATATCAACGGCGGCCGGGATGATCTTGCCACCAAGATCGAGGTGAAGGTCACCGGCGATTTCGAGGACGGCGCGTTCTGCGGGGGATTACGGCACCTTCCCCATCTACAACGGATATGCGATCGAGGGAACCATCACCGACAAGAAGCAGGACAGCTCGCTGGAGACCGCCATCACGGAGGGGTACCGCACCGGCATCATGCCGGACATCGTGCTGATTACCGCCCTCACCAACCCGGTGAGCAAGCAGACGGAGCGGTGGAGCATTTCCGGCGTGGTATTCACGGAAGTGGCCCTGGCCAATATTGAGGCAAAAAATCCGTGGACCGGGAGCTCCCCTTTAAGGCGGAGCGGTGGAAGAACCTGGAGGCGATCTCATGAGCAGGAAAATCACATTTGACGAGCTGGTGGCCCGGCGGGAGCGGCGGGAAAACGACAAGCTGAAGGTGGGGATGCTCACCATTCCCGGAACAGGCGTGGGCCTGGAGGCCCGGATGCCGCCCCAGAAGGCGGTGCTGGAGCTCTATGGCGAGCTGGGCAGCGCCAAGGACACTCTGGAGGCGCTGCGCTGCGGCAACCACGCCCTGTATGTGTGCTGTCCCCAGCTGCAGGACCGGGCCCTGCAGAAGGAACTGGGCGTGGACGAAAATCCCATGGGTATCCTGGATGTCCTGTTCACACCGGTGGAGCAGGACCAGCTGGGCGGCGAGGCTCTGCGGTTCCTGGGGCTGCTGCCGCCGCTGCCGGAAGACGCCAAGCCTGCCGGCTCCGATGGGGAGCCGGCCGCGGACCCAGGGCTTGAGACGGTAAAAAACTGATTGCCCGCGACCCCCTGCTGGAGCTGATGGCGTTTTACGCCGTGCGGGGCGTGCCGCTGGATGTGCTGGCGGCCGCCACACCGGCGGAGCGGGGCTTTCTGCAGGGGGCGCGGGCATTGTACTACGACGAACAGGCGGCGCTGCTGCAGGCGGCGGTGGCGCGGACGCTGACGGGAGGCGTGCGGCATGGCGAATAGAGTCATCAACACCATTCTGAACCTGCGGAACAACATGTCCGGTGCCCTGATCCGTGCGGCCCGGGACACGCGGGGCGTCACAGACGAGATGCGGAGCGCCACCAAGAGCGTGGTGGCCTTCAAAAACCGCGCCGTCTCCGCGCTGGGCAGCGCCACCAAGAGCTTTGCCAAGTGGGGCGCCGCCTCCGCCGGCGCCGTAACGGCGGCGTTTCTGGCTATGGACAACGCCACGGAGGAGTACCGGATCGCCCAGGGCAAGCTGAATACCGCCTATGAGGCGGCGGGATACAGCGCGGAGACCGCGGCCACCGCCTACAATGAGTTTTATCAGATCCTGGGAGACACGGACACGGCCACGGAGGCCAGCCAGCTGCTGAGCAAGCTGGTCCAGAACGAGCAGGATGTGACAAAGTGGACCCGGGTGGCCGCCGGCGTCAGCGGCACCTTCGGCGACAGCCTGCCCATTGAGGGACTGATCGAGGCCACCAACGAGACGGCCAAGGTGGGCAAGGTCACCGGCGTGCTGGCGGACGCCCTGAACTGGGTGGGGATCAGCGAGGACAAGATGAACGAACGGCTGGAGCGGACCTCCAGCGAGGCGGAGCGGAACCGGATCCTCCTGGAGACGCTGACCGGCAGCTATGACGACGCCGCGGACGCCTTTTATCGCAACAACGAGCAGCTGGTCCAGGCCCGGAAGAACCAGGCGGCCCTCTCCGCCATGACGGCGAAGCTGGGCAATGCCAGCGCCATTGCGAAAAACAGCCTCATGCGTCTTTTCGGCGTACAGGAGGACGGCAGCATCGGGCGGGCTCCGCCCTGGCCTGGCTGAACGACCGTGCGGAAAGCGTCCTGGCTAAATTCCAGGAGTGGAGCCAGGACGGGACGATGGACGCCCTTGCGCAAAAGCTGGATCAGGGGCTGGCCAGGGCCGGAGAGATGGCGGGCAACGCCTTCCAGTGGGTGCTGGACCACGGCGATACTATCAAGCGATGGGTGGTAGGGCTGGGGACCGCGCTTGCCCTTGTGAAAGTGGCGCAGTTTGCCAGCGGCGTGATGAACGCCGTCAAAACCGTGAAGCTGTTTGCCTCCACCGTGGGAGCCATCGTCGCCGCGAATCCGGTTGTCCTGGCAATCGTTGCGGCCATTGCGGCGATCTCGCTGCTGGTAGCCAACTGGGACAAGGTCAAGGCCAAGGCCGGAGAGCTGTGGGACGGGATCAAGACCGTGTTCGGTGGGATCAAGGACAGCATCGTGGGGGCGTTCAACTCCGCAAAGGAGGCGGTGGGCAGCTTCTTCTCCTGGATCGGGGACAAGCTGTCCGCCCTGGACGGCGCCATCGAGAGCGTGCCGGTTATCGGCAGCATCTACCGGGGATCAAGGGCGCGGGCAGCTGGGTGATCGACAAGGTCACCGGCCACGCCACCGGCACCAGCTACTTCCCCGGCGGCTGGACCCGGGTAAACGAGCGGGGCGGCGGATCATGCGCCTGCCCGGCGGCACCCAGATCATCCCCCACGACGTATCCCGCCGCATGGCGGGCGGCACGACGGTACAGGTCTATGTGACGGTCCAGGGCAATGTGATCGGCAATCAGGCTTACGCGGAGAGCTTGGGCGAGACGATTGCCCAAAAGCTTCTGCGGGCGCTGCGGAATAGCTGAGGAGGCTCCATGTACCAGGTGATCCTATCCATCAACAACAACGAGGAGGTGGCGGTGTTGCCCGCGGTCCCGACGGATCTCGGGCCCCAGCTCCCCCAGAACAACGGGACCTATGAGGGCCTTTCCGGGGATTACAACACCCTGGGGCCTATGGGCCTTTGGGAGATGTCCATTGCCAGCTTCTTCCCCGTCGGCCGGCGTTACAGCTTCATGCCGGCAGACGCCTGGACAGACGGGTGGAAGTATGTGGACTTCTTCGAGCGGAACCGCCCCAGGATGCTGCCGTTCCGGATCATCATTCTGGATGGGAACGGCGTTTGCCGCATGAACAGCCCCTGCTCGGTGGACCAATTCGAGTGGCATGTCAAGCGGAACGGGGATATCTCTTACAGTCTGACGCTGCGGGAATACCGCTTTGTCTCCGGTGCGAAGTGAGGAGGGGCCATGGGAACGCAGTACGTGGACGACCACCGCTTCCTGCTGTGCAAGGGCAGCACGGTGACGGACATCACCAGGGCGGTCAGCCAGCCGGAGGCCCGGGATGAGCTGGACGCCCTCAGCGTGGAGCTGACCTTCACGGCGGTGCGGAACAACAACCGGGACAAGTATATGCACTGGTACGGCATCGAGCCGGGAGACAAGCTGCGGGTGGTGAATCACGGCCGGGAGGTCTTTTCCGGCGTGATCCTCACCGTGGGGCTGGACGGCACGGTGACCGCCAACGACATGGGGTGGTATCTGACAAAATCAGAGATCATCCTGCAGCTGGCGGACGCGGCGGCGCCGGACGCAGTGCGGCGGATGTGCGCCAAGGCGGGGATCGCCGCCGGAACCATCGACCTGCCGCCCACCCGGATCTCCCAGGTGTGGGTAGGGTCCACCCCGGAGCAGATCCTGGAGGACATCCTGGCCATCTGCTCCGCGGAGACGGGGCTCACCTACCGCCGGCGGGTCCGGGAAGGCGCTCTGCAGGTGGGGCCGCTGCCGACCGTCCCCATCATTGCCTACCACAAGCCGGCGGAAAATCTGGGGGCCTTTGATATCACCCTGGCAAAGGGCAGCGTCAGCGGATCGGACTCCATGGCCGAGCTGACCAACAGCGTGGTGCTGGCCGCCGGAGGAGAGTCCGCTGAGACGCTGGGACGGGCGTACAACAGCGCCAGCATTGCCAAATACGGCCTGCTGCAGGCGGTGGAGACCCTTTCCGGAGACGAGAACACCGCCCAGGCCAGACAGCGGCTCCAAACGCTGCTTGCCCAGGGCGACAGGATCGCCCGGGAGCGGTCTGTGGATGAAATCTGGGGGGCGGACGAGGTGGAGAGCGGTATCCTCCTGCAATTCCGGCAAAACAGCTATGGCGTGACCGGGGTGCAGCGGGTCACCGGCGTCACCCACCGCTATGGGCACCCCCATCTGATGAGCCTGACGGTGGAGGACCCCAATCCCCCCGGGCCGCCGGCGGCGGGGACGCCATTACCGTTTGAGGAGGACAGCATGGGCGCATGGGACTATGAGCTGGCCCGCGAGCTGCGGGGCCTGGGGCGTGGAGCGGGCAGGACGGAGATCCTGGAGGGGACGGTGGTATCCGTCAGTCCCCTGACCGTCTCCCTGTTCGGCGGAAAGGTGATGGCGCCGCCGGCGCCGCTGCAAACGCTGTTCTGCGCCCAGGGATTTTACCGGGACGCGGACAGCGGACATCTGGAGCTGGAGTCCTGGAAGTCCGGGGACCGGGTGTGCTGCTGCTGGATGGGCAAGACCGTGGTGGTTTTAGGCCGGCTGTCCGAGCCGGATGAAGCGTTGGATGTGAGGTGATCTGTGATGGCGGAGATGTTTCCGACGGTGCCGGGGCGCATTCCGGCCCAGGCAGCGGAGGAGATCGGTCGGGTACCGGCCTTCGACAGCGGAACCAGCCGGTTCCTGCTGGTGGACGGCGCCCTGGTGGAGCGCACCGGCCGGGAGGCGGTGCGGCAGTGGTTTGACCTGATGCTGCGGCAGCAGCCGGACCGGGTGCCCATCTATAGGACGGAGGCCGGCGCGGCGGGGATCGGCGTGGACCGGCAGATGATCGGCAGCAAGCTGCCCTCCGGCCTGATCGCGGCGGAGATCGAGCGCAATGTGCGGGAGACGGCTTCCTATTGCCCGGCGGTGCGGGCGGTACGGGATTTTGAGGTGACGCGGCAGGGGCGCCGCTGCCATGTGGCTTTCACGGCGGTGCTGTACGACGCGGAGACGGTGGAGGTGAGCGCGGATGTCTGAGACGCTGGAGACCATGCTGGAGGCGATGCCGGACAGCTACCAGAAAACCGTAGGGTTCCCCACCTATGACCTGCTGGCGGCGGCCGCGATCCCAATGGAGGAGCTGGAGGCACAGCTGCAGGAGACGGCGGCCAAGCTGGACCCCGCCAACCTCACCGGGGAGGATCTGGAGCGTTACGTCAAGAGCCGGTCCGGCCTTGTGCGCAACCCGCCCACCTGCGCATCCGGCATCCTCCAGGTGACGGGCAACGGCACTGTCAATGAGGGGGATCTCTTTGAGTCCGCCGGGGGCATCCAGTTTGCCGCCACGGCCACCGTGGACATCACCGGCAGCGGAGAGGTTGCCATCCGCTGCACCACGCCGGGGGCGGCTGGTAATCTGCCTGCCGGGAGCGTCACCATGATGCCGGTGCAGATCGCCGGTATCGTGTCGGTGTCCAATTCGAATGCACTCACCGGAGGTTATGACGCCGAGACAGACGAGGCCTATTATGAGCGTTATCTCCTGCGGCTGCAGACACCGCCCACCAGCGGAAACCAGTACCACTACCGGCTCTGGGCCCTGGAGGTCACCGGCGTGGGCGGCGTGCAGATCTATCCCCTGGGCCACGGGGACAATACCGTGGACGTGGTGCTCATTGATGTGGACGGACAGCCGGCAGACGGGGAGCTGGTGGAACGGGTCCAGACCCATATCGACCCCGGCAGCAAGGGCTTGGGGAGGGAGAGGCCCCCATCGGCGCTTACTGCTATGTGAGCGGGGCGGAGGCTGTGGAACTGACCCTCTCCATGACGGTGCAGACGCTGCCCGACGCGGCGCAGGAGACGGTGACGGCGTCCGTTAAGGCGGCGGTGGCGGACTATCTCAAGAGCATTGCCTTTACCCAGACCTATGTGAGCTACGCCCGGATCAACGCAGCCATTCTGGAGGCGGACGGTGTGCAGGATGTATCTGGACTGACGGTCAATGGCGCCACCGCCAATGTGGCCATCAGGGAGCGGCAGGCGGCCGTTTTGGGGGAGGTGAGCATCCAGTATGGAGCTGGTGCGTAATCTTCCCCAGCAGTACCGCCAGGACCCTTGGGTGCTGGCTCTGGCAGATGCCATCCTGGGCGTCCTGGAGGATCAGAGCCGGCAGTCCCTGGAAATCCGGGCGCAGCTGTCCCTGGAGACCATCACCTGGGCGCTGGCCATTGAAGAGCGGGCGGCGGGGATCGTGCCGCCTGTCGGCGCCACCCTGGAGAGTCGGCGCAGCGTATTGGCTGCCCGATACCGCTCCAGCGGTAAGGTGAGCATTGAGACCATCCAGGCCGTGGCGGATGCCTGGCGCAACGGCGAGGTGGAAGTGGGCTTTGCAGGCGGCAGGATCCAGGTGACCTTTGTGGGAGACTATGGGGTACCGGAGGACCTGCAGGCGCTGCAGGAGGCCATCGGCCGCACCATCCCGGCCCATCTGCCCATGGATTACTTCTTCCGGTATCTCCTGATCAGGGAGATCCACCAGGTTAAAACACTGACCCAGATGCAGCAGCTGACGCTCAAACAATTTGCGGGAGGGGAGAGAGTAATGGCGAGCTATACGCCCAATCTGAACCTTTTTGATGAAGGACCCTGTAGCGGACGGAGCCGACACCTTTAATATTGAAACCATGCTCAACCAAAACTGGGAGAAGATCGACCGGCAGGTGCTGCTGGCTATGGCGGCCGCCGCCGCGTATGACGCCGGGACGACCTACCGAAAGGGAGATTTCTGCTCCCAGGGCGGGCTGCTGCACCGGGCCAATCAGGACATTGCGCAGCCGGAGGCATGGACTGCCGGACACTGGGCTACCATTTCCATCACGGACGTGATCCGGGGCCTGGCAGCGGCAGATGTTGGGGCGGCGCCTGGTGGGTATGGCTTCGGGGATGCGATACAGGAAATTGCGGCCGCCAGCGCGGAGGAATCCTATGAGACATACTGCGCCAAGGTAGACGCCGTACTGGACGGGATGCCGAACAAGACCGCAAAACTGGTGCTGGCCTATCCGCCTGCGGTGTACGGCAATGCAACTACTACGATATCGCTCTTATACAAGAGCGACGCCAACTATGCGGTACTATCCAATATCGGCAGTGCAGACATATGGCTGTGTGGATGGCGAATGTTCAAGCAACGGTATCCCTCATCGTCAGACCCGTCAGTGTGGATGCCGTTTGAGTGGGAGCATCCACCTATGAAAAGCGGCGTCGAGTACCGAACGACCGAGCACCACAACAACAAGTCGGTTTACAAAAAACACGTAAACACCGGAGCCCTCTCTGCGGGAACATCCAAGTCTGTAGCGCACGGAGTGGAAAACATTGGGCTAAGGCTATCCGCACTGTACGGATTAAACAACGATGGAGATAATCTGGTTGGCAATCCGGGTATCACTGGTATTTTAGTTGACGGATCAAACATCACCATAACGACAGCGGCGGGATTCAGCACGAGCAATTCCTGGGTTGTTATCGCCTACACCAAAACTACGGATTAAGGGGGTTCACATGAAGATCATCAAATATCAGTTGGAAACAGAGATCAACTATGGCACTCCAGAGGAGCCGGACATCGAGACGGTTCTCTCCGGTGTTACGATGCCTTACACGGACGCGAATTACGCCATCGCCCAGGCGGAGGCGTATCAAGGGCAGATCACCGTGGAGGATGATGGGCAACCGGAGCCGGGACCGGGAGCCGAAGACATTACCCTTGATATGCTGGCAGACCATGAGGAACGCCTGTGTATGCTGGAACTCACCACAACCATTGTATGACAAGAAAGGAGAAGGACCATGGCAACTGTATACAATCTTTGCAAGCTGCTGATTGACCGGGGGAGGACCGAGGGCCTCCTGGAAAAGATGGACGTGTATCTCGCCGCCGACAGGCTGACCCCGGAGGAATACAGCACCCTCAGTAAGATGCTGACTGCGGAGGCGGCAGAGTAAGGAGGTCCCAATGGCTGACGAGAAGTGTATTCTGGACCCGCAGAGGGACTGCCTTGGCCTGCAAAAGGCAAACATGCTCGAAAAGCAGATATCGGAATGGCGGGAGGCGTCCCGCAGCACCCACAAAGAACTCTTTAACCGGATGCGGGAACTGGAAAAGGCGGAGGCCGCCCGGAATGAGCAGTACGAGAACATCATGGGGAAACTGGACAAGCTGATCGCTTGGCAGGAAGCGGAGCAGGCCAAGCCAAAAAAAGCGGTGGGAGGCCATCGTGGACAAGTCCGTGTGGGCGGTGCTGGCAGCTGTGATTGCGTTTATTTTGGCCCGAATTGGGCTGTAAAAAGAAAGGAAGTACATACCTATGAAACCATCGAAGAGATCATCCTGGACTATACCTCTGGAAAGGCCGGCCTGCCGGAGACCAACGAGGCTCTGAAAGCGGCGGGCAGCGACCTGCACCTGAACCCTGACCGGAACAAGCTGACCGAAGAGGAGATGCGCGGCACCACTGTGGGTTACTACCCCGACCAAAGCCAACGGCTATGGCCTGATGGACCACGGCGTAAGCTGCATGGAGAAGGTCCATGTGGTGAACGGCAAGACTGTGGATGTCAACATGGGCGCCGAGACCGCCTGCGTGTACATCGCCGGAAAGAAGTATGAGCTGAAGGGCGACACCCTGGCAGAGCCGGAGGGCTGATATGGAGACATTGAAGAAGCGGCTGGCAAATCTGCTGGCGGTGAAGAGCATCGTCACCATCGTTTTGACGGCGGTATTTGCCTACCTGACCTGCACCGGCGGCGTGACTGCCGAGCAGTTCCTGACGGTATTTACCGTTGTGATCGCCTTCTACTTCGGTACCCAGGCGGAGAAGCGGAGCTCCCAGGCAGAAGGCATTGCTGAACTGCAAAGCGGAACGATTGTCCTGTCAGGGCAGGCAGCGGTTCAAGGCGAACATAAGCAGGCATAATATGGAGCGGCAGGCGGGGCGATCCTGCCTGCCGCTGTCGATAAGGAGGCAACTATGCAGTTTGCGGCAACCTACCCGCTGGCGCAGATCCGGCGGGTGCAGATCTCACAACAACATCAAGCGGTACTGGGAGACGGAGTTGGACAAAATCCTACAGGAGACCGGCGGCAGTTTTGTCTTCGGCGGGCCGATCTTCCTCAGCGATTTGTCTGCCTGCTGCCACCTGAGGGGAGACGGCGTGGTGTACGGCGCGCCGGACTACCATGTGTGGGGCATGGCATGGGGCACCGACGCGCAGGACTATGCCATGGAGCGGCTGCCCTGTGAGGCGGACAACTATGTGGAGTGCGTGGCCCTCGTCGTGGAGGGGGAGCCGCTGGCGGCGCCCCACTATCAGCCGGACATGGGCGGCAGGCGGCCCCGCCAGGCCATCGGCACCAAGGAGGGGCGGTTTGCCTATCTCGTCACCCAGACGCCCTACACCCCTGAGGAGCTGCGGGACGTGCTGGCGGCCGCCGGCTGGGACAGTGCGGTGATGCTGGACGGCGGCGGGTCCGTGTGCTACCGGGACCGGGCGGGCAACGGCTTTGTTTGTGACGCGGACCGGGTGATCCCCTACTATATCGTGGTGCACCTGGCGGCGGATGTGTCCGAATCGGACACTGACGGCGGGCAGTATGTGGTGACGGCCCAGAGCGGGCTTAATATCCGCAAGGGGCCGGGCACATCCTTTGACAAGCTGGGAGGCTATTCCTACGGCGCCGTGGTGGCCGTCCAGGCCGTCCGGGACGGCTGGGGCAGACGGACCGGGGCTGGGTGTCCATGGACTACCTGCGGCCCGTGGAGGCCGCCGACGAGGGCCTGGTGACCGATACGGGGCTGCGGGTCCTCCAGGACATCCTGCCCGCCGGCGCCGACAACCGGCCGGGCGGAAGCAATCCGGACACCTATATCACCATCCACGAGACCGGGAACTTTGCCAGGGGCGCCGATGCTGTGGCCCACGCGGCATATCTGGACAGTGATGCCGGCGAAAAGGCCATGGTGAGCTGGCACTATACCGTGGACGACCACAGCATCTACCAGCACCTGCCGGACAATGAGCGGGCCTACCACGCCGGGGACGGCGGCAGCGGCCCGGGCAACGCCACCAGCATCGGCATCGAGATCTGCGTGGATGCCGGAGGGGATTTTGAGCAGGCCAGGGCCAACGCGGCGGCGCTGGTGCGGCTGCTGATGGAGCGGCACGACATCCCGCTGGAACGGGTGGTCCAGCACAACCGCTGGAACGGCAAGGACTGCCCAAAGACCATTCGGGCCACAGCGGGCGCCTGGGAGGCGTTTCTGGCCCTCTGCGGCGGCCAGGGGTCCCAGGACACGGACCCGGAGCTGGAGGCCGCTGTGGACGCGCTGGCGGCCGCCGGGATCATTGATAGTCCGGAGCGTTGGATGGCGCTGGACTACACGGCCAACACCGTGCGACTGCTACTGCTCAAGATGGGGCGGTATGTGACACAATAAGCCGCAAAAGCCGGTGGGAGCTTAGCACTCCCCCGGCTTTTTGCGGCGCTTTGCATTTCGGGCTGGATAGTATGTGTCTTTGTGTTCCTGGTTCCACTTCCGGGACATGGGACGATCCGCTTCCCGGATGCCCTCATAGGCGCAGTCCGGGCAGTATTTCTGCCGGGCGGATCGCACAGTGTATTCTTTCCCGCAGCGGACGCATTTGTCCGTGCTGCCAAGGGGCCGATCTGCAACGCGGCCCTTGGCTCGATGCCGGCGGTTTGCCTCCTTTGCCCGCTCACGCCGGCAGGTGGGACAGTACCAGGCCCGCGGGCCGCCGTCAAAGACGGCGCCGCACTGGCGGCAGGTACGGGGCAGCATGACAACGGCCATACGATCACCCAAGCAGTTCTTTCAGCTTTGCCAGGTTCTCCGCGTTGGGGCTGACCCTGCCGCTCTCCCAGCGGGAGATCACCGCCTGATCTACGCCCATAGCGTCCGCAAGCTGCGCCTGCGTCAGTTTTTTGGCTTTGCGGGCCGCGGCAATGTCAAATCCAGCATCGGCCAGCAGACGCCTCCCTTTGCCCGCATAATAGCCGAGCTGCCAGGAGCCTTGTATTTCCAATGGCTGGACCTTTTCGGAGCCACCGTCCATCTCCGGCTCAATGCTATTGATTTCGGACAGCGCCTCCCCGATCTGCTGGTCCAAGTCTCAGACAGGAGCCCCTTTTCATGGGCGGCGGAAATCACCTGTGCGCTACAGGTATATGGCCTCATGCACGCGACTTCTCCATAGCTGTTCTGGTTCTAATTTCTGTATACGAGGCGTCGCCAAATGCGACAGCGTTATTATTATACCAGAGCTTTTCCCAAAGTCAAGCCCCAAAAACGATTTTATCGGAAAAAAGGCGGAGGCCGAGGCTCCCCGCCCTGCGCGCTTTCAGCGCATGTCGGAAACGATGTTGTCCACGGCATGGTCCACGGCGACACCCAGCTTGTGGATACTCTTGCCCACCTGCGTTTTCATGGGATCCCTGCCGTAGGGCATCATCATTCCCACTGCGGCGCCGGCCATCAGTCCGGCGCCGATACCGACCCAAAATCCGGTACACATTCTCATCTTCAGTCACTCCTTTGCGGCCTGAGCGTAGTATAGCCGCTTTCCCGGAAAAAAAACGCGCCGGAGCGATTTGCCAGAAAGCGGCAGATCCGCTATAATGACGATAGCGATATCCAAACATCAAAACGGCGGGCCCAGGCCCGGACGGAGGAACCATGACCACCATCTATCTGATTCGCCACGCAGAGGCGGAGGGAAATCTCTACCGGATCGCTCAGGGGCAGGCCAACAGCAGCCTCACAGACCGGGGCTGAGCGGCAGATCCAGGCGCTGGCGCGCCGATTCGCGGATATTCCCCATCGACGCGGTCTACGCCAGCGACCTCTACCGCACCTGCGCCACCGCCAGCGCCATATACAGACCCAAGGGCCTGCCCCTGCACCGGCGGCGGGACCTGCGGGAGATCTGCGTGGGCGTGTGGGAGGAGAAGACCTGGGGAGAGATCGCCCGGCAGGACCCGGCGCAGCTGGAAAACTTCAACCACCGGCTCCACCTGTGGCACGTAGAGGGCGCGGAGACGCCCCAGGCAGTCCAGACCCGGCTGCTGGCGGCCGTGCGGGACATTGCGGCGGCCAATGACGGAAAAACGGCGGCGGTGTTCTCTCATGGCTGCGCCATCCGCCTGCTGCTGGCGGCCCTGCAGGGCATCCCGCTGGAGGAGCTGGGGAAGACGCCCACCGGCAGCAACACCGCTGTCTCTCTGCTGCGGGCGGAGGGGGCGCGGATCCAGGTGGTCTGGCGGGACGATGCGAGCCATCTGACAGACCCGGCCTTCACCCAAGGATGCACCGTGAAGCAGCGGGCCAACGGACTGGAGCCCGGCCTCTATTTCCGCCCCCTGGCGCGGGAGCAGGCGGAGTTTCCGGCGGCGTGGGCGGGGACCTCCGGGGCACCGCCCGCCGGGGCGCCTGTACTGGCGGGGTATCTGGATGGAATGCCTGTGGGCGCGGTGGCCTTTGACGACGGCCGGGAAGCGGAGCGGGGCTGCGGCTGGATCCCCCTGCTGACAGTGGCAGAGCCCTGGCGGCGCCGGGGTTACGGCGTGCAGCTGATCGGCCAGGCAGTGATGCACTATCGCCCCATGGGCCGGGACCGCCTGCGGCTGCCCACGCCGGAGACGGAGGCTGCGGCGGGCTTTTACCGGGAGTTTGGCTTTTCTCCGGCGGCGGACGGGCCGGCGTGGGAAAAGTTCATCGGATATGACCCGGAGTTTCTGGGCACATAAGTCCTCCATTCTGAACAGGCAGGGCCGGAGCAAATGCTCCGGCCCTGCCTGTGCTCTTTATTCCAGGTGGCGGACGATGTCCTGGGTCAGGCGGGCGGTCATACCCCAGACGGCGTGGCCCCTGCCAATACCAGATGGGGACCTCCACCCGGCCCCGGGCCCAGCGGTAGTCCGCAGGAATCCCCACGGTCTCATAGGGAAAGTCCCCCGGCACGTCCGGCTGCAGGGCATAGACATACTGCTCCGGAGCGGTCTCCCGAAAAAAAGCCAGGGGGACGGTGAATGCCTCTCCCACCTCCGCAGGGGAGGGCGCCACCGCCGCAAAACCGGCGGCCGAGACCAGTCCCAGCACCGGCTGCATCAGAAAGCCCGCCTGATTGCAGATGAAGTCCGGCCTGCCCAGGACCTCCACCTCCTGACGGGGGATGGCCAGTTCCTCCTCCGTCTCCCGCAGGGCGCACTGCTCCGGCGTCTCCCCCGCCTCCATCCGGCCGCCGGGGAAACACACCTCCCGGGCTGGCGGTGCAGGGCGGCGGAGCGGACCTCGAAGAGCAGGTGCAGGCCGTCCGGCCGCTCCACCAGGGGACAGAGGACGGCATAGCTGTGCCGGGCGCCCAGAAGCCCCGGCACATGGTCTGCGTACCGGCGACGCAGATGTTCCAAGTCTCTCATAACAGCATCCTCAGCGCCCGCTGTCGATTGACAATGTCCACCACCGGCACGCTGGGGGCATACTCTCCGTCCAGGGACCAGGGCAGCTCCTCCTCTGTCTCCAGCCGGAGGGAGGAGACGTGGCGGAACACCAGGCCCTGGCTGTCATACTGCTGGTTCAGCAGCGCCAGCACCAGATTCTGCAGGTCCGCGGCTGTCTTGGGGCTGGGGACCAGCAGCATCTCGAATTTCCCGTCGTCCAGCACCACCCGCTCCGGGTCCAGCTTCATCAGTCCGCCGATGGAGGTGGAGTTGCACACGGCGCCGAACAGATACTCCCCGTCCAGCACCTCTCCGTCAGCGGTGAGGCGGATGTGATAGGGGCGCAGGGTGTTGAGGTCCTTCATCCCCTCCAGGATATAGGCGAAGTGGCCCAGGGCGTTTTTGGCGGCCTGAGAGGCGGTATAGGAGGTGCTGGTAAAGGCGCCGAAGGACGCCACGTAGATGAAGCTCCGCTCATTCCACCGGCCGATGTCCAGTTCCCGCATGCGGTTCTGTACAATGTTTTTCGCGGCGGACGCCGGGGTCCGTGGAATCTGAAGGCTGGAGGCGAAGTCGTTGGTGGTTCCCTGGGGGAGATAGCCCAGGGGCGGCGGGGCATCCAGCCGCATCAGGCCGGAGATCACCTCGTTGAGGGTGCCGTCTCCTCCGGCTGCCACCACCAGATCGTATCCGGCGCCCTCCCGGGCGGCGGTATCGGCCGCGTCTCCTGGGGCGGAGGTCTCGTGGATCCGGATGAGGTAACCCGCGCCGGAAAGGATGGCCAGCGCGTCAAACAGCGGACCGTGGGGCTTGTTCCGCCCGGCCCGGGGATTGAGAATGAACAGCAGTTTCTTCGTTTTCAAGAGTGACACCTCCTGACTGGGATGGGCGGCCCCATCCAAAGCGATGTAAATTAGTATAGCACGCCGCCCCGGAAATTCAATTCCGCAGGTGTGACGGATTATATACCTACCTTTTCCGCTCGTCAATATGTTTCTTTAATGCTTAATAAAATGTTCATATTTGGTTAGTAAAAAATTATTTCCCTTACTGGATATAAGTTAAAAAGGACGGGAGGCCATGCCACAAAGGCTGGTCTCCCGTTTTCGCTGCTCAGGGGTGTCCAATTTTTCTCTATATTATAGCGTATCTGACGACTGCTTCAGATGGCTGAAGAGCCCAAAGTCGCCATAGATTGCACAGCTTCCTGGGTAAACTCTACTTCCGGGTAGGTGCAGTAATCGGAATAGGCACTGCGCCCGGTCAGCCTGCAAATGCCCTGGTCTATCGCCCACTGGAGCGCTGCCGGATGGTTCGGGTGTCGAAGTACGCGCAGTTGGGATTCGTGACCGATGAATTGGGCAGGCAGGTTGTAATCAAGTTCCTGCAGGTCAGTTCTTCCGCCGGGTCACCGATGACAAAGACCGCGAGCCGCTTGTCACCAAAATAGGTCGTCTTCCCCAATGATACATTTTCCCCTGCCCGAATGTCTGGAAAGTTAGGCCATGTTCGGATATTCATATCAATCACCTCCTTAATATCGTTATCAATATCTCTATATTCTATAGTTTATTATATCATTTTCGTGGCGTTTTGTCAATAAAATACACAAAATAGCGGGAAATAATGTTTGCAATACGCTCAATTTATGATATAATAAAGTCAAGGAGAAAATAAAATTTGGGTATGTGCCCTCTACGATACACGCACAGAAATATACATAGACATAGAAAGAAAATATATAAAGGGGAGAAAGCATATGTCTGTTGCACTGAACGGCGATGCCCTGACTATCGGCGGCCGCATCCGATGGGTCAGGCAGAACGCAAAAATCAATATCAAAAAACTTTGCCCAGGAACTCGGTATATCCGCCAATTATCTTAGTATCCTGGAGCACGGAAGGCGCCCGCCCTCAGACCAACTTCTGCGAAAAATCGCGGAAGTCGGCGGGGCATCCTATCAATGGCTTAAAGATGGTGAGGATGCCGCAAAGAGGACGACGCAGGTAACACCTTGCCGCAGGCTCAACCTGACCAAACACCGGATATCCGGCTATTCCTGCGGGTTTTGCAGTGCTATCAGCCGAAAATATTTCCCGAAACTGTAAGCTATATTCTCAATGTGGAGACTGACACCTTTATCAAGTTCATGGATAGGGAGGTGGAATTAGACCTGGAGCAGGAAGGCATCCAGATGCTGGCCAAGCGCCTTGATCCGGACAAAGTGGCGCGAGATGGGCGCAGTCGGGCGCCTCACAGAGGTCAACACGGTCAATTCAACAGAAGTCGTGAAGAAAGCCATCAAGGACTATTTAGCGCAGTTCGAGGATGGCGCATATACATGGGAGGTATCAGAAGGAGCGGACGAGGACGGCGAATATAGACTGCCTGATTGTACCGTTGAAATCAATACACTGACCTATATGGGCCGCAGGAAAGAGGCACAGGACGAGACAACTGTTTTCCGCTTTCAGTATGTGAAGGGAAAAGAAGGGAACTGCTGCGAACAGACTGTTCGGCTGGTCGTCGAAGGGTGACTTCAGCAGGTATATGGAAGTGGTCAATCAGCGTCTGCCGCGCCTCAAACCGGGCCGAAAGAGCAAAGCGTCGGAAAGCGACAAGCGCGAAGTCTTTGTATTTTCTAACAAAGTCCTATACGAGAGATTTGCGGAATGTCTGGTGTCCATCCAGCGGGACCGGGAATCCCGCAGTGCCGGTCTTGCCGCCGCGGGGCCTGCCCTCTCTCCTCCTGTTGAATGTGACTCAAGAGTCCTCTTCCATCGTGCGCGGTATGCAGCCTCTGCCTCCGTTTGCGATCACAACCGCAAGGAAGTATCTCAGCGACTTTGACGGGGATAAGCTGGCGAACAACACTCCCGCCCCAATTAGGGAATATCTGAACTCCATGCACATGAATACTTCCTGTCCTTTGTGCATGGGATAGTAGAGAAGGATAGGGATGTCCCCGTGCTCTATCCGCTCTATATCGTTGACAAGGACCAACCTGAATGTTACAGTGGAATTGACCCAGGAGAGCAGGAACAAAATCGTATCAATCTCCAGGCCCCTGTCGAACAGCGTTTTGGGCTTTTCTGTCCCCGCTGTGACCTATGTATTCCGGGACAAAGCGCTGTATCAGATATTCGTGGACTGCGCGAAAACACTCCGGGAGGAAACGGGCCCGGCCGAGGGCGCCTCGACCAGACACCAGCATATCTTCCTGCTTCTGGACGAGGATTGCCAAGCTGTTGCGGACAATACAACCTTCCAGCTGTAACATTTCTAACTGCATAGCCCCAAAACAAGACGGCTTCCCATACCAGGAGGCCGTCTTTCTCGCTCATTTTATGACACAGGGGTGAGGAACCATGTTTCCGTCACACCGGAACAGCTGGCCCAGGCCAGGGGCTGGACCTGCTAACCTATCTGCGGCGGTATGAGCCGGACAGCTGATTCCGCACGGCAACGGCTCTACGCCACACGCACCCACAGCAGCCTCAAACTCTCCAATGGGCAATGGTACTGGTGGTCCCGTGGCGTGGGAGGCGTCACCGCGCTGGATTATCTTGTGGAAGTGCGGGGCCTGTCCTGCCGGACGCCGTGCGGCAGATCCTCGGCGCAGGGCCCATGCCCCCGGCGGCGCCTGTCCCCCCCGGAGCGGCGCAGGCCCCAGCCGTTTCATCTGCCGCCCCGCCACACCGACGACCGGCGGGTCATGGCCTACCTGACCGGCCGCGGCATCGATGCCGAGATTCTCCGCGCCTGCATCCGAAACAACCAGCTTTATGAGGACGCAGCCCACCACAACTGCGTGTTCGTGGGCTACGACGGGGACACGCCCAGGTATGCCGCCCTTCGGGGCACATACCCTCGTTCCGCCTTCATGGGCGAGGTGGCCGGGAGCGATAAGCGGTTCTCCTTCGCTGTTCCCGTCAGGGCGGGGCCGCGGCAGACCCTCTGCGTCTTTGAAAGCGCCATTGACGCCCTCTCCTACCTGACCATACTGAAACAGGAGGGGCGGAACTGGCGCACAGCCAACACCCTCTCCCTGTCCGGCGTCTATGGCCCGAACCGCCGCGGCCGTGATAAGATGCCCCGGGCCCTGGGGCAGTATCTGGAGCGCAATCCGATCAGGCGCATCGTCCTCTGCCTGGACAATGACGATGCCGGACGCATGGCGGCCCAGAGCCTCCAACGCCTCCTGACCGATTACCTGGTATTGGATAATCCGCCGCAGGGGGTCAAGGACTATAATGACCTGCTGTTGCGGCGGTCCAGTCTCCCGACGAGTGAGAGCGGGGCGGGGGTGTGACAGTCGGTGCAGGTCATAACCATACTTTTTTATTTCAATGTTTATTTTAGGTTTAATAATACATGGAAAAAGGTACACAAATGACTGTCACAGACCTGCACAGCAAAGTCCATAGCATGAAAAGCCGGGAGCCGAAAGGCTTCCGGCTTTTCATGCAGGCCTGGAAACAGAAGTCCCCGCATCCGCTTGCGGGTACTGCGGCAGCCGTATCGAGCGGAGCAAGGTGTTAAGCGTCACGGGCTGTTGCATCGTCTTGTCCTATACCTTTTTTAACCTTGTTTACAGTCAGACCTCCTGCTGTCTGCGGTGGCGTTTCCTGCCGGGAGTGTGGAGCGGACAGTGTGGGATCAAACCTCATTCCCACGATGATTTCACAAAGGAGGTATGGACAAATGGGGCTTTTTTGCAGATATCGAAGATGCGGCCAGACAGGAAGCGCGCCAGAGGCGGAGGGAAAATACAGAGCCGCACCAGCCGGAGAAACAGGTCCCAGCGGAAACAGGGACGGAACACGCCGCCGCTCCCCGCGCCTCGCCCCGAACCAAGTGCCGCACCGCCCAAGGCGGCCGCGCCTGCTCCTGTCCCGGCGCCTCAGATGACGGAGGCCACAGGCCAGGATGATGTGGCCGCCGCATCCGTTCAGCGCATCCGGGAGGAGATCGAGCGCATCACCCGGAGGAACATGAAGGACTGCGTGGCCGCCCATCTCGCCCAGCTGTGTGCCGGCGACCCTGCCTTGGCCCGGAATGTGCTCTCGCCCCAGAAGTCCCTGGCCAAGTGTTTCCGCTACATCAGCCGGAAAGCCAGAGAGTATGCGGAACAGGAGCGGTCGGACGGCAATGTGACGGATGCCGGGGTCTACGGGTGTGACATTCCGGACGATATCGTGTACCAGTGGGCCGTGGACTATTTTAACGACCCGAATGCCGATAAAGAGCCTCGAGCGGAAGTCATCCGTCAAACAGGGCAAGGCTGTGACCCGGCCCGCAGCTCCCCATCCAGCCGAATAAGGTTCCCGCCCCGGCAGGCGAGACCTATGAGCAGATGTCCCTTCTGGGAGGTGACGGGCGATGAACAAAGCTGAGTGCCGAAAATATGCCGGGGAACCCTTGCATATTCGTGCGAACAGCGGCCTGCTGTGCGCAGACCAGATCGAGTGGCTGACCACCGCCCGTGTCCGGGTGATAGGCCACCGCCGCATCCTCGTGCTCCAGGTCTATTCCCGGGCCGGGGCGGCACAGGGGGACCTGCTCCCCAAATGGACCGTGTTCCAGCAGAAAGACGACTATTCACGCTGGAGCGCCGGGAGGACGGCACTGCATCCTGGCGCA
>VOFD01001302.1_pt1 | contig 27269 bp, 38 predicted proteins | sample 5384101 | NCBI WGS metagenome assembly VOFD01 (sample SAMN12384723, study PRJNA508395) | human gut metagenome | isolation source: healthy gut C | host: Homo sapiens
ACCCCGGTCGTCCGGGGCTTCAATGATAATGAGGCGGATATCCGGGACATGGCACGGCATGTGGCCCAGTTGCCCACGGTGACGCGCCACGAGCTTTTGCCGTGCCTGCCGGTGGGGAAGAAAAATATGCCCAGCTCGGGATGGTCCGTTCCCAGCTGGCCAGCGTTGGTCCCGACAGCGCCCAGTTGCAGGAGCTGCGGGCCGTGGTGGCGGCCTGCCGCCGTGAGGCGCGGCATGGACGGGCAGAAGGGAAGGCGTGATGAAGACTGTCATGACGAGTCCGCGGGCACGTACGGCCCGCATATTGTCTCGCTTCGCGGGCCAGGTGCCTCGCCTGTCGGTGGACAGAGCACGTTATTTCACCCGTTCGTTCCGCACTACCGAGCACCTGCCGCTGGTGGTGCGCTGGGCCAAGGCCCTGGCGCACGTCATGGAGAACATAGACGTGCGGATCCTGCCGGACGAGCTCATCGTGGGCAGGGGCGGGCCTGAAGGACGCTACGGCATCCTTTATCCCGAACTGGAAGGAGCCTATTTTGCCACCGCCGGCAGCCTGCTGGAGTCGGCGGAAGATATGCCGCATCATTTTTCCGAGCAGGACATCGCCGTCATACGCGACGAGCTGCTGCCTTTCTGGGCCGGCAGGACCTTCCGGGAAAGTCTGGCCGATGCGGTGCCCCTGCATCTGCGCAGGCTCCTCTACAAGGACGGGGACATCTACGTACCGTCCTTCATCATCCACGAGACAGCCACGGTCCGCCATTCCCTGCAGTGGGTGCTGGATTACGGCAAGGTCCTGCAACGGGGGTTTTGCGGCATCTATCAGGAGGCCGCCCGGCGTCTGGATGCCCTGGACATCAACGACCCGTCCAACAACTGGGACAAGGCACCTTTTTACCGGGCGGTGATGATCCTTTGCGAAGGCATACGGAGCTTTGCCTGCCGCTATGCCGCGCTTGCCCGGCAGCAGGCGGCGGCCTGTGGCGATGCCGTGCGCCGTGAAGAGCTGGAGCGCATCGCGGCCATTTGCGAGCATGTGCCCTGGCAGCCCGCCCGTACGTTCCACGAGGCCTTGCAGGCCCAATGGTTCACCCAGCTGGTGTCGCGCCTGGAACAGCTGCACGGCGGCATCATCAGCAACGGCCGCATGGATCAGTACCTGTATCCTTTTTTACAAGAAGGACAGGGGAGGAGGGCCGCCTGGACGAAGATCAGGCCCTGGAGCTGCTGGACTGCCTGTGGTTGAACATGGCGCAGTTCGTGCGTGTCCAGCCGACGGCGGCCGGGATTCAGATCTATGAAGGCAATGCCCACTGGGAACACACCTGCATCGGGGGCCAGCTGGCGGACGGCAGTGATGCCACCAACGAGCTTTCCTGGCTGCTGCTGCGTTCCCGGCGCGAGTTCCCGCTGGATTATCCCGAACTCAGCCTGCGGATCCACGAAAAGACGCCGGAAGATCTGCTGCAGGCGGCTTGTGCTGCCATCCGGGAGGGGCGCGGCCCGAAATTCATGAACGATGTCGAAATAATCGATCTGCTCGTGAGGAAGGGGCGGGCCTTGAGGAGGCGCGTGACTACAGCGGCTCCGGCTACAGCGAGGTGCGCCTGATCAACCGGACGACTTATCTGACCGGCACGACCTGGTTCAACCTTGCGGCCGTGCTCGAGATGGTGCTGTATGACGGGCATTGCAGCATGGAGGGAAGCGGCCGGCTGGGGCTGGAGACAGGCGATCCGTGTGCTTTCAGTACATACGCTGCCTTTGAGGAAGCCTTTTTCGCCCAGCTTTCCTTCATTCTGGAGCAGGTCCTCATCCAGCAATATGTGGCGGATACCCTGCGCCCAGCCCATGTGGCCGCACCGTTGCTTTCCAGCCTGCATGACCTGTGTATGGAGCAGGGCAGGGACATCAATGTGGGCAGACTGGAAGGCGCCCTGATCCTGGGCGGGCAGATCGGCCCTACGGGCTTCGCGACAGTGGTGGATTCGCTGGCGGCCATCCGCTGGCTGGTCTATGAGCGGCGCGTTCTGGACATGGCCCGCCTTCTGGAAGCACTCAGGAACAACTTCGAAGGTTTCGAGCTGGAGCGCCAGTACTGTCTGGCCGCTCCCAAGTTCGGCAATCAGGATGACAGGGTCGATGACATCGCTGCCAGGCTCGACCGTTTCATGGTCGAGTTCTGTGGCCGTCATCTCAATTATTACGGCGGTACCCCCGAGATCTTCTACGTGCCTGTGACCAGTCACCGGGCCATGGGGGGCGTCACGGGCGCCACGCCTGACGGGCGCCGGGCCGGCGATGCGCTTTCCGCAGGGATCTCGCCTGGGGCGGGCTGCGCCCGCAACGGCTTTACGGCGATCCTGCATTCCGTGGCTGCCTGCAAATATGAGCAGGGCCTGGCCCGTGCCGCCCGTATGCTGGAGATCCCCATGCCGCCGCGTGCGGTGGCTGGTAAGGACGGCTGCGCCAGGATGGCGGCTTTTGTCAGGACTTGGAGCCGGCAGAAGCACTGGCACCTCAATATCTGCATGCAGGATGCCCTGCAGCTGCTGGCCGCTCGTAACGACAAAGAAAAATTCTATGCCCAGATGATGCCTTTCGAGGGCTATGCGGCCCTTCCGGGGCCGCTTCGGCCGGAGGTCCAGGCGGAATTGTTGCGGGATGTGCTGGAGCAGGACATCCAGGCATGATGGCCTGTTTCATGTGAACCTTTTTCCTTATATGCGAAAAAAGGGAACGCTGTGCGTTCCCTTTTTGTGCCCTGATGTCCTTTGTCGGCATCATTTTTCCCTTCGTTTTCGAAAGGATGCATCCCATTTAATATTATGGATAATCATTATTTGCTTTTACATTGCATCCATACAGTATTGCAAAAATGAAATAAATATTATAAGTATTTGTTTTTATTTATTTTATTTACAAAATAGAATGTACACTGCGAATTTGCAAATGTGCAGGCATCACACGGGCATTGATTATTGCAATAATCACAAAAGGAATCGAGAGGATTATTTTTTAACATATTGAAAATATTGCTTGTTATTTTTGTGGCACAGCCTTTGCTCTATACGGACCAAGAAATCAACAGGAGTTTCCCAATGGCAAACCATAAGATCACCATTTACCATGACGGTACCATCCTGACCATGGATGCGGATTTCCCCCGGGTCGAAGCGCTGGCCGTGATGGACGGGCGTATAGTGCCACGGGCTCTCTGAAGGATGTGAAGCAGGCTGTGGGCGATGGCGCCGACCTGGTTTCTCTGGAAGGGGGCACGCTGCTGCCGGGATTCATCGACGGGCACAGTCATTTTTGCAGCGGCGGCATGAACCGCCTGTATGCGGCCGACTGTGCTGTGGAGAACATGGAAGCCCTCAAGGAGAGCCTGCGCCGCAAGCTGCATGACGACCGTCCTTCCCAGTGGGTCGTCGGGCACAGCTTCGACGAAAAAGGCATGGAGGAGCAGTGTTATCCCACCCGCGAGATCCTGGATGAAGTTTCCACGGACGTTCCCATCTTTTTCCGCCATGTGACGGGCCATACGGGCATCGCCAACAGCAAGTCCCTGGAGATCGCGGGCATCACACGCGATACGCCCGATCCGGCCGGCGGCATCATCGGCCGTGATGCCCAGGGCGAGCCCCACGGCATCCTGGAAGGCATCCCGGCCCAGACCCTGGTGCGCAAGCACATCCCCGGCTTTACCCTGGACGAGATGCGTGCGGCCCTGGCTGACGACAGCGTCCGCTATGCCTCTTGCGGCATCACCACGGCGCAGGGTGGCCCGGCCTTTTCGCCCATGGATGCGGAACTGGGCCACAAAAGGTGACCGAGCTGGTCTGGACTGCGCGCACGACGGCACCCTGACCATCCGTACCGTGCTTTTCATCCGCGCCAATGACATGAGCCGCCTGGCTCCGTATCCCAACCATGTGCCCGGTACGGATCTTTCCGGCAACGGCCGGGTGACCATGGGCGCGGCCAAGCTGTGGGCCGACGGGGATCCGCGCGGCCATACCGGTTACTTCCTGAGCCCTATCCCTTCGTGGATCCTGCCAAGGGCGCGGATTACCGCGGTGAATTCCTCTATACCGTGGACGAGCTGGTGGAAAGATCCTGCCCATCCACAAGGCCGGCTGGCAGATCGCCATTCATGCCAATGGCGACGGTGGCATCGAGATCGTGACCCAGGCCTACGAGCGCCTGCAGCAGCTCCATCCCCGTCCCAACGCGCGGCACCTGGTCATCCATTGCCAGTATCCCAGCTACAGCCAGTTGCAGCGTCTCAAGGCTGCCGGGGCCTGTCCCTGTTTCTTCATCAGCCCCTGTACCACTGGGGCGAGATCCATGCCGGTTATGTGGGCGCGGACCGTGTGGCCCGCTTCTGCCCCTGCCATGACGCTGATGAACTGGGCCTGCCCTACAACCTGCATACCGACGCCCCCATCACGCCGGTGGATCCCCTGATCCAGGTCTGCACGGCCGTGACCCGCACCAGCCGCAAGGGCACCGTGTACGGGCCTGACCAGGCCGTGACGGTCATGTCGGCCCTCAGGGCCGTGACCATCCATGCTGCCTTCCTCAACTTCGAGGAGCATGTGAAGGGTTCCCTGACGCCCGGCAAGTACGCCGACATGGTCCTGCTGGCCGAGAACCCCCTGACGGTCGCCCCCGAACACATCAAGGACATTGCCGTGCTGCGCACCTATGTGGGCGGCGATGTCGTGTACAGCCGCTCCTAGGATGGAGGAGATCATGGAAAACCAGTCCCTGATACATCGCGAGGCCAATTGTCTGTCCCGCTTCGACCGCCTGCCGGTCAAAAGCGAAATGCTGAAGATCATCGCCGTTCTGGCCGCGGTGAGCGTGGTGGAAGCCTTTGACCTGGGCCTGATCGGCCAGACCGTGCTGGTCCTCAAGCAGATCTGGAACCTCGGCCCGGCGGAGACCGGCCTGCTGGCCACCTGCTCCACCATCGGTGTGGTGCTGGGCACCTTCAGCTGCGGCTTCCTTTCGGACCGTTATGGTCGCAAGCGCGTCCTTTTCTGGGCCGTGTTCATCTTCACGGTCTTCACCTTCATGGGCCCCCTGATGGAGAACTTCTACTGGGTCGTGGTCATGCGCTTCCTGAGCGGCCTTTGGTTCGGGCGCCGTCTTCCCCATCCCGTACCTGTACATTTCCGAGCTGGTGGGGGCCAAGCAGCGCGGCGTCACCTTTGCCTACTGCAATTCCATCCTCGTGCTCTCCTATGTGCTGCCGTCTTCCTTCGGCGCCTGGGCCGTGGCCACCTTCCCGCTGGAAGTGGCCTGGAAGCTGCCCTTCCTGGTTGGTGGTCTGCCCATCGTGATGCTCTACTTCATCCACAAGTACATGCCGGAATCTCCCCGCTGGCTCATGCGCCAGAACCGTCATGACGAAGCCGAGGCCCTGGTGGAACGCCTGGAAAGCAGCCTGGGCATGGAGCATGACAAGAACTACATGGATCCCGCAATCCTGGCTGCCGTGAACGAGGCCCGCTCCGGCAACAAGCCCAAAGGTCAGCTGGACCATGCTCTTCAAGCCCCCGTACCTGAGCCGCACCATCGTGTCCTACTCCATGTTCTCGGCAGCCCTGGTCTTCTGGTACGTGGTCATGGTCTATGCGCCCACCATCCTCACGGGCAAGGGCTTCCAGATGTCCAGCTCCGTGCTGATGGGCGGCCTGATGATGGCCATCGGTGCCGTGGCCGGCATGGTCTGCGGCCACATGATCGAAAAGTACGGCCGCAAGCCCATGTACATCATCCTGGCCCTGCTGACCGCCGGTTGCAGCATCCTGCTGACCATGGTGGAGAGCCTCAATGCCTGGCTCATCGTGGGTACGGCCCTGGCCTTCTTCGGCAATGCCATCTTCTCCATCTGCAAGCTCTACATTGCCGAACAGTACCCCACGGAACTGCGCGGTACGGGCGCCGGTCTCGGCGAAGCCGTGAGCCGCATCTGCGGCGGCGTGCTGGCGGCCTACTTCATCGCCTTCCTCATCGCCTCCGGCAACCAGCACGCGGTGTTCTGGTTCCTGGCCATCTGCTACCTCGTCTCCACGGCGCTCCTGACCATCTGGGGACAGGAGACCATGGGCAAGAGCGTGGACGCCACGGGCAGCTCCAGCGGCAAGTAGAGGACCGTACAACAAGAACAAACAACGGGCCTGCGGGCCCTGGAGGAACATATCATGTCGTGTGCCTGCACTTATTCCGAACAGGAACAGCTCCTTCTCGATACCATCGCCGGCAAGAGCAATCCCTATGCTGAAAAAAGCATCCCCGCCTGTACCGTCTGGTGGCTGCCTTTGAAGGCAAAAAGCCCCATATCGACGTGGGCGCGCGCTGCTGTTCACCGAATCCATGAAGCAGACCGAAGGCGAACTCCTGGTGCTGCGCTGGGCAAAGGCTCTGAAGCACATTGGCGAGAACATGACCGTCTACATCGACGATGACCAGCTCATCGCCGGTCGTTGCGGCCAGCAGGGCGCCCGTTACGGCATCCTGTATCCCGAACTGGACGGCGACTATCAGGCGTCCGCCCTCAAGGAGCTGCCCGGCCACGAGGCTTCCCCCTTCGACGTCAATGCCGAAGACGCCCGCGCCGTGGAAGAGATCATCACCCCCTACTGGAAGGACAAGACCTTCCACCAGGATCTGAACAGCCGTCTGGATCCCGAGTCCCATCGTCTGGCCTATGCCGACAAGGGCGGCTACATCTCCCGCTACATCTGCTGCGAAACGGCCTCTAACCGTTCCAGCCTGCAGTGGTGCCTGGACTGGGAACGCCTGTTCAAGCTGGGCTTCAAGGGCATCCGTGAAGAAGCCCTGGCCCGCATGGCCGAACTGGATCCCGACGATCCGGTGGACCAGAGCGAAAAGCGTCCCTACCTGGAAGCCATCGTCACCGTCAGTGAAGGTATCGTCACCTGGGCCCGCCGCCATGCGGAACTGGCCCGTCGCAAGGCCGCCGAAGAGACCGATCCCCGCCGCAAGCAGGAGCTGCTGACCATCGCTTCCAACTGTGAATGGGCGGCCGAGAACCCGCCGCGCACCTTCCATGAAGCCATCCAGGCCCACTGGTTCACCCAGGCTTTTGCCCGCCTGGAGCAGAAGATCAGCTCCAACCCCACCAACGGCCGCATGGACCAGCTTTTCTGGCCCTACTACCAGAAGGACCTGGCCGAAGGCCGCATCGACGAGGAAGGCGCCATCGAGCTCTTCCAGTGCATGTGGGCCAGCATGGCCCAGTGCCTGGACCTGGCCATCACGCCCTACAACAAGGCCACGCATGAAGGCTATTCCCACTGGGAAGCCGTGACCGTGGGTGGCCAGACCCCCGACGGCCGCGACGCCACCAACGAGCTGTCCTACATCATCATGCGTTCCAAGCGGGAATGCCCCTGCATTATCCCGACCTGGCCGCCCGTGTGCACAGCCGTTCTCCCGAGCGCTTCCTGACCGCTGTGGCCGAGATGATCAAGCAGGGCTGCGGCTTCCCCAAGCTGCTCAATGACGACGAGATCATCCCCCTGCATCTGGCCAAGGGCGCTCCCCTGGAAGACATCTATGACTATGCCGCTTCCGGCTGCGCCGAGATCCGTATGCCCCGCGTGGATACCTACACCAGCGGCCATGCCCAGATGAACTTTGGTGCCGCCGTGGAACTGATGCTCTACAACGGCCGCATGAAGAAGTACGGCGACGAGCTGCTGACCGTGGAGACCGGTGACGTGCGCAACTTCACCACCTGGGAAGAGTTCTGGCAGGCCTACGCCACCCAGCAGAACTACCTGATGCGCCACGCCTTCATGCAGCAGTACCACATCATCAAGGCCCGCGCGCAGCACTTTGCCACGCCCATCTCCGATGCCCTGCATGTGCTGGCCATGAAGGAATGCGTGGACCTGCACCAGGATCACCACTACGAAGGCGGCCTGGATCTCGGCTACTTCGAATGCCTGGGCTACTGAGTACGGCCCATCGACTCCCTGTCGGCTGTCCGCAAGCTGGTCTTCGACGACAAGAAACTGACCATGCAGGAGCTGCTGGACGCGCTGGAATGCAACTTCGAAGGCAAGGAAGACGTCCGCAAGATGCTGCAGAGTGCCCCCTGCTACGGCAACAACGATCCCTACGCCGACAGCATCGGTCACGAGATCGACCGCCTGGCCCAGGAATTCAGCAAGAAGTACGCGCCCCGTCTGGACATCAAGTGCGACTTCCGCATGGTGCCCTTCACCTCGCACGTGCCCTTCGGCCGCGTGGTCTCCGCCACGCCCAACGGCCGCAAGGACTGGTTCCCGCTGTCTGACGGTTCCTCCGCTTCCCACGGCGCCGACGTCAACGGGCCTACCGCGGTGCTGCTCTCCAACTACAACACCAAGAACATGGGCATGCGCGACCGCTTCGCCCGCCTGCTGAACATCAAGTTCACCCCCAAGTGCGTGGAAGGCAAGGAAGGTACCGCAAGCTCGTGAGCTTCATCCGCGCCTTCTGCGACCTGAAGCTGTGGCACGTGCAGTTCAACGTGGTCAACCGCCAGACCCTGGTCAATGCCCAGAAGGATCCCGAAAAGTACCGCGGTCTCATTGTCCGCATCGCGGGTTACAGCGCCTACTTCGTGGACCTGTCCCCCGACCTGCAGAACGACCTCATCGCCCGTACCCAGCACGAGCAGGTCTAGTAAATCGCCAATCCAACCTCAGGGAGGGGGCTTCGGCCCCTTCCGCCTTTCGGGAGAGATGCCATGTCGGACAAGAATCGCGGTACCGTTTTCAACATCCAGCGCTATTCCGTGCATGACGGCCCGGGCATACGGACGCTGGTCTTCCTCAAGGGCTGTCCGCTGCGCTGCCTGTGGTGCAGCAATCCCGAATCCCAGGAGGCCGCACCGCAACTGGCGTACAATGCGGACAAATGCCTTGGCTGCGGGCGCTGTGTGGGCACCTGTCCCCAACAGGCCCTGCGCCTCGAGCAGGACGGCATCCATCGGGACAGGGAACGCTGCGATCCTGCTTGCCGTGCCTGTGCGGAGGTTTGTCCGGGACAGGCGCTGACCTTTTTACGGCAAGACCATGACGGCCCGCGAAGTGCTGGACAAGGTGGAAGAAGATGCCGCCTTTTATGCCCGCTCCGGCGGCGGCCTGACCCTGAGCGGCGGCGAGCCGTTGCAGCAGGGGGATTTTTTGCCTCTCCATCCTGGAAGAGGCGGAACACCGGGCCGTGCATACCGCCATGGAAAGTTGCGGTCAGGCCCCGAAGAGACCATCCTTGCCGCCTGCGGCAAGCTCGACTACCTTTTGTTCGACATCAAGCATCTGGACAGCGAGGCCCACAAAAAGGCGACGGGCATGGGCAATGAGCGCATCCTGCGCAACCTTGCGGCTGTGCGGAGCGCGTATCCGCATCTGCCCATCTACCTGCGTACGCCGCTTATCCCCGGTATCAATGATGACGAAGAGCTCATCCGGCGTATCGTCGAGCTGGCCCGCTCCATGGATGCCGTCCATTACGAGCTTTTGCCCTACCACCGTATGGGTGAGCAGAAATACCGCTTTTTGGGCAGGGAATATCCCTATGGCGGCCCTGCTCAGGTGGACGCCGGGATACTGGCGCGCCTGCGGGGTATCGTCGAGGAAGTTTTCCCGGAAAAGGACTGATATCCGTTAAAGAATGTATCTCCATTGCGGAATATCCTCCAGTGCTGTCAGCATTGGAGGATATTTTTATTTTTGAATATAGGTATGTATTAATTTTTTTATCCTGATAATAGAATGTTGTTTATGTATTTCTTTTAATAGATCATGTTATATGTTTTAATAGCTATTTATTATATATTAGAATGATGATGGATTATTTATTTTTCGACTAAATTTGTTTTATAATAAAATCATCGATTATTGTGTATTTATTCTTGAAAGCATCATCCTTGAAATATTTTTTTTTTTGCTATCGGTGCCGTCGGCATCCAGGAGAGGAAGGAAGAGAAGCCAGGATACATGATGAAGGGGAATGTTTTCTGCTGATGCAGAAAATATTGCCTGCTGATATGCCAGGGAATTAGCTATTGACTAGCTTGAGGAGAATACTGTGAGAAACGTGTTTGTGCTGATGCTCATGCTTTTGGCGATACCTTTGAATGCATTCGCTTTTTGATATCCGTGGCTGGTGGCAGCTTGAAGAGCTGCCATCCATCTTCATGAAGATCAACGAAGAAAAGATATACGGATTCAAGTATAGGATAAGCAAGGAGGCCGAGGACAGGGTGGAGATCTTTGTCGATAACTCGGATGTTCCCTGCTATCTTGATAAAAAAGGCGAAGATGGGCTTTTGCTCATTAATGCCCTTGGAGAGCAGAAGTCCTACAAGCTGGTGACGCGAGATACCAGTCTTCCGCAAAAGGACGTACGGAAATTGTGCGGTATTGAAGAATAGTCCCCTGTGCCCCAATATTGGGGGCACAGGGGAGAAGTGCTTTTGGAATATGACGGCATGCCTGCAGATAACGGGCATGCCGTTTTTATGTATACTCTGTAGAAACGGTATCGTATGCTGTGCGGTAGCAGGGTATCATGCATATGATGCTGGCATGTGGAGGCGTCCGGTGTTGCTGGTTTTTTAGGGACTACATGGTGCGCCTGCACCGCTAATGCTACGGCATCCCTGAGCTGTTCATCGCAACGCACGAAGGAGGTGGCTGTCGTCCCTGTGGCGCTGGGAGCCGCCGGACTCATTATCCACAGTACTCCCGGTAGGGGCCAATATCCAGCCAGCTGGTGGCCTGTATCAGTCTGTTTTGCAGGCGAATAGGGTTTGTGCGCCCAGGAGCAGGCCAAGGCGGATCAGGAGCGCCGCGAGCGGGAGGGCCGGTGCGAGACCTTTTTGCAGGAACATACGCCGGAGTGGGCCAGGGGCTACATCGTCGCCGAGCTGCGCGAGGATGAGAGCGACATCGTGACCGACTACTTCGCGCATAGCGTGACCCGGCGCGTCCTGTTGGGCTTCTCCAAGTCCGACCGCAACAACTTCCGCGAGATGCGCAAGCTGGCGGCTACCTTCGGCCCCACGAAAAAGCTGGGCACGGAAGGGCAGAAGAATCGCGAGAACTACACGGGCGGCTCCGGCTACTACCTGAGCGGCCCCTATCGCCACTCCGGCTGGACGATCCGCAAGGAGAGCCTCAAGTACAGCCTGCCTCGCGGCAGCCAAGCCGTTCTGGATGTCGCCCACTGGCTGGAGACCGCTTCCCGCTAAACGAGAAAGGCCCGGCGGAAGCCGGGCTTTTGAGGCGATACTACAGGGGGACAGAGATGACGTGTTTGCTAATCCTTGCCGCTTTCGAATTTCTCCTTCTTATTGAAGCACAGGCTACAGAGGCCAGAGTCATTGAACTCCAGCTCATTTAGGGGAATATCAGCTCCACACCACTCACAGGTGGATGGCACTTCTGGGGAGGGCATACTTCCGGAAAACGTCTTGCTGCCTAGATGTGAGGGAATTCCATCCCCTGTCGCAGATGGCTCGAGCGATTCCCTTTGCAGGACCGCTAACAAGGTCATATTCCAGTACATAGGCAGCAGCTCTTTTTCATATCTTCGGCATGCTGGTACTCAGCGATATCCATGATATCCTCCTGTAGTTTAAAAGTTATCACATAGGTCCATCATGACTTTGGGATTGCTTCCTGCAGGGATGCAGCTTGGGACGAAACGTACCGTTCTCCTTGGCTGGGCAGCTGCGGGAGGGACCCCTGATATGGTCTATCACGCGGTAAGGAGGTTGTACAGAGCGGCAACATGTGACAGAGGAATCCCAGCAGTGATGGGGTGTTAGGTGGAAGGCTGGGATGGGCTGGCACAGGGCGATGCATACGACACAAAAAAGCCCCCGCTGTCCGGGGGCTTTTTTGTGTCAGAGGCTCTAGGCGTTTTCGTGGCGTATGACGGGCGTCAGCAGAGCTTTGCCAAATGGAGGGGGGACTGCATTTCCGACGACCCGGTAGCAATCCAGCAGGCTGCCGGAGGGGGCTATCCTGTCGGGCAAGCCCTGCAGGCGGGCACACTCGCGCCATGACAGACGTCTGTTGTCATCACCGTTGAGTTGCCATTTGTCCTTTTCCACGAACGTCATGGGGCTGCCCTGGGGTGTAACGGCACGTGGGAGGCGTTGGCGACGATGGTGAAGCTCTGTTCGTCCCAGCCGCGTTTCCTGTTGCGCGTCAAATAGTGCCCATGGAATTTTTGGTCGAAGAATTCCCCTGTCGGCCAAAGCGGCATGTCCCCGATGGCATCACGCAATGTCCGGTAGGGGTGTTCTCGCCCCGGGCCGTGGGTCGGTGTCAGGAACTGATAGGTGAAGTCCCGGGCGATGTCGTTACGGATACCGACCAGGAAGACACGCTGCCGGCTTTGGGGCAGGCCGTAGTCCGGGGCATAGAGCAGCTTGTGATGCACGGTATAGCCAGCATCCCTGAATCCCTGGAGCTGTTGCTCGAAGAACCAGCCTTGCTGCGCGGAGAGCATCCCGCGCACATTTTCCACAAAAAGTATTTGGGACGGGATTGCGCAAGGACACGCAGGAACTCGAGGTAGAGGAAGTTCCCTTTGATGGCGGTCAGATCGCGTTCCGTCCTGTCCTTCCAGCGGCGCCGGGCACCAAGGCTGAAACCGGTACAAGGGTAGCAGCCGATGAGGACATCGGCTTTGGGAAAGGAGCGGACATCACGCACGTCCCCGACATGGAAATCGACGTCGGGGAAGATGGAACGATAGGCGGAACCGGCAACGGGATCGATATCGTTGGCCCATAAAAAATCTATGCCTGCCTGGGCCGCGCCGAAGTCGAAGCCGCCGCAGCCGGAGAACAGGGATATGGCAGTCAGTTTTCGCATGAGGGGAAAGTATCAAAAAAAGTTCGTGATGGCCATCAGGAAAAAATGCTGTCGACCTTCTCCATGCTGGGGAACCCGCTGATTTGGAACTCACCATCGTGGAACAAAATGTCCAAGATCCTGAACCGGTCCAGGAAGATGCCGTGCACCTGGGTGGAATCGACCCAGGCTTTGTTCGACAGGCGGTAATGCTGCGGTGTGAAAAAACAGGGGATGGTGCTCAGACCGCGTAGGCGCTTGTCCCAGGTCCGGGGTCGACCTGCTTGGCGATCATGGTGTCTTCCGTCTCCGTACAGCCTGCCTGTCCAAGCATGACGGGCATGTTGGCTGCCCCATCAGGGCAGGCATACCATGCGGCGACATCGAGCTTCCCGTCTCCACCGGGGGCATCGAAATGCCGTAACTCATCCTCGTCCATCATTAGGCGCAGGCCAAGATCACGCGCGAACGTCTCAAGTTTCTTTCGGCGGCCACCGGTAGAGCCGGGGAAATCCTCCTCGCGTTGGGCCGTCCCCATGATCTTGATGGTCCACGTCGGCACGAGGTGCTTCAAAGTATGAGCGGAAAGCACTTCAAAATCTTCTGTGAACAGCTTGCGGTCTGACCTGGGCCAGAAGCGCAAATGTGATGCCATGAGCAGGAACGTATAGAGTCTGTGCTGGGCCGTTATCGTTTCTTTCAGCGAGATGAGATTGCCCTCATGAGAGAAAGGATAGCAGTCCCCGAAAAGTTCGCTGCGTGAACGTATATGCTCTGAGATATCGGTGAGTTCAAGCGATGCGGCGTCATGGCGTTCAGCGGCATCTTCAGTATCCATGTCGTCTGTATCTTCTTCATCGATGTCGACGATGCCCCCCTATGCTCTCATCCCTCCCATCTGCTCATCGAGTGCTTCATCGATAGGTATCTGCTTATCTTCATTTTGCAGACAGATAAGCTCGACGGCATCCGCTTTGTGGTAAATATCCTTTTTGCGAATCTTTGAAGCAGCGATTTCATACCGTGCCAGATAATTAGAGGTCATCGTCTTTTTTCGACCTCATCTTTTACATACAGGAATATCTTTTTAGCCAGTTGGGCAAGTTCTTTGGCGTAATCTCTATCCGATTCATCAAAGTTTTGTACTTTGGATGACAATCTGTCAGCTTCCTGGAGCTTGGCTGTGGCAATCTGCATGAAGTTGCGGAAATCGTTCAGGGCTTCTCCTGAATATTCCGATGCTTCCGCCAGAGAGTAGCCTTTTTCCAGCATGGACAGAGATACAGGGATGCTGATGGCACTGTTGAGTCTCTTGAGCTCACGAGACTCACTGATTTTTTTATTCCCGCAGACCCAATCAAAAAGATGCTCCGCCGCGTTTGCGTCGAGTTCATCAGACTTCCCGTCAGCAAAGTCGCCGAGGCCGACATATTTCCTGATGCCGCTATAAGAGAGGGCCGTGTGGATGACAGAAAAATTAGAGTCGATGTTCTGGGCGACAGCCTCATTCCCCCAAAAGGCATTTTCTTCAGCCCATTCGACGACAGTCAGCGTATCCAGGAGGCGCTTGGCATAATAGGGCTTCGTACCGATCATCTTGGAGATGAGGGAAAGAGTCTTTTTCGACCGGCTCGCTCTCCGTACGATACAGGGCGTAGAGCTGTTTGAGGTATTCCGCCTTTTCCCGGGCTCCCCCAGGGTTTGACGCCGGTGATATGCCGGAACCCCAGGTAATCCAGGATATCCTGTCGTTTTTCATAACAGATGACAGGGATATTGGTGATGTCCTTGTGTTTGGCGTTTGCTGCTACCTCAGCGATGGTCTTTTTCCGCAGAGGGGCCAGTTCAGGAGCGTGCAAGAGCTTGAGTGCGGCGAGCCGCCTGTTCCCTTCGACGACGATGAAGCCGCCCAGACCAGGTGTAACCAGCAGCGGTTCCGCATCGGAATATCCGGTACTGGCGATGGAAGCCATGAGTTCCGGCAAGTCTCCGTTCTGGAGCATCCACTGCAGGACGCGCTGTTCATCGTCGGTACGTTTGCCCCGGCAGTCGGGGGTTCTCCGGGTCGAAGTAGAGTTGATCGAGGGAGACGTCCTTACGCTTCCCTGGTGAAGTCTTCTTTGCGCTCATGATATTACCTGCTTGCACGCTCATGATGCGGGTCGGGGCATCACAGGCATACACTTTTTATACTAACTAATTGGTTCCGTTAGTTTTTCCCCATCTCCAACAATCGTTCCGTCAGCCGCCGGTTCAGGGCGCGTTCTTCTTTCAGTTCGGCTTCCAGTTCGGTGATGCGGCGCTGGCAGTCGTGGGGAGAAGTCGGCCCCTCTGGCACATTGTTGCGGGTAAACATCGCACCTTCTCCAAAGTAAAGCCAGTCGCGGTTAAGCTCGGGAAAAATTTCAAGAATTTTCGGCAGAAGGGGCCACAAGTTATCCTGGCGAGCCTCTGTAAGGTAGGCCTGAAAGTTCTGGGTGATGAAAAGCCGAGCCTTTCTCCCAAGATCGTTTGCGAACCGGCCAGCACTGAGGCCACTTCTTTCACGCGTTGAAATAGAAGCATGGGAACACCGTAAAATTATGTTGACATACATAGTTTCAAGGTATAACATCAAAGAAACGACGTAAAACAAAGGCCAACTTTCAACTTTCCGGGCCTGCCCGGAACCGCCGGGGCCGCCCCAACAGGAACCGCCAAGAACAACCAGGACCAGATACGAGGGGAAAGGCCCGGTCCCGGCGGTATGTTTAGCAACCGTGACCGTGATGGCAGCCCGCAAGGAGCAGGGCAGTCAGCATGGTCAGCAAAGGAAAAAGATATTTCATGGTTCGCTCACTTGCTGGAGAATTTGCTTATCCGTGCCCGTCGCTGGCCTTGCCGGTAGCGCTCGCAGCGGCGTTGTCCCCAACGCCGTCGACCAGCAGGCGGGCCGCGAGTTTGCTATTCAGGCGGTTGGCTTCATTCAGTTCCGCCTCCAGCGCGGCGATTCTGTCCAGAAGTTCTGCTGTCGTCGTATCCGTTGGGGCCCCAAAGGGGTCGCCTTCCCCGGTCATGAGCCAGTGGTAAGAAAAGCCCAGCGTCTCATGCAGGCGCTGCAGGTCATCGGGGCGGGGCAACTGGCCCCGTTCCCAGCTCTGCATGCGCCCCTGGGAAGCACCCATGAAACGGGCGAAGGCCAGCTTGCTGGTCGGCTCATTCTTCGCAAGGGCCCGGGTCGCGAAGGTTTTGTAAATGATGTCAAAACGATGTGAAAAATCAACCATATTTTTGAATTTTTAATTTATACAAATTAAATTTCAAGTTATTCCTTTCTTTGCCAACACACCTAACCGGCTTGGACACAGGAGAAAGCCATGCAGGAAAACGTATCTGTCTGGCCCCCGTCAGAGGAAGATCTCGAATTGATGTCGCAGCGCGGATTCGTCTGCATGCGTGACTGCCAAAGCGAGTTCTTGCGCATAACTGTCAAGCACGTCGGTAATTTCCTCGTCAAGACGAAAGCCATCATCTACTTCTATCGCGGCAGAAGCAGTATCAAGGCCCTCAATACGCTGACGATCTACATCGAGGGGAGGAACTCACGGAGATCGTCTCCCGGACCAGGAGAAGATCATCGCCCTCCCTTACCGAGATCCTGCGGTGGTTCGGCAAGTTTCAAGGGCCGCCAACGTATCCACCGTCCGCAGGATCTTGCGGGTAAGCATAGCGGCCTTGCCGTGGGGCGCACGACGTTCCAGTGCTTCAAGCTTCTCGGTCAGGATCTTGCGGGGGCGTTCGAAGCCGCATTTCTCGGGCCGGGTATGGGGATAGTAGGTCTCAAAGCGTTGCTGTTTGGGCAGCTCCCCGCAATCTTTGAAGACATGCTCGTCCATTTCGGATTTGAGCTCGATGATATCGCGTTTGAGGGCGCCCTGGAGTTGATCCGCCTTGGCGGATGGTACGGGATAACGCTCGGCAAGGACCATCAGCTCTTCGAGGGCGGCGGCAAAAGCGGTGTGTTCTTCAAAGGAGAACCCGGCAAGGATACGGTTACCCATTTTTCACTCCTTTGGTGCAGAGGGTTACACTATGACAATGAAGACAGCGATAACATACGAGGAATTGACCCGGCAAGAGAGGCTGTTGATCTGGTTGCGCCGGGCCAACCTAAACAATGCCCAGATCGCGGAGGCCCTGAACGTCTCCGCCATAGCCATCAGCCGCTGGTTCCGGGCGGAGAGCATCTCCTCCTGGAGGCATCGGCAGCTGGTGGATTTCGGTATCCCGGCGGAACTCTTGCCCCCTGCGGTGGACAAGGCACCGGGGCGCCAGCGCAAGCCCGAAGGTTTGTTCCGGCATGATAACGGGCTGACGGGCGCATGTCTCGCCAATGAGTAGGGGATTTTCGCAATGCAGGATGAACAGATCAGGATCTTGTGCCAGCACGCGGTCAAATATGCGCCCAACGGCATCTCCGCCGAGGCCGTGGCCGATGCACTGGGCATGCGCTACGCCACGCTGATGTCGCAGCTGTCGGCACAGCCGGGCCACAAGCTGGGGGCGGAGATCGTCCTGCCCATCATGCAGCTGACGGGCGCATCCGCTCCCATGCATCATCTGGCCCGGCAGATGGGTGGTGTGTATGTGGAGCTTCCGCCGGTCTCTCCGGGCGGCCACGAGGTCACTGCCTCGCTGGTGGAGAGCGTCCGCCAGTTCGGCGAGTTTGCCGCGCAGGTGGCGCAAAGCCTCGACGACGGCATCATCACGGCAGAGGAACAGGCCCGCATCTCGCGGGACGGCCAGATGGCCCTGTCCGCCATCCTGAGAGTGATGGAACTCAGCGACAGGGCGCAGGCCGCCAAATAAAAAGCCCCTCGGCTGTTGCAGCAGCCAAGGGGCCAAACTCCCGAAGGAGCAAATGGTATGAGCAAAATTACTCCCAACCCGGTACGGCTGTCAATCAGGCCACCTACATCGTGACCCTGGATGGCAAGCGGGTGCGCATCATGGCGAACTTCCGCCAGATCATGGCCCTGCTGCCCCTCATCTGCGCTGGCCGCCAGCAAAAGGAGGCGGTGGCGTGATGGGCGAAGGCCTGCTTCTGGGGGCCATCCTGCTCGCAGCTCTGGCGGGCTGCTGGCTGGCTCTGGCCCTCGTCTGGAACGTGTCGAACCGTCGGCACATCAGGAGATTGCAGCAGACGCTGCAGGAACGTGAGCAAAAGCAGTGAGGCTGTCATGCCCAAGAAAGCATTTCGCTACGTTTGCCCTTACTGCGATACCGATTATGCCACAGAAGAAGAAGCAGAAGACTGCCTGAATGGGCACATGATGTCGGATATCTACAGGGCAAGAAAATTCCTGTGCATCTATTGTGATGAAGTTTTTGACAGTGAGAAAGCCTGCTTGGAACATGAAATACACTGCCGTCACCGGCATGAACCTGTCCCGGAAGAACGGCGTTGCTGTGACAACTGCGAGCTTTGCACTCTGGAGATGCGCCGGACGTTACCCTGTCCCGCTTACAATTTTGCCCCAAGCCGCCCGGCCTGTTCCGAGTGGCGCCAAGTGAGGAAATAGATGTTTAACCAAGACCGTACCCCGTTAAGCCTCGACACGCTGAGAAGGCTTGTCGAAGACATGGAAAAAGAGATCCGTAATCCTGAGACCGTGTGCATCGAGGTTGTCTTCTGTTCCCAGAACACGAAGGGCCATTTCCGTCGTGGGAGCATGGCCAGCGGAGCGATCCTCCCCGAAGACCACCTGAAAATCACGCTCGCCCTCCTTGATCGTCTCGAAAGCATGGGCAAGACCATTGAGGAGTATGCCGCTCTCCCGCAAAAGGAGGCCGTCCATGTCCATTAGCCGACGCTCAAAGCTCGATGCTCTCAAAAGCCGCATCGACGACATCACCAGTGACCTGCGCGAGTTCGTGGATGCCGAACAGGAACGCTACGACAGCCGCAGCGAACGCTGGCAGGAATCGGAAAAGGGCGAGCAGATGCAGGATGCTCTGGACAGGCTGGAAGAGGCCGTGGATGCTCTCACGGACGCTGCCTCGAACATCGAAGACGCCCTGGAGGTGATGTAGCCATGTCTGCCCAGATGATGCAAAAGATCGCCCCGGATGGCGCCGTGTCGCCACGCCCCGCTACAAGAAGGATTACACGGGCAAGCACGTCACGGCGGCGGACTTCTCCCGCGCGCGCTGCGGAAACATCACAAGCCCGCCGGACGGGGCCGTCTGCCTCGTGGAGCGTCGCGCCTCGGAGGGGGCCGGACAGGAGTTCCACCTGCTCCTTGAGTGGCGCTGTCCCCACTGCGGGCTTTCCCGCCGGTTCAGCGTGGCGGAGTCGTGGATCACGGACGGCAGGCTCGTGTTCGTGGAGCCGGAGGAGGAGAGCCATGACGACCGCGCATGAGATCCCGTGCTATCCCGTCCCTCATTATCCGGGATACTGCATCAACCGGCGCGGGCAGGTCTTCGGGCCGCGCGGGATGCTGAAAATCGACGGAAACTATAGCTGCACCCTCTACCGCAAGCGGCACCCCAAGCCCCTTTATGTGGGGGAGATCATGGAGCTGGTCGGCCTGCTGCGCTCGGAATCCACCGTCGAGGAGCTGGAGGATCAGGCCCGCAAGCTGGCCGTCCTGCAGGAGGAGAACGCCGCGATCCATCAGGAGCTTGAGGAGACCCGCACGTCCTTGCAGCGGGCGCGCAAGATCAACAGCCACTTCATGGCCCGCGACAAGCGGGAGCGCCGGAAAGTCCGCGTCAGCGAGGCGGATATGGCCGCTCCGGACGCGGAGATGCTGCCGGAGTATTTCGGCTGGCCAAACGACGTGAAGAGGTAGCCGGACATCCGGCGCAGGAGTTATCCCATGCCTGTCTGGGAAGCTGATGATGTGCTTTCTCTGGACGAGGTCGCCACTGCCTTGCGACTTGACCGCCGAACCGTGCGGCGGGTAGCCTTCCAGCTCGGCGGCAAACGCTTTGGAAGACGCTGGCGGTTTCGCTGGGGCACAGTGATGGAGTTCTTCAATGCCCACGAAACTCAAGAGCCGGGGGAACTGCTGGCTGGCGCGTGTCGTCATCGACGGCCAGCAGGTGGACAGCAAGGTTTTCCCTCCGGGCCGCAGCAAAGGCCCGGAGTGGATGGCGGCCAAGACATGGGAGGTCGAGCGAAAAAAAAAAAGAATTTTGGAGCTGCGGGAGCGGCAGCGGAAGATCCTCACGGGCTTCGGGCTGCTCTTGGCATGGGGCGAAGCCTATCTTGACCATGTGGGGCGTACCATGTCGCGGATCACACTGACGGAAAAGCAGACGGTCATGCAGGCCTTGTTCGGCTACTGCCGTGAGGCGGGGCTGACAGGCGTCGAAGACCTGACCCGAAGCACATGGACGCTCTTCCTGACCAAGGTGGCCAGCGAACGCGGCCCACGGCGGGCCAACGTCTACCGCAAGAACCTGCTGGCAGCATGGAACTGGGCTGTGGACAGCGGCTTTCCGGGCTTCCCGCAGGCGCATTGCCCCCTGGAGCGGATCAGGCCGTTCCTGTGGAAGCCGGGGTGCGTTATGTCCCCCGGAGGAGGACGTGATAAAAAGTCCTCCAGCAGGCACATGGGCAAGATCTGGTGATGCTCCTGACGTACTACTACACCGGGGCGCGGCGGGGCGAGGTGTTCCGCCTGCTCTGGTCGGATGTCAACTTCGATTCCGGGAGTATCCGGCTGGTGGATCACAAGGGCCGGGACGGAAGCTCCCGGGCCCGCTGGGTGCCCATGCACCCGGAACTGGCCAAGGCCCTGCGCTGGTGGCAGGCCGTCCGCCCCTGCGTGGTGGACAACGTCTTCATGCAGGAGCATTGCGACGGGATGCTTGGAGAGCCCTTCCAGCAGCGCAGCAAACTGATGCCGCGCCTGTGCCGCAAGGCAGGGGTCAAGCCCTTCGGCTTCCACGCCCTGCGCCACAAGGCGGCGGGCTGGCTGTGGCCCAACGCTCACATGCCGGCGACGGACATCTATGTCCGCAGCGCCGGATTGTACGGAGATCGGAGCGTCATGATGGACGCTCAGTATGGGGCGAACAGCTGCGAAATACCCCGCAGGCGGAACCCCGGGCATTTTGTAAACATGGGTCTGTAAACGCAGACTCCGGATCTGTAACGCAGTGAAATCGGGCGTCCCCAAAGGGGATTGGACGGCGTGAAAGGCCGTTGTCCTGGGCCGGCTAGACGATGGGGACGCACTATGAGGTTGTGATGGCTGGGCTGCAAGGACTCGAACCTTGATTATCGGAGCCAGAATCCGACGTCCTGCCAATTGAACGATAGCCCATCGCGAAAATGGAACCTACGCAAAACCGGCCCCCTTGTCAACAAAAAATCGAAAAAATTTTAAGGCTTCGTATCCGGCAGAAAAAATGCGGGAGCGGACAGGAGGGAAGTGCCCTTCGGTACAGCCACAGGAGGCTGCATTACAAAATATTTCACATGATATCTAACCTGTTGATTTTTCCATGAAATATCGTGATGGGATGAATGTTTCTATCCTGTGAGAATAGTTTACTTTACTTTGCCCCTTTGCCCGGTATTATCCTTGGGATGTGCGGCCTGTGCGCGCCGCAAGAGCAAGATGGTTTGTGAAAAAAAGCCGCTGTCTTTTTTTCGGGATGGGAGGGAACGCTCCGCAAGAAGCCTTCTTGTTGCCATTTTCAATACGACGTGGCGGGAGCAGCCCGGCCGCAAACGGAGGTTGTCTGTTATGGAACAAAACAACGAAGTCGTTGTCGACCGTGCCAAGTCGCAGTGGTCCGACTTGTGGAAGAAGGAAGACTACTAGGCCATCTGGATCGGCTTCTTCTTCCTGATCGTGGCCGCATGGCTGTGCTTTGGCCAGCGTCCGGCCCTGGAAGCCAAGTTCAACGAATACGAGACCATCATCAAGGCTGAGGAAAGCAAGCCCTTCAAGACCATCGAATGGTACAAGGCCACTGCCGCCCAGAAAAACGTGCAGGCCCAGAAGCAGTCCCAGGTGGCTGATGTCATCGCTTATCTGAAGACGCCCGCCCGCTGGACCGACAATCCTCTGGATGCCCTGATGATGGATCAGGCCCGCGCGGATGAGCGCAACGCCGCCCTCAAGCCCAAGGTCGAAGCTGCCAAGCAGGCCGCTGCCGAGGCTCTGGCCACGGCCAAAGTTGCCCAGGATGCCGCCGCGGCTGCCGGTTATCAGGATGCCGGTCTGAATGATGCCGCCAAGGCCGCCATCGACTCCTGGCAGAGCGCCGAGAAGAAGGCCTCCAAGGCTGCTTCCGGTCTGGCCAAGCCCTTCAACCGCATCCCCACCCTCATCGTGCTGGGCCTGGTGCTGGGCGCCCTGTGCACCGTCGGTGCCGTGTTCATGGGCATGAATCCCGGCAAGTTCTTCGTCTCCTTCCTCATCATCTACGCCCTCTGCGTGCTGGCCAACATCCTGGGCAACCAGAAGACCATGCGCCTGTACGGCATCAACGCCGAGATCTGGTCCATCGCCATCGGCATGATCATCGCCAATACCATCGGCACGCCCAAGCTGGTCAAGGACGGCGCCCAGGTGGAATACTTCATCAAGGCCGGTCTGGTGCTGCTGGGTGCCGAAGTGCTGTTCCACAAGATCCTGGCCATCGGTATCCCCGGCATCTTCGTGGCCTGGGTGGTGACCCCCATCGTGCTCATCAGCACCTTCATCTTCGGCCAGAAGGTGCTCAAGATGCCTTCCCGTACCCTGAACATGGTCATTTCCGCCGACATGTCCGTGTGCGGTACCTCGGCGGCCATCGCCACCGCCGCTGCCTGCCGCGCCAAGAAGGAAGAACTGACCCTGTCCATCGGCCTGTCCCTGACCTTCACCGCCATCATGATGGTGGCCATGCCCGCCTTCATCAACTGGGTGGGTATGCCTGAGGTCCTGGGCGGCGCCTGGATCGGCGGTACCGTGGACGCCACCGGCGCCGTGGCCGCTGCCGGTGCCTTCATCGGTCCCAAGGCCCTGCAGGTGGCCGCTACCATCAAGATGATCCAGAACGTGCTCATCGGTGTGACGGCCTTCTGCGTGGCCATGTACTGGTGCGCCAAGGTGGACGTGCAGGAAGGCCAGAAGGTCAGCGCCATGGAGATCTGGCACCGCTTCCCCAAGTTCGTGCTGGGCTTCCTGACGGCTTCCATCATCATGTCCGTGGTCAGCTCCTCCCTGGGTGCCGATGTGGGCAAGATGCTGGTGGATAACGGCATCAACAAGATCTCCGTGCCCCTGCGCGGCTGGTTCTTCGCCCTGGCCTTCGTGTCCATCGGTCTGACCACCAACTTCCGCGAGCTGGGCAAGTACTTCAAGGGCGGCAAGCCCATCCTGCTCTATGTTTGCGGTCAGTCCCTGAACCTGGCCCTGACGCTGCTCATGGCCTGGATCATGTTCTACAAGGTCTTCCCCGAAATCACGGCCAAGATCTAAGTTTCATCTGCAATCAAGGGGGCCGTTCCGGGAACGGCCCCCTTTTTTTCCCGGATGTTCCGGTGTAGGGTGATCCTCATGAATGACAGAATCTTCAAGATGGGCAAGCTTGTCCTCTGGGGCGTCGGCCTGTGGGTCTTTTTTCGCGGTCATCACGCCGCGCCTTGTGGCCCTGAGCCCTGCCTGGCAGCATTATGACCGCGTCCAGGAAGAGAACGGGCTGGACAGCGGTGCCCTGTATTACACCAATGTCCCTGTGGTACAGTCTGCCGAGGAGGCCATGAAGCATGCCGTCAAAGCCGGGATGGCCGAGCGGCGCGAACTGGCCATAGCCCAGCGCCGGAATGCGGAGCTGTGATGACGACGCCCGTATGCCGTTTTGTGGTCAGCGCCTGTCTGGCCGGGGAATTTTGCCGCTATGACGGCGGGAGCAACGCCTGTGCTGCGGTCCAGGAACTGGTGCGCAGGGGAGAGGCCGTCACGGCCTGTCCAGAAGGGCTGGCCTGCCTGCCCGTGCCCCGCCCGCCGTGCGAGATCAGAGAAGGGCGCGTCCTGTCGCAGGATGGCAGGGATCTGACGGAGGATTTCCTCCGGGGGGCCCGCCTGGCCATGGAGACGGCCCGCAGGCACGGCTGTACGGCGGCCATCCTCAAACGGCGTTCGCCCTCCTGCGGTGTGGGGCAGATCTATGACGGCACGTTCAGCCGTACCCTTTGTCCCGGTGACGGGCTGTGGGCACACATGCTGCGCGAGGCCGGGTTCGCCCTGTATACCGAGGAACATCTGCCCGAAGATATCTAGACCTGCGAAAGGTCGTTGCCGTCGTTGCCCGTCTTCCCTGAGGACGGGCTTTTGTTTTGGGGCGCTGCGGCTTGTGTTTCTCCTATCCATCAGATAAGAAAAAAAGGCCGGCAGACGCTGCCGAATGGACTTTTTACGGAACGAGGAACCCATGAAAACCGAATCGCTTTGCCTGCATGCGGGCTATACTCCCAAGAACGGTGAGCCCGGGTACTGCCCATCGTGCAGAGCACGACCTTTACTTATGACTCCACGGCCGAAGTGGCAAGCTTTTTGACCTGGAAACTTCCGGCTTTTTCTACACCCGTCTGGGTAATCCCACGGTGGACGCCGTGGAGCAGAAAATCGCGGCTCTGGAAGGCGGCGTCGGCGCCCTGTGCACCTCTTCGGGACAGGCTGCCAACCTCATCGCCATCCTCAACGTGGCCCAGAGCGGCGACCATGTGGTCAGCATGGCCAGCATCTACGGCGGCACCTTCAATCTGTTCGCCGTGACGCTGAAGAAAATGGGCATCGAAGTGACCTTCGTGGACCAGCGGGCCGATGACGCCGAGATCGAGAAGGCCATCCGCCCCAACACCAAGGCCGTGTTCGGCGAGACCCTGACCAATCCTTCCATGGACGTGCTGGACATCGAACGCATCGCGGCCCTGGCCCATCGTCACGGCCTGCCCCTGATCGTGGACAATACCTTTGCCACGCCTGTGCTCTGCCGTCCCTTCGATTTCGGTGCCGACATCGTCGTCCACTCCACCACCAAATACATGGACGGCCATGCCCTGCAGATGGGCGGCGTCATCGTGGACAGCGGCAAAAGTTCGACTGGACTTCCGGGCGCTTCCCCGAATTCACCGAGCCCGACGCCTCGTATCATGGCCTGATCTATACCAATGCCTTCGGCAAGGCCGCTTACATCGTCAAGGCCCGCGTGCAGCTCATGCGTGACCTGGGATGTTGCCAGACGCCGCAGGGCGCCTTCTACATCAATCAGGGCCTGGAGACCCTGCCCCTGCGCATGGAACGCCACTGCCGCAATGCCGAAGCCGTGGCGACCTTCCTGGCCGGGCACGACAAGGTGGAGAGCGTCTGCTACCCCTGGCTGCCGGACAGCCACGACAAGGCCCTGGCCGAAAAATACCTGCCCAAGGGCTGCAGCGGCGTCATCTCCTTCTCGCTCAAGGGCGGCCGCGACGCCGGGGCCCGTTTCATCGACAGCCTGAAGATGGTGTCCCTGCAGGTGCATGTGGCCGATATCCGTACCTGTGTCCTGCATCCGGCCAGCTCCACGCATCGCCAGCTCAGTGACGAGCAGCTCACGGAAGCTGGCATCACGCCCGGCATGGTCCGCCTGTCCGTCGGTCTGGAAAATATCGACGACCTTCTGGAAGACCTGTCGCAGGCGCTGGCTCAGGCCTAAGCCATAACAAGACGGTACAAAATGAGAGAGCGGGTCCCGCAGGGGGCCCGCTCTCTTTGCGTTGTGGCTGATGGGCTGCTCCTGCTCCGTCAGGGACAGGCAGGTGAGGACGTCTCAGACTTTTTTGCTGTCTTTTGCAAACTGTTTCAGTCTGCATTATTGGCGATCTCGGCCATGGTGGCGCCGGTGGCCCGGCACAGGTCGTCCGGTGAAAGGCAGAGCTGCACCCCGCGCTGTCCGGCGCTGATATAGATCTGCTCCCAGAGGATGGCATGCTCATCCAGAAAGACGGGGTAATCCTTTTTGGCTGCCAGCGGCGAACAACCGCCGCGGATGTAGCCTGTCAGGGGCAGGACTTCCTTGAGGTGGACCATCTCCACATGCTTGTTGCCGGATGCCGTGGCCAGGGCCTTCAGGTTCAGTTCCGCCGCGGCGGGGATGCAGGCCATGATGACGCCTGTTTTGTCACCGCGGGCCACCAGGGTCTTGAAGACGCAGCCGGGATCCACGCCCAGCTTGTGGGCCATGGTCACGGCGGAAAGGTCGCTTTCGTCCACATCGGCCTGATGCAGGGTGAAGGGGGATCTCCAGACGCTCCAGCAGGCGCGCGGCATTGGTCTTGGCTATTTTTTTGCTGCTCATAGTGCTTGCGATAAACTTGTGATCGAAACGGGGGATGGCGTCATTGGGCCTGCCAGCAGGCGGTGACCTGCCGGAGGATATCATCCTGTGCCTGTTGCCGCAGAGCGGTCAGCTGTTCCAGCAGGGCAGGGATGCGGGCGCGAAGGTCCGCCGGTGTCCCGGCATTGTCCACCACCAGATCGCTGGCGGCTTCCTTGCGCTCGGCTGGCCACTGCCAGGCTTCCAGGGTCGCGGCTTTTTCTTCGCTCCAGCCGCGGGTGGCCATGATGCGTTGCAGGCGGATCTCGCGCGGGCAGCGTACCGTCAGGCTCAGGGCACCGGGCAGACCGGCCTTGTGCCAGCCGCATTCGAAATACAGGGGGATCTCCGCCACGGCGCAGTCCTTGCCCTCGGCTTCCGCCTTGTCCCAGAAGGCCAGGATGGCGTCCCGGACAAGGGCATGGACCATCTGCTCCACTTCTTTGCGCAGGCCGGGGTCCTGCTGCATGGCCTCCAGCAAAGCGGGTTTGCACACGCTGCCGTCATCCTCCAGCAGACGTTCCCCGAAGCGGCGGCCCAGATAATCGGCCATCTCCCCACCGGCGGCATAGAGCTGCGCCACCAGGGCATCGGCGCTGACCGTGGGCAGGCCCGCCTCTTCCAGGGCGTGGGTGAGGGTCGATTTGCCGCAACCGGGATTGCCGGTGATGACCAGCCGCTGCATGCGGCTGCTGTTGTTCAGGATGGCCCGGAGCATGTCGTCGGGCGGCGGGCAGAAAAAATTCCAGCGCCTCGCCCGACAGGGGATGGCAAAAACTGATGTGCCAGGCATGCAGCATCTGGCGCGGGGCACGGGCCGCCACAGGGGCCGGGGCGTACAGGGCGTCGCCCAGCAGGGGATGGCCCACATGCGCCATGTGGACGCGGATCTGGTGCGTGCGTCCGGTATGGATGCGCACGGCCACCAGCGAGAAATCCTTGCGCGGGCTGCTCCAGAGCACGCGCCAGTCGCTGTGGGCCGCCTTGCCGCCCCTGGTTCTCCGGGGACAACGGCCATCTTGACCT
>VOFD01001541.1_pt1 | contig 27227 bp, 22 predicted proteins | sample 5384101 | NCBI WGS metagenome assembly VOFD01 (sample SAMN12384723, study PRJNA508395) | human gut metagenome | isolation source: healthy gut C | host: Homo sapiens
CGCAGGCCTCAATCGTTACAATGCTATTATCAAGTAATTCGCCCATTTCATAAATTTGCTGCACAGCAGTGGCTAAAGAGTCCGAGACATCATAAGACAAAGAGAGGCGCTGAATTCGACCGTTCGAGAATATAATAGTGGCGGTGTTCAGTTTAGAAGCGAACGCTTCAGAATCGATTTTACAAATATCAATAATGTGGTCGATGGCCTCTACCAGTAATGCGGAAAGATCGTAGTGGGAAGGAGTGTCTCCGACGTCTTTGTATGTCATATAATCATCAAACGCTTCATACACGACCGCCGGAATTTCGCCCTCACTTACAGTGCTGTCCCAATCCATGTCAACAGGAGAGCCGCAGGCCTCATCAAGAAGCACCAGCTCTTCAATTTTATCGCAGTTGATCAGCAAAAAAGAGAGTTGTCCATACAAGGAATGGCCATATATTTTTCAGTGCTATTTTTATAAACTAGCTGCCGGGTATAGGCCGTTATCGGAAACCACAAATATTTTGGCTGACCTTGGACTAAGATGCCTAAGTGTCCCCAAAATCCACCGGGAGAATGGATTGTTGTTGGATCGTTTTTGACAAAGTAGTCCATGCTGCTGACCGAAGTTTGAAAATAACCGTCGCCCAGTACACCAGTTACGCCGGTTCCAAGGCAATAGGCGACATCTCGCAGTTCTGCGAGGGGACATCTTCGCCAGCTTCAATTTTTTGCAGTTCATCAATGGAAAGTCCACATCGTTGGCTCAATTGTTGAAGATCGAGGTGGAGTGCATCACGCAACGTTTTAGAGTCAGTGAAAGGGTTGGCGATGCCACCCATCAGTTCACTGGGCGTGAGGGAAAGAAATGCAAGCAGCTTTGAAATGTGCTTTTCAAAATTGGTTTTGTTGGTTACTTCGCCATTTAAGAGTTTATCAAGTGTTGGGCGAGAGATACCTGCACCAGTGCATACATTGCTTTTAGTATATTTGTGACTACCAATGATTTGGTTTAGCTTGCATCCTACCACATCACGGGAATTAAACAAATCATTCATGTCATACATGGCTATCGCCTCCTTTAATGCAAGTATACGTCGATTTTCCAAATTTGTCAATATTTATTTTACATATTTACACAAAAATATTTAAAGAAGGGGGGACGATGACTGGTTGAAAATTTAAGAGCGACTGAGTATAATAAGACTATAAAATGCTTTATTCAGGAAAAGAGGTCTGTATGGCAAAGTTTGTACCATTTATTATAAAAACAGACGGCAGTCAGAATATCAGTGTGAAAATCGTGCGCATGAAAAAGTCTGACGCGGTACAGACTGAAAAAGAACCCGTCTGGCAAACAAGCTGGTTGTCAGATTATATTCAGGATGATGCCTTTGAAAAGTATGCCTTAAAGACGGGTAATGGCGAATTGGTTGCGCTGGCTGCATACGAAATATTGGAAAATGACGTGATGGTTCATATTACCTACATTGAGAGCCAGCCGGAAAGCAATCCGACAATTGTCGGGCATTCTAAAAAGTATCAGGGCATTGGCCGGGTGTTGATTGCGTACGGAATCAAGTTGTCGATTGACCATGAATGCGGCGGGACGGTCACGTTCGAGGCAAAAGTTCCGGAGCTGGCAGAGCATTATGTCCGGGACTATGGTGCTTGTCCATTGCCGAGTTTTGGCGGAGCACCGCGTTATGAACTTTCTGGTGAGGCGGCAATGAACATCTTTGTAACTTACTTGAAATGAGGTGTGCTTGATGAGTGCAAAAGAATATTTTCAACGTGATGCAGAACGAGAGACATTTTATCGCACATTTTATCAAATTTGCAGACGCTTTAATGTCACATGGTCAACAGCAACGCCGGAAGTCCGAGCTTTTATTGAGGAAGTTACCCGTGTGACTTATGAACGGGGAGATACAGCGTGTTAAAGAAACGGCATATCACTGTTGCGAACGCTCTGTAATTTTGGCACCCGCTCAGGCTGCCATCAAGAATCCCCGCAAGTAATTGCGTGAGAGCTTGAGAGAGCACCAATAAAGTATATGAGCCGCCCCGGTTTCCGCAACAGGAAGCCGGGGCGGTTTTGCGCTATGCACCGGAACCCCTCTCCCCGGGCGGGGGGAGGGGTGGAGGGCCATGCGGCAGGGTCGTGATTTGGAGGATTATTATCAGCAGGTGCTGGCACAGGGCGGTGTGCTGAACAAGCAGCAGACGGCTGACCGCTTCGGCGTCAGTGAAAAGACCATTCAGCGCGACCTTGATACCCTGCGCAATTATTTTGCAGACAGCGAGCCGCGCCGGGAGATCCTGTATAACTCCGCAAAGGGCGGTTATCTGTTGGACGATACACGCTTTCGCCGCTTCCTCACCAGCAGCGAGATTCTGGCGGTATGCAAGATTTTGCTGGAAAGCCGCTCCATGGTCAAGGAGGAAATGTTCCCCATTCTGGACAAGCTGGTGCAGGTGTGCACACCGCTGGATAGGCTGAATCAGGTAAAAGACCTTATCAGCAATGAGCGGTTTCACTACGTTGAGCCGCAGCATGGCCGGAGGTTCATCCAAAGTTTATGGGATATCGGTACGGCGGTGGAAAACCACAATCTGATGGAAATTACTTACTGCCGCACCCACGACGGCGAGACCCGTGTGCGCACCGTTGAGCCGGTGGGCATTCTGTTCAGCGAGTATTATTTCTATCTGGCGGCATTCATCGAGGGCATCGACAAGGACAAGCACTTCCAGAATCCGCAGGATAATTCTCCGACCATTTATCGCATCGACCGTATCCAGAACTATAAGACCCTCGACCGACACTTTGCCCAGAGATACACGAATCGTTTTCAGGAGGGTGAGATGACTCAGGGAAATGTGACGGCCCAGTATATGACCGGGCGGCTGTATGCGGAACTCTCGTACAATGTACCGGCTGGGAAGTGGTACACCAAAGCGGCAGAGCAGGAATGCCCGGAAGCACAGTATGAGCTGGGTGTGTGCTATGAGGCCGGCGACGGCGTCGGCAAGGACGAGGCAAAAGCCGCAGGACTGTACCGTAAGGCGGCAGTGCAGGGCTATGCGGAGGCACAGAACAAACTCGGCGAGTGCTACGACTATGGAAGTGGCGTGGCAGTTGATGAAAATGAAGCTGAGAAGTGGTATCAGAAAGCCGCAGAAAATGGAAATGAAACGGCAATGCTGACCTTGGCGGACAAATTGTTCGTTGATGGTAGTCTGGATGATACCGATGAGAAAATGCAGAAAGCTGCAATGTGGTATCAGAGAGCCTGCGGAACAGGGAAACATGAAAGGACAGTACGAATGGGGAGATTGCTACTATAACGGCTGGGGTGTGGATAAAATGAGGAAGAAGCCGTAAGGTGGTATCGCAAAGCGGCAGAGCAGGGATATGCACAGGCGCAGTGTACACTTGGTGACTGCTGCCTCAAGGGAAAAGGCGTAGAAAAAGATGAAAAGAAGGCCGCCGAATGGTACAGAAAAGCGGCGGAACAGAATGATGAAGAAGCACAGTATAAGCTGGGACAATGTTACGATGATGCTGTGGGCGTAGATCGGGACACGGAGAAAGCAGCAGAGTGGTATAAGAAGTCGGCGGAAAATGGAAACAGAAACGCACAGTATCAGCTTGGCCGCCGCTATTACTTCGGCAATGGCGTAAATGAAAAGAAAACGGAAGCGGTAAAGTGGTACCAGAAAGCTGCAGAACAGAATCATGCAGAGGCACAATATACTCTTGGCGAATGCTATTACTGGGGTAATGGCGTGCTGGAAAACAGGGAAGAGGCAGTAAAATGGTACGAGAAAGCAGCGGAAAACTATAATGCAGATGCGCAGTATAGTTTGGGTTTTTGCTACGAAAAAGGCATAGGTGTAACGCAAGACTTTGCCAAGGCAGCGGAGTGGTACCGCGAAGCCGCGGAACAGGGTGATATGACATCACAATGCAATCTCGGCTATCTTTATGAGAGCGGAAGAGGTGTTGAAAAAGACCTTGCCAAGGCAGCGGAGTGGTACCGTGAATCTGCAGAGCAGGGATATGCACGGGCGCAAAGCCATCTTGGCTACTGCTATGGGTGTGGTTGGGGTGTGACACAAGACCTTGCCAAGGCGGCGGAGTGGTACCGCAAATCTGCAGAGCAGGGGGATGCTATTGCACAATCTAATCTCGGAATTCTTTATGAGAATGGCAGAGGTGTAACAAAAAGATCTCGCCAAGGCAGTTGAGTGGTACCGCAAATCTGCGGAGCAGGGATGTGCGCGGGCGCAGTACGATCTGGGCCGTTGTTATCATAATGAACAGGGAGTGGCGAGAGACCTAAAAAGCTATGGAGTGGTACCTCAAAGCCGCAGAACAAGGCTGGGCAGATGCACAATATATCGTTGGAGAATTTTACAGCCATGGATATGGCGGTATAAAGGTGAATAATGCGGAAGCTCTAAAGTGGTATTATAAGGCTGCAGAACAGGGGGTTGCAGAGGCGCAATTTATTCTGGGGCTTGACTATAAACGTGGCGAAGGAGGAGTGAAAAAAGATTTCGCTAAAGGAGCAGAATGGTATCGAAAAGCAGCAGAGCAAGGCCATATGTATGCTCTGTACAATCTTGCAGTATGCTACGAATATGGAGAAGGTGTCCCAAAAGACAAGGAAACAGCAATAAAATTGTATCAGAAGGCGGCAGAGCAAGGCTGTACAGATGCAGAAAAAGGATGTCAAGCGACTGGAAGGCGGCGGCCTTGGCTCTGCCGTCGCAGCAGGTGCGGCACTGGCCGGTGCGGGCCTGATATGGAAGTTTTTTGAACAGCCTGACAGCAGAAAGGAAAATAAATCATGGCAGACGAGCTTGAGGTGCTTGAAAAACAGCAGCTTTCCGCGCAGAAGTCGCTGAATGACCTGACGGACCAGCCTGACTCTTGCAGACCATCTGGTGTATAAAAAATATCTGACGGAACTGCAGAACTATGGCATGGTGGAGCTTTCCCAGCAGATGCTGGACGTGCAGGACCCTGCCCAGTGCATCCAGCTGTTCCAGCTGCAGAAATTGACCCTGAAAAAAAGGGCGAGGATATGTTCCAGAAGCTTTCTACGGTGTACTATTCCAGCATGGCGCAGGGCTGCAGTCTGGCGGTGATGATCGATGTGCCGGATGCAGGAAGTGGAGCCAACATCTATCTTGGCGTTCGGGAAGATCCTGCTCAGAAAAGTATGGAAAATCGAAAACTGGATATTTCAGGAAAGACATTGCAGAAGGTTTTGCTCTCCAACTTTCCCGGTTCAGAAGTGACCGCGGTTTCACAGAAGGAGGAAGATAAGCTCCTGAATGATCCGGCAGAAGGAGCATTTGGTGAGTATCAGGAAGCTGTGGCCTCGGTGTCCTGCGTGGCGGCACTGCGGGATAAATCCAAGACGGAAGACAAAGCCTTTGTGCAGGGCATCGAGCGCTTTATGGACGCCATGGACGGCGAGGTGTACACGGCGCTGTTTCTGGCAGAGCCTGTCTCGGCAGAAACGCAGGCGGAGATACGCAACGGGTACGAAAACCTCTACAGCAGTCTTTCGCCCTTCCGCAAGAGCACATGGTCCTATAGCGAGAGTCAGAGCACGGCTGTGATGGAGAGCCTGTGCAGCGGGACTTCCCACACCATCAGCGATACCGTCAGCACAACCACAACGGACGGCACGAGCCAGTCCTCCTCGGTGACGGATGGCACCCAGAAAACGAAAGGGGTCAGCGGCGGCATCAACGGCGGTGTCGGCAGCAGGCTCCGGCACCTCGGTCACAAAGGTCTCGCCGGTGGCTGGCGGCATTGCAGGCATTCTGGGTCTGGGCGGCGCAGTAGCCTCGGTTGCGATTCCGGTGGCAGGTGCTGTTATTGGACCGCTGCTGGGCACGGCTGGCAGGGCCATAGGAGGCATGGCACCATCCAGAACGGCTTTCAGCAGCATTGCCCGGAACATCGGCGGCTCCATGGGCGTAAACGACTCGTGGGGTACCAGCCACTCTGCCACCGAGCAGACCGGCACTTCGCACAGCACCTCCGATGGGACGTCGCATGGAACATCGGACACCATCAGCCAGCAGGAGAGCCACGGCACAACAGACACCCGCGGCATGGGCCGTACCCAGCAGGTCGAGCTGTGCAACAAATCGGTGGAAGAATTGCTGGAACGCATTGAAAACCAGCTCAAGCGCGCCAAGGAAAGCGAGGATTACGGCTGTTATAAATGTGCGGCTTATTTCCTTTCGTCTACCCCGTCCACGGCGATACTTGCGGCCAATACTTACCGTGCATTGATGGTAGGTGAGGGCTCCTCGGTGGAAAGTGGTGCTGTGAATGTCTGGCAGAACGATGAGGCACAGGTGGCCCAGCTGCGGGAGTACCTCAAGCGATTCATGCACCCGGTCTTTGCCCGTCCGCTGTGGGCGGGTGCGCCGGACAGCCTGCTTTACACGCCAGCAACACTGGTTAGTGGGCGGGAACTTCCGATGCACCTTGGCTTGCCCACCCGCTCAGTGCACGGCTTGCCAATCATCGAGCACGCGGAGTTCGGCCGCAATGTGCCAGACGAAACGGTGCCGGATGCGGACAAGATGGAGCTGGGCAAAATCTACCATATGGGCAGGGAGGAAAAAGCGGACCTTATCCTGAACCGGCAGGCAATGGCCTCCCATACCTTTGTCACAGGCTCTACGGGTACGGGCAAGTCCAACGCAGTCTACCATCTTCTGGACGAGATAACAAAGGATGGACGGACGTCGTTTCTTGTGGTGGAACCGGCCAAGGGCGAGTACAAGAATGTGTTCGGCAGCCGCGCGGATGTAAAGGTGTTCGGCACCAACCCCAGAGAAACTCCGCTGCTGCGCATCAATCCCTTTGCGTTCCCGCAGGACATCCACATTCTGGAACATATCGACCGTCTGGTGGAAATCTTCAATGCCTGCTGGCCCATGTATGCGGCCATGCCTGCCGTGCTGAAGGATGCCATCGAGCGCAGCTACCAGAAAGCAGGCTGGGATCTGCGCAATTCGGAAAGTGAAAAGGGGTTTTCCCGACCTTCTTCGACCTGCTGGATATTCTGCCGGGCGTCATTGAGGAATCGCACTACCCAAGGACACCCAGAGCGATTATGTGGGCGCTTTGTGTACCCGTGTAAAGTCGCTGACCAACGGCATTTACGGAAGTGTGTTCTGCGCAGAGGACGCGCTGAGCGACGCAGAGCTGTTTGACTGCAATGTGGTCGTGGACCTGAGCCGTGTGGGTTCTATGGAAACAAAATCGCTGCTGATGGGCATCCTGGTGATGAAGTTACAGGAATACCGGATGTGCAGCAGCGAGATGACAGCAGACTGCGCCATGTTACCGTGCTGGAAGAGGCGCACAATCTGCTGCGCAAGACGTCGGCGGAACAGTCGCAGGAAGGGGCAAATCTGCAGGGCAAGTCGGTGGAGATGCTGGCCAACGCCATTGCGGAGATGCGTACTTACGGCGAGGGTTTTATCATTGCGGATCAGGCTCCCGGCCTTCTGGATATGTCGGTCATCCGCAACACCAACACGAAAATCATCCTGCGCCTGCCGGACGAAGAGGATCGCAAGCTGGTAGGCAAGTCTGCCGCTCTGAAGGAGGCACAGATCGATGAATTGTCCAAGCTGCCGCTGGGTGTAGCTGCCGTTTACCAGAATGAGTGGCCGGAGGCGGTGCTCTGCAAGATTGAGGCGTATCCCATGCCGGAAAATGCTGTTTACCACAAACCCTCAAAAATGCCGCATGAAATCAACGCAGAGTTTGTATTTGGACAACTGGCAGCGGGCAAAGAGCTGGAACCGCTGAGCATTTCTGGTCTTGCCGGTATACAGGATGATGTCGGTGGACAGTTCACTGATCATGGTGACCCAGCTCAGGATAGCACCGGAGATGATGCCGGAAGCCATCATGGGAACCGTGATACGGAAGAATGCCTTCATCTTGGAAGCGCCCAGCGAGATAGCGGCTTCCTCGATGCTCATGGGGATCTGCTGCAGAATGGCCACCGACGAGCGGATGGTATAGGGCAGACGCCGGATGATGAGGGCCACCACCATGATGAGCATGGTGCCGCTGATGAGGAGCGGGGGCTTATTGAAGCCGATGAGCAGCGCAATGCCAAGGACCGTGCCGGGCACGATGTAGGGGATCATCGAGAGGATATCCACCACGTTGGTCAGGGCGTTGCGGCGGCGCACCACCAGATAGGCGATGAGGACAGCCAGCAGCACGATGACGACCAGCGCCAGCAGGGGGATGATGATGGTGTTCTGGATGCTGCGACCCAGCTTGCCGATGGCGGTCTGGTAGCTCTGCAGCGAGTAGCCGTCCACGAAGATCTTGCCCTGCGTGTTCTTGAACGAGGTGTAGATGACGTAGGCCTGCGGCATGATGGCGATGCCCACTACAAGGTAGACGACCAGATGCACCAGAGCGTTGATGCCCTTGCGAGCCTCCCGCTCCTCCACGGGGTGCATACTGTTCAGAGCGAAGGCGTTCTTATTGGAAACGTACTTCTGGACGAGGAACACCAGCGTGGTGACGACGATAGCGATGACGGCGATAGCGGCTGCAAAGCCGTCGCTGCCGCCGACCTCGTTGATGAACTCGGTGTAGAGGACGACGGGGAAGGTGCGGTAGCCCTCGCCGATGAGCATCGGGGTGCCGAAGTCTGCAAAGGAGCGCATGAACACCAGCAGAGCTGCGGCCAGCAGGGTGGGCATGATCAGGGGTACGACCACTTTGAAGAAGCAGACAATGCCAGAGCATCCGAGGTTCTCAGCCGCCTCGATGAGGGAGTTGTCGATGTTCTTCAATGCGCCCTTGGCGTAGAGGAACACCAGCGGGAACAGCTGGAGTGTCATGACCAGCACGATGCCGCCGAAGCCGTAGATTTCCGGGATGGCGATGCCGAAGTTCTTGAAGAAGGCGGTGATGACACCGCTGCGACCCAGCAGCAGGATCCATGAGTAGGCACCGATGAAGGGGGCCGACATGGATGCCACCACAATGAGGATATTCAGCACGCTCTTGCCCTTGATCTTAAAGATCGTGAACAGGTAGGCCAGCGGGGTGCCAATGGCGATGGAGAGCACCGTCGCTGTGATGGACACCTTGAAGCTGTTGATCAGGGTATCGAAATAGTAGCTCTTGGAGAAGAACTTGGTGAAATAAGCCAGCGTGAAGCCGCCGGTGTCGGGGTCCATCACAGACTGCCGGATGAGGTACGCCATCGGGTAAAGCAGGAACAGCGCATAGAGGGCGATCGTTACCAGCGTGATGGCACCCCAGACATCAAGACGGAACTTATTATTGTTTTTCATAAGCGTCGCTCCTGATGAGATTGGTATCGCCGTCCTTGGTAAAGACGTTGATCTTCTCTTTCTTGACCTTCAGCAGCACCTTCTCGCCCTTCTTGAGGCCCTCGCCGATGGAGGACTCCTCCACGATCTCCACCGAGTCACCCTGATCGGTGTCGATGGTGTAGTGGGTGTTGAGGCCGAGGTAGGTGCACTCCTGCACGGTGCCGTGGATGCCCTCGGTGCCATCCTTGCAGATGATGAACTCCTCCGGGCGGATGGAGCAGCGCACCTCCTGCTCTGCGGCCTTGTCCAGAGCGTCGATGTGCTCATGGTAGCCGTCCGCAAAGGTGATGACGCCGCCCTTGACATGGGCGTTCACGATGTTGGTGCGTCCGATGAAGGTGGCCACGAAGACATTCTTCGGGCGCTGGTAGATGTCGCGGGGGGTGCCGACGTGCTGGATGACGCCATCCTTCATGACGGCGATGCGGTCGCTGATGGCCATTGCCTCTTCCTGATCGTGGGTGACATACACGGTGGTGATGCCAACGCTTTTCTGGGTGTGGCGGATGACGCTGCGCATCTCGACACGGAGCTTTGCGTCCAGATTGGAAAGCGGCTCGTCCATCAGCAGCACATCCGGCGAGATGACCAGCGCGCGGGCCAGTGCGATGCGCTGCTGCTGGCCGCCGGAAAGCTGGTTGGGCATACGGTCGGCATACTGCATGATCTGCATCAGGTTCAGGAACTCATCCGTCCGCTTCTTGATCTCGGCCTTGTCCACCTTGCGGTTTTTCAGGCCGAAGGCCACATTGTCCCGGACGGAGAGGTTCGGGAAGATGGCGTAGTTCTGGAACACCATGCCGATGTTGCGCTTGCTGGGGTCCATATCGTTGATCCGCTTCTCATTGAAGAAGATGTCGCCGCCCTCGATGGAGTTGAAGCCTGCGATCATACGGAGAAGGGTGGTCTTGCCGCAGCCGGAGGGGCCGAGCAGGGTGAACAGCTCCCCATCTCCGATCTCCAGATTCAGATCCGGGATGACCGTATTATTCCCGTAGCGCTTTACTGCGTCTTTGACTGATATTCTGCTCATACTAGCCTCCTGCTGCCCTTCGAATTACTTGCTCTGCAGATCGGTGAAGATCTCGGTGTACTTGTCCACCAGCTCTGACTTGTGGGCGCTGACGTAGGGGATGTCCTCTTCGATGACATTGATGTCTGCCATCGGGGTCATAGCGTCGTTGGTGGCGGCGTCCTTCATGACGGGGCGGTTGGTCAGGGTGCTGCCCCAGATGTTCTGCACTTCCTCGCTCAGGATGAAGTCGATGAACAGCTTGGCGTTGTCCATGTTCTTTGCGCCCTTGATGATGGTGGCGGAAGCAGGCAGGAAGACGGTGCCCTCCTTCATGTAGACGAGCTTGACGGGTGCGCCGTCCAGAACCAGCTGTGCGCAGGGATCCTCATAGGACAGGCCCACCACATACTCACCGTCGGCGACTCCCTTGTAGACGGCGCTGGAGCTTTCGCAGATCTTGCCGTCAACGTTCTCGAACAGGTCGTGGACGTACTGCCATGCCTTATCGTCCTCATAACCGCCCATCGCCAGCAGCATATTGGTCAGGTGTGCAAAGGCAGAAGAGGAGTTGGCCGGGTCGGCGGTGGCGATCTTACCCTTCAGCGCAGGGTTCAGCAGATCTTCGTAGCCCTCGATCTTGATGTCGCCGATGAGGTCGGTGTTGACGATGAGAACGCTGCCGTCCAGCACATTGCCGGTGATGAAGCCGCACTTGTTCTTGTAGGCATCGATGACGTTTGCATCGTTGGCGGAAACATACGGCTCCCACAGGTCCTCGTTGGTGTACATCTGCGACCAGGAGCCGCCGAACAGGACATCTGCGTAGGGATCGTTCTTCTCGGACTGGATACGCTTGACCAGCTCGCCGGTGCCGGCCTGGATCAGCTCGACATTGACGCCGTACTTTTCCTCGAACAGGGGGATGGTGGCGTTCAGCAGGCCTTCCGAGTTGGGCGAATAGATGACGAGGTCGCCGCCGCCCTGTGCAGCAGAACCAGAAGCGGCAGTGGAAGCAGCGGTAGAACCGGCAGAAGAGGTGCTGGCGGAGGAGCCGCCGCAAGCGCTCAGAGCAGCAGAAGCTGCGATAACACCGGTAGCCATCAGGAACGAACGACGAGAAATCTTTTTCATAGTAAAAACCTCCATTTTTTACCTGAAACCTTTCGATAATCCCATTTTAATGCTTCTAGCACAAAAATAATACTCAATTTGCAGAACAAATAGAAAAAATACCGAACAGGGGCTGTTCGGTATTTTTTCATTTTCTCCTATTTCAGGGTGCTCTGGTACTCCCGCACCGAGCAGCCCATGTATTTTTTGAAGACGTGGCTGAAGTACTTGTACTCGCCGATGCCGCACTCCCATCCGATCTGCGAGATGGGCAGCTCCCCTTTCCGGATGAGTTCAAGAGCATTCTGAATACGGCAGCGGTTGAGGTAGTCGATGACCGTTGTGCCAAGCTCTTTCTGAAACTTCTGGTTGATGTACCGTTCCGAGTAGTGGAACTGCTCCTGCAGGTCGGCAAGCGTGATCTTGCTCTGGTAATTCTCCTTCAGATAGGCCACGATGCGCAGCACCAGCGGGTCGGTGACTTTTTCCTCGCTGAGGGGCGGCAGGGCGGTCCGGCTGCGGACAGCCTCCGCCTCATCCTCCCGCTTCTGGAGATACTGGCTGTCCCCCGCGAGGCGGACGGCCTTTTCCAGCGCAGCGCCCATCTCGTCCATGTCGAGGGGCTTGAGCACATAGTCCGACACACCGTTCCGGATGGCCTGCTGGGCATACTCGAACTCCGAGTAGCCCGTCAGGATGATAGCGATGTACTTGTACTCCTCCCGGGTGTCGGCGATCATCTCAAGGCCGCTCTTCACCGGTATGGTGATGTCGGTGATGACGATGTCGGGCCGCAGCTCTGCGATCTTTTCTTCGCCCACTGCCCCGTTCTCGGCCTCCGCCACGACGCTGCACCCATATTCCTCCCACGGCACCGAATAGCGGATGCCCTTGCGGATGATCTCTTCGTCTTCTACCAGCAGAACGCGATACATGGTCTACCTCCCTCCCCGCCGGAGCTTGAGCTTCACCGTGAAGCCCTCGCCCTCGGCGCTGTCAATGGTCAGGCCGCTGTCGCCGCCGTAGCCCAGCCAGATGCGACGGTTGATGTTCTGCAGACCATTGTGCTCGATGTTCACTTCATCCGAGCGCAGGATGTCTCGCAGCTGTTCCAGCGTCGCTGCGTCCACCCCGCCGCCGTTGTCCTCTACCGTGAAATAGAGCGCGTCCTCCTCCAGCCAGCCCCGCGTCCTGACGTGGATGCGGGGCTTCTTCTGAAAGCCGTATTTGATGCTGTTCTCCAGCAGAGGCTGCAAAAGCAGCTTCGGGATGATGAACTCCATGCAGGCGTCGTCGATGTCCATCTCGTAGGAGAAGTTCGCGCCGAAGCGGGTGGACTGGATGACGAGATAGTCCTGCAGATACTTCAGGTCTTCCCGGACGGTGACGTTATGCTTGGTGTTGTTGATGCTGTAGCGCAGGATGCCGATGAACCGCCCGATGAGCTGCTGGGCGCGCTGGGGGTCCGCCGGGATGAGATAACGGATGTTGTCCAGTGTGTTATAGATAAAGTGGGGGTTGATCTGGGCCTGCAGGTTCTGCATCTCCATCCGGTTGTTCACCTCGACAAGGGCCATGTTCCGCTGGCTCAGCTCCTGAATGCTGCGCACCATCTTGTTGACCTGATGGGCGATCTCTTCGATCTCGTCGCCGGTGTCGATCTCAATGATATGGTCGGGGTCTTCCTTCCGGATGAACCGGATCTCCTGCACGAGGGTGTCCACCGACTTCACCATCTGCTCGGTCATGACGTGCATGATACGGGCGAACATCGCCGACCAGCTCAGGCCCAGCATCAAAATCAGGAACAGCCCCACCAGAAGATAATCGTAGTTCGGGGGCGAGTAGATGAAGGAGTAAGCCAGCACCGTGCCGTTTTCCAGCGAGCGGCTGCTGCGCAGATAGCGGCTCCCATCCACCTTCACATACCGCGCCGCGTCGGCGGGGCGGTATTTGTTGGCGTTCTTCTGGGAGAGGAAGGAGGCGTTCGAGCAGGCGATGACATCGCCGTTGGGCTTGGTGAGGATGGCGTCGTACTGGTATCGGCTGAACAGCTTCGTCCAGTCGTTCTCATTCAGATAAACTGCCGCAGCACCCTGATATTCGCCATCCCGGTAGAGCGGATGGATCATAACGTATTCTGAGCTGTTGGCTCGGAAGTGGTAGACCGTGGTGTAGACGGCCCGCATAAGATGGCAGGCGTTTTCCTCCGCGATGCGGTTGAACTCCTGCCGGTGGAGATTCATCTCTCCCTCCGAAAAGGTCGTGAACCGCACCTCTCCCTTGGAGTCGGTCAGGATGAGCTGTATCTCCACAAGAGCCGAGACGTTGTAATGGCTGATAAGATAACGCAGGTTGTCCTGATCCTTCCGCAGCTCGGAGAGGAACAGCTCGGTGTGGTCCGCGTCCAGCAGGAACGCCGACGTGTTATCGTACACCTCTTGGAAGGTAGCGGCGACGCCCGCGAGATGGTCTTCCCGCCGGGCGTTCTGGTTCAGGGTGTTCACGGCGGCGATGGCCACGAGGAACAAAAGGCACCCCAGAAGCAGGCTCGTGACCAGCCTGCGGGAAACGCTCCGCTCCAGTTCCCGCCGGAAGCGGCTCTTTTTGTAGGTGCGGTCGGGGGAATGATAGTCCATGCTTCAGCGCTCCTGCCTTTATTTTTTCGGGGCTTCGGCAAACTTTGCCATGCTTCGATTATAATGCCTCCGGACGGATGCGTCAACCGGGCCGCAGTGTTTTCGCTCCCGGGTATAGCGCACCGCCCCGCAGTATGGTATACTCGGAAGCAGACTGGACGATAAAAAAGGAGAACGATCCGATGCAATACTATACCGCCCCCATGGAGGGGCTGACGGACCGCATCTGGCGGCAGGCACATCAGCGCTGGTTCGGCGCACCGGGCGCACCCGCCCGTTATTACGCGCCCTTCCTCTCCCCGCCCGAGAACCGGGTGCTCATCAAGAAGAAGATGGCCGAGCTTGACCCGGCGGCGAACCCCGGCGCGCCCGTCATCCCCCAGCTCCTCGCCAAGGACGGCGCACTGGCCGCATGGATGGTCACAGAGCTGCGCAGGCTGGGCTACACGGAGGTGAACCTCAACTTCGGCTGCCCCTCCGGCACTGTGACCGCCAAGGGCAAGGGTGCCGGGATGCTGCGGGACCCTGCAAAGCTCGAGGCCTTTCTGGACGAATTCTTTTCCCGGACGGAGGGGCCTGTCTCGGTCAAGACCCGGCTGGGCGTCACCCGTCCCGAGGAGTTCGACGCCATCCTCGACATCTATAACCGCTACCCCATCTGTGAGCTGACCATCCACCCCCGGGTCATGCGCCAGCTCTACCGGGGCGAGGCCGACCTCGCCGCCTTTGCAAACTATCTGCCCCACTGCCGGATGCCCGTCTGCTACAACGGCGACATCACCACCCCGGCCCAGCTGGCCGCGCTGGAGGCAGAGCATCCGGCCCTCTCCGGCATCATGGTGGGCCGGGGCCTCATCGCCGACCCGGCCTTGCTGCGGCAGGCCGTGGGCGGTGCCCCTGCCAGCAAAGAAGAGCTTCGCGGCTACCTCGACGAGCTGTATCACGGCTACACCGCGCTGTTCGGCGCGTCCAGCTGCGCCGTCAGCCGGATGAAGGCCCACTGGCACTACCTCATCTGCCGGTTCGAGGGGTCGGAGGCGCTGGAAAAGCAGCTGCGCAAGGCCCGGGAGGGCTGGGAGTATGAGGTGGTCGTGAACCAAATCTTCACTCTTCCTCTGAAATGAAAAAAGCCTGCCGCCCCGGAGGGACAGCAGGCCAGAAGGCGAAGGAACCTCAGACGTTCAGATAGCTGCGCAGCATAGCCTGCAGCAGATCGTCACGGTCTACTTTGCGGATAAGGGAACGCGCTCCTTTGTAAGTCGTGATATAGGTAGGATCTTCGGACAGGATATAGCCCACCAGCTGATTGACGGGGTTATAGCCTTTTTCCTTGAGTGCGTCGTACACCTGCTGCACGACTTCATGGATCTCGATGTCCTTCTGATCGTGGATGGAAGAAAATGGCAGTTGCGTCGCCCACGAAATACACCCCCTTAAATAACTATGATTTATTGTACACGACTTGCGGCAAAACTTCAAGTTTCCCCAGTGAGATTTGCACATTTTGCTTAAATTTTTCCGATTTTATCATGCAAATCAGCGAAGCTGTTTTTGCAGAAAAGAGGCATATCATGATATACGGCATCGGCTGCGACCTCTGCAGCACCGCCCGGATGGCAAAGAGCCTCGGCGGTGCCCACGGCCCTGCTTTTGCGGCCAGAGTCTTCGGCCCGTCCGAGCGGGGCCCACAAATCCGCCAGTGCGGCGGCAGATTTCGCCGCGAAGGAAGCCTTCCTCAAAGCGGCCGGCACCGGCCTTGCAGGCCCCTTTGCGCTCTGTGAGATAGAGGCCGTCCGGCTGGAAAGCGGCGCGCCGGAATACCGCTTTTCGGGCGGCAGCGCCCGGTGGATGGCCGCACACGGCCTGCGGGCCAGTCTCTCCCTGAGTCACGACGGCGGCATGGCGCTGGCCTTCTGCATTCTGGAAACGGAAACCTGAATCTCCCTCCCGCATACAATGAGAGCAAGCTGTCCCCGCGTGCATAGCCTGCCCCCGGCCTGTCCATAATAAGGCCAGAGGACGGCACCGCGCACCACATAGCGGGCCTCCCAGTATGCAAGGAGGGAGTTTTCATGGAGGTACACAGAGGAGAAGTTTTTTACGCCGACCTTTCGCCGGTGGTCGGCTCGGAGCAGGGCGGCGTCCGCCCGGTGCTCATCGTGCAGAATGAGATCGGCAACCGGCACAGCCCCACGGTCATCGCAGCCGCCATTACATCCCGGCTGGACAAAGCCCGGCTTCCCACCCACATCAACATCCGGGCCGCCGACACGGGCCTCGCCAAGGACAGCGTCGTCCTGCTCGAGCAGATCCGCACGCTGGACAAACACCGCCTGCGGGAGCGGGCCGGGCAGATCACCGCCGAGGACCAGCGCCGGGTGGATCAGGCACTGGATGTGAGCCTCGGCCTCAGCTCCTATTGAGAAGCCGTTTTGATCGGCACTATTTTTGAAAATTGCGATAAGACAGACAGCCGCCTCCACGCATTTGTGGAGGCGGCTGTCTGCTTTTTTATTGGAGATTCAAATTGAATGGATCACTCGGACTTCTGGACGCTGCCCTCTGCGTCGTGGAGCAGGGCATATTCCCGAATCTTTTCCAGCGTCTGCTCGCTCAGGATATGCTCTGCCTTGCAGGCATCCTCGGCGGCGACGTCCTCGTCCACGCCCAGCTGCACAAAGAAATGGGTCAGCAGGCGGTGGCGGCTGTAGATGCGCTCTGCGATCTCGCGGCCCGGCTCAAGAAGGGTCAGGTTGCCCTCGCCATCCACCGCGATATAGCCGTTCTCCCGCAGCTTCTTCATGGCAATGCTGACGCTGGCCTTGGTATAGCCCAGCTCGTTGACCACGTCGATGGAGCGCACACGGCCCATCCGCTGGGTCAGCATAAGGATAGTCTCGAGATAATCTTCTGCGGATTGGTGGATCTGCATGTTATCGGCCTCCTGCCTCGTAAAATTCCCTGTCCGGGGCACACAGGCGTTCCGGTCCGGTTTGTTATAGAATACCACATTCCGTACCGTGTTGCAAGCCATTCGCAGTAAGTTTGTCTATTCAAACCAAATTTACCCCGCGCAATTTCGTCACTTTACCGTCTCGAGATAGGCCGCCGGGCCGGCGTGTAGAGGTCGCCGCCGTGGGCGTCGAGGATGACCGTCAGGGGCATTTTTTCCACGGTCAGACGGCGGACGGCCTCGCAGCCGAGGTCGGGCCACGCGATGACTTCCAGCGTCTTGACGCTCTGGGCCATCAGCGCACCGGCACCGCCCAGCGCAGCCAGATAGACCGCGCCGTTGCGGACGACGGCCTCTTTGACGGCGGCGTCCCGCTTGCCCTTGCCGATCATGATTTTATTGCCGAGGTCCAGCAGGCGGGGGCTCATGGCGTCCATCCGTCCGCTGGTGGTCGGCCCGGCCGAGCCGATGACTTCGCCCGGGCGCTCCGGCGTGGGGCCGACGTAGTAGATGGCGCTGCCCTCGAGGTCAAAGGGCAGCTTTTCGCCCTTGTCCAGCGCTTCCAGCATCCGCTTATGGGCCTGGTCGCGGGCAGTGTACACCACACCGGACAGCAGCACCGTGTCGCCCGCCTTCAGGGGCGCGAGGTCTGCCGCCGTGCAGGGAGTTGTCAGTTCGTATTGCATTTGTATTCTCCTTTAGCGTCCTTGCCCTCTCAGGCCGCTTCGCGTCCAGCTCTCCCAGAGGGAGAGCCTTTCGCCTACCGGCAAGCTCCAAGCCTCTCCCTTTGGGAGCAACAGTTCTGACCGCCGCCAGTGGCGGAAACAGGGAGTCGTTGTTGGGGCCGCGGCCAGCAAGACGCAAGTGCTTTTCAAAGCACGAAGCGAATGCTGGGTGCCGCAACCCGGGCCGTGGCATTGCGAAGCAATGACGGAGAGGGCTAGCCCTCTTATAACACCGCAGATGCCCGCCGGGTGACATGGCAGGACACATTGACCGCCACGGGCAGACCCGCCACATGGGTAGGCATCTGCTCGATAGCAAGGCCGAGGCAGGTGGTCTTTCCACCGAAGCCCTGCGGCCCGATGCCCAGCGCATTGATGGCCGTCAGCAGCTCCCCCTCGAGGGCGGCGTAGTAGGGGTCCGGGTTCGGAACATCCAGCGGGCGGAGAAGGGCCTTTTTGGCAAGATACGCCACCTTATCAAAGCTGCCGCCCACGCCGATGCCCAGCACGATGGGCGGGCAGGGGTTCGAGCCAGCCAGCCTGACTGTCTCCACCACAAACTTCTTGAAGCCCTCCACGCCGTCGGCGGGCTTGAGCATCTGGATGCGGCTCATGTTCTCGCTGCCGAAGCCCTTGGGGGCGACGGTGATGGTGCAGCCGTCACCGTCCACCAGATGCACCGTGATGGCGGCGGGGGTGTTGTCGCCGGTGTTGCCCCGGCGCAGCGGGTCGGCCACGATGCTCTTGCGCAGATAGCCGTCGGTGTAGCCCCGCCGCACGCCCTCATGGATGGCGGCTTCAAAGCTGCCCTCGATGTGGACCTCCGTGCCCAGCTCCACAAACACGCAGGCCATGCCGGTGTCCTGACAGATGGGCAGATCCTCTTCTTTCGCCGCCGCGAGGTTCGACCAGAGCAGGTCGAGGGTATTCTTTGCCAGCGGCCAGGGCTCTTCGGCCCGGGCCTTGTCCAGTGCTTCCTGCACGTCCCGGGGCAGGCGGGTGTTGGCCTCGATGCAGAGACGGGCCACAGCGTCCGTGATTTGCTGTGCCGTGATCGTCCTCATGGAAACGCCCTCCGCTTACAGTCGGGCCACGCCGCTCTCGCGGGCAGCCTTTGCCACGGCAGATGCCACCGCATCGGCCACCCGGGGGTCGAATGCGCCGGGGATGATGTTCTCCTCGCTGCGGTCCTCGTCGGTGATGAGGTCAGCGATGGCGTAGGCGGCGGCCAGCTTCATCTTGTCGTTGATGTCGCGGGCGCGGACGCTCAGTGCGCCCTTGAAGAGGCCCGGGAAGCAGAGGACGTTGTTGACCTGATTCGGGAAGTCGCTGCGGCCGGTGGCCATGACGCGGACGCCGCCGGCCTTGGCCTCGTCGGGCATGATCTCGGGGGTGGGGTTGGCCATGGCAAAGACGATGGCGTCCTTGTTCATGGTCTGGCACAGCTCGGTGGTCAGGATGCCGGGCTTGGACACGCCGATAAAGACGTCCGCGCCCGCAAGGGCCTCCTTCAGGCCGCCCTTGATCTGGCGGGGGTTGGTCACTTCGCCCAGCCAGTTCTTGTGGGCCTCGGCGCTGTTGCAGCCCTTGTACAGGGTGCCGAACTGGTCCACGGCGATGATGTCCTTTGCACCGGCGGTCATCAGCATCTTGATGATGGCCGTACCGGCCGCACCGGGGCCGTTCAGGACGATGTGGACGTCCTCCATCTTCTTGCCCACCACGCGCAGGGCGTTGATGAGGGCAGCGGTGACGACGATGGCCGTGCCGTGCTGGTCGTCGTGAAAGACGGGGATGTCCAGCTCGCGCTCGAGCACCTCCTCTATCTCAAAGCACTCGGGGCTCTTGATGTCCTCGAGGTTGATGCCGCCGAAGGTGGGGGCGATGGCCTTGCAGGCCGCGATGACGCTGGCCGCGTCGTGGGCGTCGATGCAGATGGGGAAGGCGTCCACGCCGCCGAACTCCTTGAACAGCACAGCCTTGCCCTCCATGACCGGCAGGCCTGCCTCGGGGCCGATGTCGCCCAGACCCAGCACAGCCGTGCCATTGGAGACGACGGCCACCATGTTGCCCTTGAAGGTGTACTTGTAGACGTCCTCGGGGTCTGCCTTGATGCGGCGGCAAGGCTCGGCCACGCCGGGGGTGTAGGCGGTGGACAGGTCATCCCGGGTCTTGACCTCTACCTTGCTCACGATGCCCACCTTGCCGTGGTGGCTCTCGTGCATTTCCAGAGCTGCTTTGTTGAAATCCATTGGCTTTTTCCTCCTTATTAACCCCATTGTATCAGAACCCCTCCCCCATTTCCACCGGTTTTCCGCCTTTTTCCCCTCTCCGGCCCCAAAAGTCCGACAAAGGACGGGCAGAGTGTGGAAATTTTGCAAAAAACTTTTCTTTTTCATTTTTAGCCTTTATAATAGAGGTTGTTTTTCGAATCACCGGCAAAATACCGGTCTACCAACAGGAGGGAATTCTTTTGAAACGTATCTTCACCAAGGCGCTCTGCCTTGTCTGCGTCGGCGCTCTGGCGCTGAGCCTCGCGGCCTGCGGCGGCAAGGCCGACAGTGCCGCATCCAGCACGGCATCTTCTTCCGCACTCGGCAGCGCGTCCGACTACGACTACCAGAACTTCAACTACAGCGATGGTCTGGACGAGAAGGGCTACTGGGAGGGCATCCGCGCTCTGGACTATGTGACCCTGCCCGAAGACTTTGCATCCGTCGCCGTCAAGCGCTCGGACGTCGAACCCACCAGCGAGGAGGTCGAGAAGCAGATCAGCGATCTTCTGAGTCGGTATTCCTCCACCAACCACGTCACCGACCGCGCCGCCGACGACGGCGACACCGTCAACATCAACTACACCGGCTCGGTGGACGGTGTGGCGTTCACTGGCGGCAGCGCAGAGAACTATGACCTGACGCTGGGCAGCAACACCTTCATCGACGGCTTCGAAGAGCAGATCGTCAGCCACAAGCCCGGCGAGACCTTCGACGTCAACGTCACCTTCCCCGACGGCTACAGCGATTCCACCGACGCCAGCGGGAATACTGTGAAACTCAGCGGCCAGAAAGCCGTCTTTACCGTGACGCTCAACTACATCAGTGAGAGCGTCCTGCCCGAGCTCACCGACGCATGGGTGGCCAGCAACTTCGGCTCCTCCAATAACCTTTACACCGCAGAGGCCCTGCGCGCCTACTATCAGAACCAGCTCTACACCTCGAACCTGAACACCGCCGTCATGGACGACCTGATGGCCAACTCCACCTTCAAGTCCATCCCTCAGCAGGTGATGGATTATCAGGTCAACCAGTGCCTGAACTACTACAGCACGCTGGCGGGCTACTACGGCTATGACCTCGACGGCCTCGTCCAGAATCTGCTGGGCTACGAGAACACCGACGATATGCTGGCCCACCTCGAGAGCAGTCTGGAAGACTACTCCAAGGAAGCTCTGCTCTATCAGGCCGTGGCTGAGTCGCTGGACATCACCCCCACGCAGGAGCAGCTGGACGCCTACTCCGATTATAAGGACACCTACGGTCAGAACTACTGCACCATGGTGGCCCTGATGGACGCCGTCACCGACACGCTGACCAGCGGCGCGGTCGTGTCCTGAAAAAATCGCATCTGATCACACGAAAAAAAACTCCCTGCCGACGGCGGGGAGTTTTTTTTGCCCAGATTCAGATGACGTAGTCGTTGCCCGCCTCCTCCGGCGAGGCAAGGTCGGCGATGGTGATGTGGCTGAAGTAGTCCTCGATGAGGTCGTCCAGCCCCTTCCACATCTGATAGGTGCGGCAGCTGCCGATCCGCTGGCAGGTGGGCGCACCCTGTACAAGGCAGCTCACCGGTGCGAGGCTCCCCTCGGTAAGGGTCAGCACCTCGCCGACGGTATACTGGTCGGGGTCACGGGTCAGACGGTAGCCGCCGCCCTTACCCCGCAGGCCCTCGAGGAAGCCGTTCTGCACCAGCACCTTGAGGATGTTTTCGAGGTATTTTTCGGAGATCTCCTGCCGGGCGGCGACCTCTTTCAGCGGGACATATTTTTCAGAGCGGTGCTCAGCCAAATCTATCATCACACGCAGCGCATAGCGCCCTTTGGTGGAAACGATCATAGACATTCCTTTCTCTTCTTTCCTGTTTTGGTCTTGCAGCGCCGCCGGGCGGGCTGCGGGATCTGTTCTGAATAAGTTTTAACCTATTATACAACAGGGTTTATAACTTTTCAATCAGAAATTTTCGATTTTCCATTGACAAGTGCCCCAAAGGAGGCTATAATACAGCCAAACCCACAAACCACCTTGGTTTAACGGGAATAAAGGGGACATCAAGATGACACCGGTCAGGCCGGTGCAGCCGGGCGCATCGCCCGCAATCGGGAGGTTTACTATTATGAGCAAGATCTATACTTCCGCAGACCAGCTGATCGGCCACACCCCGCTGCTGGAGCTGACCCATATCGAGAAGGATGCAGACCTTTCTGCCAAGCTTCTGGCAAAGCTGGAATATTTCAACCCCGCCGGCTCCGTCAAGGACCGTATCGCCAAGGCCATGATCGATGACGCCGAGGCTTCCGGCAAGCTCAAGCCCGGCTCCGTCATCATCGAGCCCACCTCCGGCAACACCGGCATCGGTCTGGCCGCTGTGGCCGCCGCCAAGGGCTACCGCATCATCATCGTGATGCCCGAGACCATGAGCGTCGAGCGCCGCCAGCTGATGAAGGCTTATGGCGCAGAGCTGGTGCTGAGCGAGGGTGCCAAGGGCATGAAGGGCGCCATCGCCAAGGCCGATGAGCTGGCAAAAGAGATCCCCAACTCCTTCATCCCCGGCCAGTTCGTCAACCCGGCCAACCCCAAGGCTCACATCGCCACCACCGGCCCCGAGATCTGGGACGACACGGACGGCAAGGTGGACATCTTCGTGGCCGGCGTCGGCACCGGCGGCACTGTGACCGGCGTGGGCCAGTACCTCAAGAGCAAGAACCCCGGCGTCAAGGTCGTGGCTGTCGAGCCTGCTGCCTCCCCTGTCCTGAGCAAGGGCACCGCCGGTGCCCACAAGATCCAGGGCATCGGCGCAGGCTTCGTCCCCGACGTGCTGGACACCAAGGTCTACGACGAGATCATCCCCGTCGAAAATGACGACGCCTTTGCCACCGGCCGCCTCATCGGCCACAAGGAAGGCGTTCTGGTGGGCATCTCCTCCGGTGCTGCTGTCTGGGCTGCCATCCAGCTGGCAAAGCGCCCCGAGAACGCCGGTAAGAACATCGTCGTCCTTCTGCCCGACACCGGCGACCGCTATCTGTCCACCCCGCTGTTTGCTGAATGAGCCTCTCATTCCTTCCGCCCCTGCCGTGGTCTTCCGCCCGGCAGGGGCTTTTTGTCTGCGCTGCCGAAACGATATGGTGTGATTTTTTGCAGTTTGCAAACTTTTTGTGAATCCATGCCGCCGCTTGGATTTCCCTATTGACATTGTGGATTGTTTGGAGTATATTTTTAGCAGTCGATGAGCAAGAGTGCTAAAACAGCATTCTGGCCCACCGCCTGAATCTCAACTTCCGGTACGAATGGAGGCTTGACTTTATGAATACCAATCAATATACCCAGAAGACCCTTGAGGCTCTGCAGGCAGCCCAGCAGCTGGCCGTGGAGTATCAGCATAATGCACTGGAGCCGGAGCATCTGCTCCACGCTCTGGCGACACAGGAGCAGGGCCTGATCCCCCAGCTGCTCCAGAAACTGAACGTAGACGCAGGCAGCTTCTCCGCCGCTGTGGCCGAAAAGCTCTCCGCAATGCCCCGGGTGTCCGGCTCTGGCCGCGACCCCGACAAGGTCTATATCTCGCAGGCCACCGATAAGGTGCTGAGCGCTGCCGCCCGCGAAGCCAAGGCCATGAAGGACGACTATGTAAGCGTCGAGCACGTCTTCCTCGCTTTGCTGGACGAGCAGACCCAGAACACCTCCGAGCTGTTCCGCGCCTTTAGCATCACGAAGGATAAGTTCTTACAGCAGCTCACTGCCGTCCGCGGCAACCAGCGCGTGACCAACGATAACCCCGAGGACACCTACAATGCCCTCCAGAAGTACGGTCAGGATCTGGTCGATCTGGCCCGCAAGCAGAAGCTGGACCCCGTCATCGGTCGCGATCAGGAGATCCGGAACGTCATCCGCATCCTGTCCCGTAAGACCAAGAACAACCCCTGCCTCATCGGTGAGCCCGGCGTCGGCAAGACGGCCATCGCCGAGGGTCTGGCCCAGCGGATCGTCCGGGGCGATGTGCCGGAGAACCTGAAAGACCGCACCGTGTTCAGCTTGGACATGGGTGCTCTGGTGGCTGGCGCAAAGTACCGCGGCGAGTTCGAGGAGCGCCTGAAGGGCGTCCTGAACGAGGTAAAGAAGAGCGAGGGCAAGATCATCCTCTTCATCGACGAGCTGCACACCATCGTCGGCGCGGGCAAGACCGAGGGCACCATGGACGCCGGCAACCTCCTGAAGCCCATGCTGGCGCGCGGCGAGCTGCACTGCATCGGCGCGACCACGCTCGACGAGTACCGCCAGTACATCGAGAAGGACCCGGCCCTCGAGCGCCGCTTCCAGCCGGTACAGGTGGACGAGCCCACCGTCGAGGACACCATCTCCATCCTGCGCGGCCTGAAAGAGCGGTATGAGGTCTTCCACGGCGTAAAGATCAGCGACAACGCCCTCATCGCCGCCGCGACCCTCTCCGACCGCTATATCACCGACCGCTTCCTCCCCGATAAGGCCATCGACCTTGTGGATGAGGCCTGCGCCATGATAAAGACCGAGATGGACAGTATGCCCAGCGAGATGGACGACCTCGCCCACCGCATCACCCAGCTGCAGATCGAGCAGGTCAGCCTGAAAAAGGAGACCGACGCCCTGAGCCAGAGCCGTCTGCGCGACCTCGAAAAAGAGCTGGCCGAGCTGCAGGATAAGTTCCACAGCATGAAGGCAAAGTGGGAGAACGAGAAGAACGCCATCGGCAAGGTGCAGTCTCTGCGCGAGCAGATCGAGCAGACCAACGCCGCCATCGAGAAGGCACAGCGCGAATACGATCTGAACAAGGCCGCTGAGCTGAAATACGGCAAGCTGCCCCAGCTGCAAAAAGAGCTGGAAGAAGAGGAGAAGGTCGCCGCCGCCAAGAAGGAAGACAGCCTGCTGCGCGACCGCGTGACCGACGAAGAGATCGCCCGCATCGTGGCCCGCTGGACCGGCATCCCCGTGGAGAAGCTGGTGGAGGGCGAGCGCGAGAAGCTGCTGCATCTGGACGATGTGCTCCATAAGAGGGTCATCGGCCAAGATGAGGCCGTCACCAAGGTGAGCGAAGCCATCCTGCGCAGCCGCGCCGGCATCGCAAACCCCAACCGCCCCATCGGCAGCTTCCTCTTCCTCGGCCCCACCGGCGTCGGCAAGACCGAGCTGGCAAAAGCTCTGGCACAGGCCCTGTTCGACGATGAGCGGAACATGGTGCGGATCGACATGACCGAGTATATGGAGAAGTTCAGCGTCAGCCGCCTCATCGGCGCGCCTCCGGGATATGTCGGTTATGAAGAGGGCGGCCAGTTGACCGAGGCCGTCCGCCGCAAACCCTACAGCGTCGTGCTGTTCGATGAGGTGGAAAAAGCTCACCCCGATGTCTTCAACATCCTGCTGCAGGTTCTGGACGATGGCCGCATCACCGACAGTCAGGGCCGCACGGTGGACTTCAAGAACACCGTCATCATCCTGACCTCGAACCTCGGCAGTGACATCATCCTGAACGATCTGGAGCAGCGCCGTGCCGAGGGCTCCAACGAGCTGAGTGAGGACGCCCGCAAGCAGATCGATCTGCTGCTGAAGAGCAAATTCCGTCCCGAGTTCCTGAACCGTCTGGACGAGATCGTCTACTACAAGAGCCTCACCAAGGACGAGACCCGCAAGATCGTGGACCTGCAGCTCGAAGATCTGCGCAAGCGGATGGACGAGGGCAAGCACCTCAAGCTGGACGTCACCACAGCCGCCAAGGACTTCATCATTGATTCGTCCTACGATAGCGTCTACGGCGCACGCCCCATCAAGCGGTTCATCCAGAGCCGTGTGGAGACGCTCATCGCCAAGGCCATCATTCAGGGCAGCTACCCCGAGGGCGCGACCCTGACGGTGGACTACGACGGCACGGGCCTCGTGCTCCGCTAGAAAACCGCAAACTTTTTACCTATTTTATCCCTCCTCCTGACAGGAACGCTTGCACCGGCGGGTGGAATATGATATTATAGGCGTTGAACAAAGTGCTTTTCATCGTCGAAGGCAACGGTGGAAAGCACTTTTTGGTTAATATATTATTATAAGAAAGTAGAGTTGATTATCCTTTATTATGGACGATGGCAGTATAACGCTCTTGGTGGCGCTTGTGATCCTGATCGCGTTTTCCGCGTTCTTCTCCGCCTCTGAGACCGCATTTTCTTCCCTGAACCAGATACGCCTGAAAAGCCGCGCCGAGGAGGGCGACACCTCCGCCGCCCGGGTTCTGGCGATGGCCGAGAAGTACGACAAGCTTCTCTCCTCCATCCTTATCGGCAACAACATCGTGAACATCGCCGCCGCTTCCATCGGCACGGTCCTCTTTACCAAGTGGCTGGGTGAGGAGCGGGGTGCCACCGCCTCCACCATCGTGCTGACGATCGTTGTCCTCATCTTCGGCGAAGTGACCCCCAAGACCCTCGCCAAGGAGATGCCCGAGACCATCGCTACCGCCGTATCGCCGGTGCTGAGTCTGCTCCTGACCCTCTTCACCCCCCTGACCTGGCTGTTCAGCCAGTGGAAGAAGCTGCTGGGACGCTTCGTCCACAGCAGCGAGAGCGACGCCATCACCGAAGGTGAGCTCATCACCATGGTGAGCGAGGCTGAGAACGACGGTGAGCTCACCGACCGGGAAAGCCAGCTCATCCGCAGCGCCATCGAGTTCGACGACGTGGAGGTGGAAGAGATCCTGACCCCCCGCGTGGACGTGGTGGCCGTGGAGGACAATATTTCGCTGGAGCAGCTCGCCCAGACCTTCGCGGAGTCCGGTTACTCCCGCCTGCCCGTCTACCACGACACCATGGACAACATCATCGGCGTCGTGCACGAGAAGGATTTCTACCTCGCCCGTCTGAAAAAGTCCGTCACGATGGAAGACCTCATCGCCCCCACCCTCTACACCACCGGCTCCACCCAGATCTCCCAGCTGCTGCGCACCCTGCGGGAGCAGCACCATCACATGGCAGTCGTCGTGGACGAATACGGCGGCACCGAGGGCATCATCACCCTCGAGGACATTCTGGAAGAGCTTGTGGGCGAGATCTGGGACGAACACGACGAGGCCACTGAGGACTTCCGCCAGCAGTC
>VOFD01002873.1_pt1 | contig 27225 bp, 65 predicted proteins | sample 5384101 | NCBI WGS metagenome assembly VOFD01 (sample SAMN12384723, study PRJNA508395) | human gut metagenome | isolation source: healthy gut C | host: Homo sapiens
TCCTGTTCGCATATAATAGCATATGCACCGGAAAAAGTGAATAGAGCCCGTCCCGGCCTTCCACCCCTGTGGACAGTGTGGATAACTACCCTTTATCCCTATATTCCGCCCCTTCAGGACAAAAAATATCCACAGAGACCTATGCACAAGATTGTGCACATCCCTGTGGATAATGTTGACAACTACCTGGAGATCAGGTCATCTGCCACGTCTACTATGTTTCCTGCGCCCATAGTTATCAACAGATCCCCTGTTCCTAAATTATTTAAAATAAATTTTTCAATGTCGGAAAAATCACTTGATATATGTCACTCTGCCTCCGGCCTCCCTTATGCGTTCAGCCAGATCCTCAGAGCTTATGCCGACCGTATTCTGCTCCCTGGCAGCATAGATGTCCGTAAGTATGACCTCGTCAGCCTCCTTTGAGAGCCTCTGCAAAATCTGAAAGCAGGGCCTTGGTCCTGGTATAGGTATGTGGCTGGAAGGCCACCCAGAGCTTCTTGTGGGGATAATGTCTCGCCGCAGCTATGGTAGCCTCTATCTCCTGAGGATGATGAGCATAATCGTCTATGATCGTAAAGCCCTGGACCTCTCCCTTTGTACTCGAACCGCCTCTCGGTGCCCGTAAATCCCGCAAGGGCCCGCTTGGCGTCATAAAGAGGTATGCCAAGCCTCCTGGCCACCGCAAGAGCCGCCAGGGAATTGTAGACGTTGTGGATGCCGGTCACCCGAGCTCCACCCTGCCAAGCTCCTCTCTATCTACCAGCAGAGTATAGGAGGGTCTTGCCAGCTCATCGAAGCTGATATCCTTTGCACTCAGGTCTGCATCCGGTGAGCTTCCGAAGGTGGCATAGTCGCAGCCAAGTCCCTTCAGAAAATAGTCCAGGTCCTTTATGTCGCTGTTTATGACCAGGAAGCCCCTCTCCGAGCAGGGCAGCCTGTTTATGAATTCCTTAAAGCTGTGTCTTATGTCATCCAGGTCCTTGAAAAAGTCAAGGTGATCGGCTTCCACATTGAGGATGACCTCTATGGTGGGCCAGAAGCTGAGGAAGCTGTTGGTATATTCGCAGGCCTCAGCTACTGAAATAGTCCGACGAGCCTACCCTTATGTTGCCTCCTATGGAATCAAGTATGCCACCCACTGTGACCGTGGGATCCTTGCCCGCCCCTCATGAGTATCTCCGTGATCATGGAGGTAGTGGTGGGTCTTGCCGTGGGTACCGGCTATGTTTATGGCTTCCCCCATAGTTGTTCATGAGCTCTCCAAGAAGCTCCGCCCTGGTGAGCATAGGTATGCCTCTGCGCTCGGCCTCTCTGAGCTCCTCGTTGTCCGGACGTATGGCAGCGGTATATACGACCACATCGGGATCCTCTATGTTGGCAGCCACCTGGCCTATGCTGACCCTGGCTCCCAGCTCTCTCAGATGCTCTGTGGTCTCTCTTATGTCTGAGCCGCTTACCTTGAAGCCCTCGCTGAGCAGTATCTCTGCCAGCCCGGACATGCCTTATGCCTCCGATGCCTATGAAATGTATATGACAGGGTCATTGAAATCGATCTGATACATCCTATATACTCCCTTTAGGCATACCGCCATACTCTGAAAATATCAGGCATTTAATTATAGCATGATTTGCGCCAAAATAATACCTTATAACATGAGGAGACCCCGGCAGCCAGCGGCCACCGGGAGCAATTATGAAAAATCTATGTGCAATTCAACTCATTCCCAAACTTAAATACCTTCTTCTTTTATGCATATAGTATAAAAAAAGACTTATGAATAATATATGAACAAAAGATGAAATTTTCTCCTGTGAGCCATGGCTGCCTTATTACTTGGCGGTAGCCGTAGCTCTGGTCTCCCTTATGACATTTACCTTGATCTGTCCGGGATAGGTCATCTCGTCTTGTATCCTCTGGGCTATGTCACGGGACATGATCACCATGTCGTCCTCACTCACCTCTGAAGGGATGACCATGATGCGGACCTCACGTCCAGCCTGTACTGCAAAGGACTTTTCCACGCCCTTGTAGGAATTGGTTATGTCCTCAAGCTGCTTCAGCCTCTGGGTATAGGTCTCCAGTGACTCCCTTCTGGCTCCGGGCCTGGATGCAGATATGGCATCTGCCGCAGCAACTATGAAGGATATGGGATTTGTGGCAGGCCCATCGCCGTGGTGAGACTCCACTGCGTTTATGACTACTGCAGGCTCCTTGTACTTCGGCAGAGCTCTGCGCCCAGGGATACGTGAGTACCCTCCTGCTCATGGTCCACGGCCTTGCCTATGTCATGCAGGAGTCCGGCCCTCTTTGCCATCCTGACATCATAGCCCAGCTCAGCTGCAAGCAGGCCTGAAAGCTGCGCCACCTCCATGCTGTGCTTGAGTCCGTTCTGTCCATAGGAGGTCCTGAACCTCATGCGGCCAAGGAGCTTTACCAGCTCGGATGTATGCCATGTACTCCCACCTCCAGGACAGCAGCCTCGCCCTCCTGCTTGATGGTGTTCTCCACTTCCTTCCTGGCCTTCTCCACCGTCTCCTCGATACGTGCAGGATGGATCCTGCCATCGACTATCAGCTTTTCAGGGCCACCCCTTGCGATCTCTCTCCTGATGGGATCAAAGCCCGGAGGCACCACTGCCTCCGGGTATCGTCTATGATAAGCTCTACGCCGGTAAGGGTCTCCAGGGTCCTTATGTTCCTTCCTTCACGGCCGATGATGCGGCCCTTCATCTCATCGTTGGGAAGCTGTACCACTGATACCGTCGACTCCGCCACATGATCGGCGGCGCATCTCTGTATTGCGGTGACTATATAGTCCTTGGCCTTCTTTGTCGGCCTCCTCCTGGCGATGTTGTCATACTCCTTTATGAGCTTGGCCGTGTCGTGCTTTATATCCTCCTTTACGGATGCCAGCAGCTCTGCCTTAGCCTGGTCCGCCGTAAGGCCTGATATACGCTCGAGCTCAGTGACCTTCTGCTCGTGGAGCACCTTGATCTCCTCTGATCTGCGGTTGAGAGAGCCCTCTCTCTGATTCAGCTCCTTTTCCTTCCTGGTGAGCTCGCTCTGCAGCCTGTCGGCATTTTCCTCCTTCTTCAGGATCTCTGCTCCTGCTGCTGAAGCTCTCCTTCTTTCACGCTGTTCCTTTTCAAATTCATTCTTATTTTTAAGGGCCTCCTCCTTTGCCTCAGGAGAGCCTCCCTCTTCTTGGTCTCTGCTGTCTTTACCGCGTCGTCTATGATAGCGCGTGCTCTCGTCTCAGCAGTGCCCACCTTCTGCTCGTACTCTGCGACAGCCTTGCTTTTTTCCACAGGAAAAGGCTATCACGGCGGCTATGGCTGCTGCGACCAGCGCGACCACGATAGTTAATGGTGTCATACCACACCTCCTTCAGTATTTATATGTCAATGTTCACTATAGCCATGACAATATGATGCCCTTTAGTCTGCGCCTCAGGGGCATCATACGTTCTATATCGTAAATATATCTGAAACGATCCGTGCTTATAGTAAAATTTACTAAGTAATTGTAACTTTTTATGGCACACTGTCAAGAATGGCAAAAAACAAGGAAGGCCTCTGACCTTGCCCCTGTTTTTTTCACATCAATATATCTAAAGAGGTTACGTTTTGGCTGTTTCAAAGGGCCTTCGGGCCCGTGGCGTGTACCGCCTTATCGTCCTTTGCGTCCGTACCGGCCGAGCATCCGCAACATCCTGCACAGCTGCCTGAGCAGCCCGTGCATCTGCCCTTGCGCCTTGTCCCTGAGCACCTTCTTGAGTGCCAGGACCGCAAGTCCGAAAACTATGAGTACTATGATGATATCTATAAGTGTCATCTCTTTTTCCTTCCTTCGATGTGTCTATATGTTAGTCTAAACTAACTATTTTGTCAAGCTTTATTGTAAAAATATTTTTTTAATGATATCATAGGATACATAGCAGCGACCGGGCCAGGCTCCGGTCCATCCCACGGAGGCAAAGGGCTGAATCATGAGCATTGAAGAAAAACAGTGAATCCGAGGAGATGTATCTTGAGACCATACTCAGGCTGACATCCTGACAACCCCGGAGGTCCACAGCATAGATGTGGCAAATGAGATGGGATTTTCAAAGCCCAGCGTCAGCGTGGCCATGAAGCACATGCGGGAGGACGGCCTCATAACCATAGATGAATCAATCATATCCACCTGACCGACAAGGGCAGCAGAGGGCCGAATCAGTCTATGAAAGGCACAGGGTCCTTACGGAGCTTTTTGAGGGCCTCGGGGTCGATCAGCCATTGGCGGAGGAGGACGCCTGCCGCATAGAGCACGTCATATCCGATGAGACCTTTTGCAGCCATCAAGGCCCATGCCGAAACAGCTGGGCCTAAACTGAAAGGATCACAATCCAAAACTCACCATGCATCACAGGCCTGAGGACGGACAAATCCCTCAGGCTTTTTATCATGCTGAGTTTAAAGCATATAAGGCTCTGTATCCTGTCCCTGACATCTCACTGTCAGATATCGATCGGCAGATCGCCTCCTCAGGCCTTGCAGAGCTCCTCAAATACTCTCGGTCAGGCAGTCATACATGCGCTTGAAGGACTTGAGGTTAAGTGCCTCCTCTGTCGTGTGGGCCTCCCTTGCCGTAGGGCAGAGGCAAACTATGTCAGATCAGGTATCTTGGACTTGATCTCTCCCGCCAAGGCCTCCGTGGCTCGTGGTGAAATACCATGTCCTTTCCGAACATCCTCTTATATACGTCTGCGCATACGGCGCGGAGCTTTGATCCTGCATCGTAGCTTCCAGCTTCCGAAAGCTGGTGCCCTGTACGGTCTCAAAGCCGCAGAGTCCGGCCAGGGTCTCATAGCGATCTGCAGAAAGCCTCCTCTCAGAGGCTGGGCTCCAGCTCCATATGCAGTCCAAGCACATGTATCCTTCATCGGGAAGGAGCTCAAGCACTCCCACGTTGCTGGAGCAAGTATCATGCCCTTCATCTCCTGACTCATGTTGTGTATGCCGTCGGGAAGGAGCTCCATGAACTCAAGGACAGCCTTGCCATCCTCATGCTTCATGACCTTTTCCACCTCAGTCTGAGCCATGGTAAGCTCAAAGCCGGGTCGCTTATGCTGAGCTCATTTATGTAGAGCCTATCACGTCCTGCTATGGCCATGGCCTCATCCTGCCTTGCCGGCGGGAACGGTTATGACCGCATCCGAAGCGCTGACTATGGCGTTCATCTTCATGCCGCCTGAAAATGCAGCTATCTTCACATCCATGGCTCTGGCTATGCCTGTTATGATCCTCGCCATGAGCTTGAGTCCGTTGCCTCTGCCCTGATCCATGACTACTGGCAGAATGTCCTCCCAGCAGTCCTCTGATGCTGAAAGCCACTCCGTCACCCTGCTGCCTCAAACTCCACCTTGCGATAAAGTCGTATACCATGCCTCCGGCAGATGATACCACGGGCCGCTGATCATCTGAAGCTCCGCCGTCCATGTTTATCATCCTCTTGCCTTGAGTACGGATGCATCCAGTCTGGGCACCGAGAAGTCCGATCTCCTCCATGCTGGTAAACACGCACTCGGCGGAGGATGAACATAGTCCTCTTGCAAGGAAGGCCAGCATATATGCAACTGCTATGCCGTCATCAGCACCCAGGGTCGTTCCCTTTGCAGTGAGCCATCCATCATTTATCTCAAGCTCTATCGGATCCTTGTAAAATCATGGTCATATTGGGAAGCTTTACGCATACCATATATCCTCAAAATACCTGAGTGGCGTCTGCCCTCACAGCCCCTGTTACAGGCTCCATGATCATTGTCAGCGTCCTTTTCATGTTCACCAGGTCCATGCTGCCCGGCAAACTGGGTATGCTGATATCATTATCTGGTGCCTCCATCATGGCATACCAGTTCATGAGGCTTTTGATATCATCCTCAAAGCTCCACCGGAGGGCCACTGAACATGTCCCTGATCTGTCTGTCCAGATCCTGGGATCCGCAGTACACCAGAGCCTCCGGAAGCCACAGATCAGCTCCGCTATGACAGGCAGGAAGAAATACAGCACTCCCGAAAAGTACTGACTGCCCATAGGACAGCATCACCTCATAGGCATATACGGCCTGCATGAGCACTGACACCCCGCAGGGATCAGCCCGAAGATGAAATACCAACCGGCTCCCCATGGTGATCTGACACAGCACATAGTCCCGATAAAGCGGTATCCAGGCCTTCCAGCCCTCTACCCCCGCCTTCTGGAACATGCGCATCCTTCCTATGCAGGTAAATACATACCAGCCTGCCAGTATGGCCACCCACGATGCCCATCATCATAAGTGACAATGATATCGCCACTATACCGCTTAAAAGATCCATAAGCCGTCTCCTTCCTTTTTCATCAGCCGAGGCTGAGGACTCCCTCCACTGCCCATCTGTAGTTGTTGATGGACTGCTGGAGGTTTGACTTGGCCAGCTGAGCGCTGACCATGTAGCTCGTGTAGGTAAGTATCTGGGCCTTGTACTCTGAGGCACCCAGCATCCCAAGCTCATAGCGTGTCTGAGCCCCAGAGAGCGTAAGCTCCGCCTTTTCAGTGGCCTGAGAGGCCTCATACAGCACCGCCTTTTCCTTCATGTCAGCATAGAGCCTCGTTCATCCTTGAGCTCAGCTTGCCCATGGCCTCATTATAGGTCATGTCTCTCAGAGCCGTGCCTGCTGTCGTACCATCGGACTTGTAGGCACTGCGTATCTCCGTATTTTCTCCCCGGCCCTTACTATGTCCGCCGCAAGGTCCGCATTTTCTACATATGAAAGATCGGATCGGGGGCAGGCCCTATCTGAGGGATCCTGTCCTTATATCCAGCTGCAGCCCTATGGCCTCCGCAAGCTGGTTGAGCGAGGCATCGGTCTGGGCAAGAGTGCTCTGGGCCACATTGAGATCGTTCCTGGCCTGAGCCACCTCAGCCTGGGTCGCCAGACCCAGTCCCAGCATGCTCTCCTGCATGGTCAGCACACTGCGGTAAAGGTCTGCCTGCTGGGCATAGATATCCCTGGAGGCCGAAAGCTGCCCATAGGATATGACCAGCCCCTCGATCACCGACCTCAGCTGCTCCATGACGGGATAGAGCTGGATCTCTATGGCATCTCTGCTCACAGACTGACTTCCACTCACATAGAGCCTTCCATCAATCTGTGCATCCAGGTCATAGAGCGAATCTATGCTGTCCTCAAGGGTCGTCCTGCCATCTTCAGCCTGCTTTATGGCATCTCCGAGCTGCTTAAAGGGCCTCCTCCCTCATGGGCGAGCCCTCCGGCATACTGCTCTCTATCTGTGTCTGGGATTCATAAAAGGCCCTCCAGCGTATCATCAAGCTGGTCAAGCTGATCCCTGAAATTGATCATGTCCTCCCAGAGAGCTGTGCAGATCATCTACCGCCGACATGGCCTGCTCCTGATAAGAGGTATAGGTCGGACTGAAGTATCTGATCAGATCCTCTATCTCATCCCATTCCACCGTATCGTCGCAAAGCTGCTCATAGCGTTCTCGGTAAGTCCCTCAGGTATGTTGTCATAGGGAGGGGCTCCAAAGCTGTCAGAGGAGAACTCAGCAGGGCAGATACAAGCAGAACAGCCATAAGACCGCCCGGCTTTCTGATCCTTCTGTTATGATCATGTTCCTTAATCATATATCTCATGAAAATGTCTCTCTCCCAGGGTATGCTCAGGCTCCTGTCCCTGCCTGGGCCAGTCCTGCTACTGCAGCATCATACTGAGTCCAGGCATCCATGGCCGCTATCCTGGCCAGCTCTCGTCATAGCGAAGGCTGTCCAGCTGAAGCTTCGAGGTCTGGTACTGTGTGTTGCTGATGGTACCGAGTGCCAGGTTCCTTTCTGCCGTCTGCAGATCCTGCTCCGCAAGCTGTCTTGTGCTGGATGCATTGTCATATGCATTTTTGGCATTTATGAGCGCATCGTAGGCAGAGCGCATGGAAGCCTTTACCTGGTCTGTGTCGTCGTCTATCTTGTTCTCATATTCCCCACCAGGCTGACCCAGTTGTTGCTTGACCTGGTGTTCTGCAGCATGCGGCGATCTGAATTGAGGGTATAGTTGGTCTCAAGGGCCTTTGTGGTATCTGCCGCCAGATCTATGGCCGCTATGGCCTCGAGATCCATGTCAGGCAGCGGCCCTATCTCCGCATCACCGTCATATGCCCAGCCGCAGGTCACGGAAAGGGTCCTCTTGGCGCTGTCCACTGCAGCTGCCGAGGTGATGGTGGCCGCCTCCGCAGACCTGGAGGGCCTCCTCTGCAGTGAGGAGCTCCACAAGGGTAGTCATGCCAAGATCATACTGGACCCTGGCAGAATCATAAGCCAGACGTTGAAGCTCCAGGGCAGTCTGCGCCTTCTTGTCCGTCTCCATGGCGGAGTAGTAGGCTAGGAACAGGCTCTGGCGCTCAGGACTATATTTGCCTCCATCTGATCATAATTGAGCTTCAGTATCTCTCCGTCCAGCACATTGTCGTCCGCCTGGTTTCTGGTACTGTTGGCCAGGGGCACGGTACTGAGCTGCCTGAGCCGAGCTCTGCTCCTCAATGTCTATGGCCATGCTGTCGTAGTCGTCGGCCTGACGTATCATGAGGAGCGGACCTCCTGCTCATCCATGATCCTGCGCTCATCATCGGCGAGGGTCTCCTGGTTCTTTCGTACCGTGGCATTGTATTCGTTGACGAGACCCGGTATCTCGTCCCAGGTGAGCACATTGTCCCGGGCACGGCCCCTCCTCAGCCGTCCTTGCAAACTCCGGAGAGGCCAGGGCCGTCATGGTCCCAAATGGAGCGGCCCCGCTTCCGAGAGCCAGCGCCCCACAGAGAGCGGCGGCGCAGGCCCGATATATTTTTTTCCTGTCAAAATGTTTCATGATCCTGTATTCTCCTGATCCTTCTAAATATGATTATAAATAATGAAGGCTCAAGTTCAACTTATATTTATCTTACGAAATCACAGGCTGTCATAGTCTGGGCTCCAGCCGCCTCTTCCTGTCGCTGTTGAGGGCAGGCGTAGGCTACCGGAAGGACTATGAGCGCCATGATGGTGGCCGCGGTCAGTCCGCCTATGTTGACCAGGGAAAGGCCCTGCATGAGCTCTCCGGAATCGCCGTAGCCCACTGCCAGAGGCAGCATGGAAAGCACCGTGGTGAGGGTGGTCATCATGATGGGGCGCAGTCTGGTAGCTCCCGCCTCTATGAGAGCCTTCCTTACATTCATGCCCTCAGCCCTGTACTGGTTGACTGTGTCCACATAAAGTATACCGTTATTTACGACGGTGCCTATGAGCATCAGGAAGCCTATGAGCTCTACCATGGTGACCTTGACATCCACTACCCAAAGCAGGAAGAAGGATCCTATGAGTCCGAAGGGTATGGTAGCCATGACCATGAAGGAGAACTTGGGTGACTCAAACTGAGCCGCCATGACCACAAATACCAGGAACACTGCCACCATAAGACATGTGTACAGATTTCCAAACTCCTCGTTCATCATCTCCGTCATGGTATTTTCCTGGCGCTCCACTCCCTCCATGAGATTGGGCGCTACATAGGCATCATAAAGAGCCTGATAGGTGCCGGCATCTGCAAACTCGGTATAGCTTGCACTGATAGTGGACTGATACTGTCTGTCTGACCTCATGATGGTCTCCGGGCTGTCCTTGTAGCTTATGTCAGCTATATCCCTGAGGGCCACTCTCCTGCCTGTAGCCGAGGTAAACATAAGATCCTCCACCTCGGATATCTCATCAAGCTCCTCCTTGGGATATTCCACTATGACTGACATGCTTATGCCGTCCACATCCATGGTATCCACATCGCTTCCGCCCATGATCGTATACAGGAGGAGGAGGATACCTGGGCCGCATTGAAGCCCCTCGGCGGCAGCCTTGACCGGGTCTATGTCTATCTGTATAAGGGGCGCTGAATTTGCCAGGGTCGATGTTGCACCCGTCACCCTTTTCATCAAGCATAAGCTCATCCGTGATGGCATCGGAGACCAGCTTCAGGTCATCGTAGTCCGAGCTCACCAAACTGAGGGAAAAGCTGCCTCCCTCATTGAGGACAGATGTGGTGGAGTCCTCGACGCTCAGATCGCAGTCAGCCACCGACTGAAGCTCCTTTCTCCAGTCAGCAGCCACCTCCTTTGAGGTCCTCTTCCTGTCGGGCTCAGATAAGCCGTTATGCTTCCTGTGCCCGAACTGGAGGTCAGCATATAGTCCTCAAGCTCGGGATCCGCAGTTATGATAGCCTCCACTTCACTGAATATGCGGTCCTGCTCCTCTATGGTCAGCCCGGGCCTGGTCTCTATGGAAATGTTGACCGTGCCCTCATCAATCTCGGGCATCATCTGTACTCCCCGTGTCCGCAGCCATGAAAAGAGAGGCTATGAACAGTACAAGGGTAGTGATCAGGGTATGAGTGCCTTGTGGTCAAGTATCTTCTGCATAAAGGCTTCTGTAGCCAGCCTGCAGGCTCCTCATAAAAAAGAATAGGCGGGAGCCTTGACCCTCTCTGCGGGCCTGTAATAGGTATAGCAGAGAGGCACGATGGTCACTGCCGATATGAGCGATGCCACCATACAAAATACTATGGTCATGCCCAGGGCTGGAAAAACTGTCCTGCCAGTCCGCTCATGATGCCCAGCGGGAAGAATACGACCACAGTAGTAGCTGTGGATCCAAAACACAGATGCACCCACTGTCCTGACCCGTCCACTGCTGCCCTTACATAGTTCTTGAAGTTTCGCTCCTTTTCCTTGTCCATGGATCTGAAGCAGGCCTCCAGTACGACTATGGGTTATCCACCATCATGCCGACTCCCCAGCACCACTGATCCCAGGGTGATGACATTGTAGAGTAACCCATGAACCACATCATGATCACTGCAGCCAGTATGGATATGGGTATGGAGGTCGCAACTATGAGCGAGGCCTTCACATCTCCAAAGAACAGATAGAGCACCAGAGTGGATATGACTATAGCCAGAGCCATGGTGCTGACCACCGATTTAACTGAGTTTATGATCTGATCGGCGCTGTCGTTTATGACTCTCAGCTCTATATTGGGATTTTTCCGCCTCCAGCTCCTCCATGACCTGGGTAGCCTGCCTGGATACATCCACCGCCGTATACTTCTGGTTCCTGCTGAGGGACAGTATGATGGTATCGTTTCCGTCAAAACGGCCTATGGCTGTGGCATCCTCCTGAGCCCTGCTGACCTCGGCTATGTCCTTGAGGTATATGATGTTGCCTCCGCCTATGGTGATGGGCGTCCTCCAGAGCCTCAGGGGTGGTATATTCACGCCGCTGGAGATGCTGAGCTCCGTGTTGCCTACTCCAGTGGAGCCTCCGGGCATGGTATAGGAGGCAGCACCCACCAGCTGGGCCACCGTCATCATATCCAGATGATACTGCTCCAGCTTTTCAGGGATCAGGCTCACGCTTATATACTCCTCCGGAGCCTCCCGAAAGGCTTACGGAAGCCACCGATGACAGCTTCTCAAACTCAGGCACTATCTCCTTTTCAGTATAGTTGTATATATATTATTGATGCCCTCGACATTTACGCTGAGGGACATGGATGCCACCTGATTTATGTCCATCTCTGATGGTCGGGTCGCTCACGTCATCGGGCAGACCGGAACGCACCAGATCAAGACGCTTCCTCAGGTCCGAGTAGGCATTGTCCATATCCGTGCCGTACTCGTACTGTATGAGCACCATGGAGACATTTTCCGAGGACTGGCTGGTGATGGTGTCGATATCAGCCAGGGTGGCCACCTGCTCCTCTATGGGCTGGGTAACCAGCTCGTCTATGTCCTCCGGAGAAGCTCCCGCATAGGTAGTGGTGACTATGGGCATGGGCATGCTTATCTCCGGCGTCAGCTCAAGCCGGCTGTTGAGTATGGACATGGCTCCGAAAAAGATCATGCAGAGGGACCCCAAGGAGCGTGGTGACCGGCCTTTTTCAGTACGAATTTACTTAAGCCTGTCATCATGATCAGTCCTCCCGGGAAGCACCTGTACCTGAGCTCCCTCATAAAGCTGTGCTGTCCAGCTCACTACTACCTGGTCAGTATCGCTGATACCTGATATGATCTCAGTCTGCTGTCCGTCAGAAAGACCTGTCTCCACCTGTATCTTATGTACGGTAGCCTGCCTGTTGTCCGGAAGACACGGCTGCATCCTGGGTGTCCTCATCATCTTCAAAGGTGACAGTATACAGATATGTAAGCCCGCCGTCATAGGTGACCGCATCCGTCGGCACCAGCAGCACCTCCTCTGCCTTCTCCGACACGAAATAGACCTTTATGCCTGAGCCTACGGCTATGAGGTCTGCTCCCTCTATGGATGTCTCCACACCGAAAAAGCCCTGTCTGGGAGCTCGGCATCTGCTCCACCTTGGTCACGACTCCCTCATAGCTCGTTCCCTGTCTCTCCATGTGGACAGGCGTACCTGCACTGACCGCGGAGAGCAGCCTGTCAGGCACTGAAAACTGCACCTTGCGCGCACCCTCTCCGGATATGATGCAAAGCTGTACTGAAGGAGAGGCCATGGCGTTGAGGTCCATGCTCTCTGACTCCACGGTGCCGCTTACGGGAGCCGTAACGGTCGAAAACTCAGCCTGGGTCTCATAGGAAAGCTGTGCCGCATCGAGGGCTGCCTTGGCCTGGTCGTAGGCGCTCTGGGTCTGCTCAGGACTGCCTGGAAATGTCTCCTGTCTGAAGCAGAGCGCTCATCCTGTCAAGATTCGTCCTGGCGGTATCCACAGCGATCTGAGCCGTATCCCTCTGTATCCTGGCTGCCTCCACCTGGTCATCGTTGTCTATGCGGCATATGGGGTCGCCTTCATTTACCACATCGCCCTGCTGCACATAGATCTCCCTTATCTCCGGAGGTCTTAGGCATGACATAATACACGCTGGCAGGCATGACAGTGCCCACAAGGCTCGTCTCTATCTCTATGTCTCCCCTCTCAGGCTCTGATACCGATACCGAGGAAAGGGGCACCGTCACCATGGGCTCCTCCGGCTTCATGAGCCTCAGGACCACTGACGCTGCTATAATGGCAAGACACAGGAAGAGCACTATCCTCCAGGCTCTCCGTCCCCTGCGTCTTGAAGCTTCACTCATGGCTGTCTCTTCTCTCATATCCTCATTCATCTTCTGATCAGTCCTTTCTTCATAATGTCAAGCATCTCCTCGTAGCGCTTCATGGTCCGCTCCCTGTCATCCCCGAAGATGAGCAGCCGCGCCGCCGTCATAAATATCAGCATCATCAGATGCAGGAACACATCCCTGAATATGTCCATGTCCCTGACCCGGTATCTGTCCCTGTCTATGCGATCCCAGATCCACTGGCAGAACTCCATGGCCAGCTCATCCTCCTCAGGCCTTCCTCCGTTGAACTGCACAAGCCCCTCTTTTTATGGCAGTATCGTGCCCCAGGTCACATATACCAAAATGACGGAACACCTCCACATAATGGTCTATGGATTTGAGCATCAGAGCATCCACATCGAAGTCATGCTCAAGAAGGTACTCCCTTGCCTGGTCATATTCCTTTCCCGGAAGCGCCTGACCAGATAGTCAAGCACGTCCTGCTTATCATTGAAATAGGTATAAAAAGCTTCCTCTGCTTATACCCGCATCCTTTATGATACGGTTTTGGAAATGTCCTCCATGGGATATGCGCAGAACTCCTTTTTCTGCCGCATCCAGGATCTTGTCCTGCTTGTCTCCCGGAAGACGCAGGAATCTTTCAGTAGGCATATGAGCCTCCTTTTTCCGGTCTTTTTGCAAATAAATAGTGACAGCTTGTCATTTTAGATGACAAACTGTCACTTGTCAATGCGTCCCCACATTATTTAACAGAATGTTTAGATCTGCCGGTCTTCTGCCTGGCAGCATTTTTCCTTTCAGCTCCTCCTGTCTGAGCTTTTCCATGACCGCCTTTTTCTGGTTCTCGATATGCTTCTCCACCACCCTGATGCCGGCCTCCCGGTCTCCGGTGCGGAGTGACATGATGATGCCCTCATGCTCCCTGGTCAGGCTGTCCCCTATAGTTGCGGTCCTTAAGATACTCCAGCCTGTAGCGGTACATGTTTTCCTTAAGATTGTTGAGCAGCTCCTTGAGCTTGTCGTTGCCTGCCACCTCGTAGATGATGAAATGGAAGGCCTCGTCAGCATTTGTCATGTCTATGAGGGTGCCCTTTTCCACCGCATCCTCAAATACGTCCTCTGCCTTCTCAAGCTTGACTATATCCTCCGGCCTGATGCTGTCCATGGCCAGGGAAAATGCCAGCTTCTCCAGAGTCATGCGCACCTCAAGCACATCCTTCAGCATCTTTTCTGATATGCCTGCCACCTCGGCACCCTTCCTAGGTATCATGATGACCAAGCCCCTCTTTCTCCAGCTTCCTGATGGCCTCCCTTATGGGGTGCGGCTGACTCCCATCTTCTCTGCCAGCTGGATCTCCATGAGTCTCTCTCCTGGCTGGAGCTCTCCCTTAAGTATGGCCTGCCTGAGAGTCGTGAACACCAGGTCACGGAGCGGCATGTATTCGTTGAAATTAACTGTGAAATCTGTACTCATATGTCTACCATCCTATAGAAGTTACGTATTTTAGTGTACTAAAAAAGTACAATTTTTCAAGTTGTTTTCAGAAAAATTGTACTTTCTTGCACTTTGTATACATATGTCCGGCCCCGGCTTCATCCAGTCAGACTTCTTTATGCATGCAGGTCGCCTCAGCTCAGTTATGGCCCTCAGCCTGGGTCCTTAAGAAAGCCTGTCCTGATCAGCTCTGAAAGCCTTCCCTCCCAAAGCTCCGGAAGGGAGCGCCACGTATGCCTCCTTAAGGGCTGAACGATCTCTGAAAAGTCCATAGACCGTAGGTCCTGAGCCGCTCATGAGGCTCCCATGGCTCCAAGCCGCATGAGCCGCTCCTTAAGCTCCATGATATAAGGGGAGTCTTTTTGCCGTGACCTCCTCAAATATGTTGAAAAGCTCTCCGGAAAGCAGTTCCCGGTCGGCTTCCTTCACCGCCCTGATAAGCTCCTTCATATGCTCCTTTCGTATCCTGCTGCTCTCCTGATCCTCCATGAGGCCGCTTCCGTCTATGGCCTCATAGATATCCTTTGTGGATATGCCCTCTGAGGGCTACACACAGCAGTACATGGCAGAAGGGCGCCTGCGTAAGGGCGGTGAGCTTTCTCCTATGCCCTCCGCAAGGGCCGTGCCCTCCATGACACAGAAGGGGACGTCCGCTCCAAGCCTGAGTCCCAGCTCAGCCAGCTCCTGTCTGGATCTGCCCAGGGAAAAGAGCTCATTCATGCCTCTCAGCACAGCAGCTGCATCAGCAGAGCCCCTGCCCAGACCTGCCTGAGAGGGTATATGCTTTACCGCAGAGATGCTGACTCCCTGCTCTATGCAGTAGGTCTCCCTCATGAGCCTGGCTGCCTTATATATGATGTTCCTCTCATCCAGAGGCACGTCCGGACCCTGCCCCCGACATACTGAGCCTGATCTCATCCTCACAGAGAGGCTCAAGTCTCAGCTCATCACAGAGCTCTATGCTCTGCATGATCATGCTGACCTCATGATAACCGTCAGGTCTGCGGCACAGTACATCCAGTCCCAGATTTATCTTTGCAAATGCTTTGACATCCATTCCTCTTCTGCTCTCCCGTCTCCCAGGGGCTCGTGTGCAAGTCCCAGAGACTCCGCCGTATAATCCGCATCCTTTGTGACGTCGAGAAGTCTCCTAAGGAAGCCAAAGCAGGCCTCCTCTCCCTCCTCCTTCATGGTCCACAGCGCCTTCTCAAGCACGGCTCTGGTGTCCTCATGCATGATGACCCTGCTCCTGGTGCGCTCATAATATTGCCAGGCATCCGCCTGAGTATAAGCAGCGCCATGATAGGCCATGCATGCAGCTCTCCTGTCGCATACCATCTCAGCCACATATCTGAGCGGCATCCTGCAGCCTATGGCTATGCCGGGGGCAGTGGCGGAAAAATCTATCCAGTATTCAAATGATGTCTGTTCCTGCCTTTGTGATGCAGCCAGGCTCTTGAACAGCCAAAGAGCTCCCTTTCCACTGCGTTGGGAGATCTGTGCCCGTCATAATACCTTACACTGGTAATGAATTCGGCAGGAGAAAACTTGCTCAGGTCGTGCATGATCCCCTGCCTGTAAAGTCCGATCCTGAAGCAGCCCTCCGCCACGTGATATTTATGTATCATGACGGTCCTTAAATGCCCCCTGAATCTGTACCACAATGAAGTTGTCTGAAATGCATACTGAGCCATCACCGAATCCCTATGAGCTCTCCTCTGCCTCTGACAGGGCCATATCCCTGTCACTGCAGCCCTCCATGAAAAGGCTGTAGCTGCAGCCATCCTGTTCCCTGCTGAGCAGGGCTGCCCTGACGTCCTCCGATATATCGGCAAAGCCAAGCTCCACCTCTACACCGTCCACATCCACGGTCTCCTCCTCATATATGTCATAATATACCCGGAGATGTCCTCCGAAGTGCCTGCCGCCCTCGATATGTGCAAGCCGTACCGTCGGGCAGGCTGTAGCTCAGCTGTCCTATCCTTCCGAGATCACATAGCACCTGAGATCCTCCGCGTCCTCGGGGGCCTTCATGATCACCCCAAGCTCAGCCTCTATGTCTGAGGGAGCTGCCACCTCCTGCATGGGATTAGCTACAGAAGCCGCCACAGGCCCCGCATCAGCCTGAGCATTTGCTGCCGCCTCAGGCGCCACGCCTATCTCTGCCTCCTCTGTATCAGCAGTCCTCATCTTAAATGTACCTGCACTTTTCCGGGCTCTCCTGCAGCGCTGCCGGTGCCGGAGCTGCATCCGCTTCCGCCGCAGCTGTCTCCGGCACTGCCTCCAGCTCTCTGGCTGCTGCAGTCTCCTCCACGGCCTCCTTCCGCCATCTCAGCCACCATGGCTGTGGAGCCCGAGACTCCCACACCTCCCTGAAGGACCGATCCGGCTCCATATATGGCCGCTCCCTGCAAGTATGACCGTGGCAGCCGCACTTTGCCAGGCTCCTGGAGCTCAGTCTGCGTCCTGCCAGGCTTATGATGGAGCCCTTCCTTTCATCCCTGGGCCTGTCCTCAGAGGCTCCACTGGGGCCAGATACTGTATCTTCGGCTATGAGGGCATTTATCCTGCTCGTCAGGCTCTCAGGCACCGGCGGGATATCCGCGTCTCGCAGGTTTTTCCTCGTCGGCACGTAGCTCCTCCCTGGCCGTCTCAAGGAGCGCGGACCTTAAAAGAGCCTCAAAGTCTCTCTTCCTTCAGATCTATCATATCATTTTTATCCTTCATGAGTCCGCACCTCCTTTCTTTCAGACCGGGCCACGCCCTCTTTTTTCTTATCTTCTATGTCCTGCCCGCAAGTCTCTCCCGAAGGAGCTTCCTTGCCCTGGTAAGTCTTATATTTACCGTATTTGCGCTGCAGCCCAGCAGCTCTCCGGTCTGCTCCCGCCGAAAGCTCCTGCAGGCACCTCAGCATGAGCACATCCCTATAGGCCTCCGGAAGAGCCTTTATCTCCTCCCTCCAGGATCTCAATCGCCTGCGGTTCTCTCATACCTGTCCGGAGACTCTGCAGGCTCCTCCGCCGCCTCAAGATCCAGGTATATGTCCTCCGTAGGAGTGCTGCGTCCATTTTTCCTGGCCATATCTATGGCGGTGTTCTTTGCCACTACGGAGCACAGTGCCCTGACCTTACCTCGGTCACATCCTCGATGTTGTCACATATCCTCATGAGCTTTATGAAGGCCTCCTGACAGGCATCCTCAGCCTCATGAGCATCGGAGCACACTATATGCCTTCTGCCACATGGCGGTCATATAGTGTGAAGCCATATAATTAAGCTTTTTCCTCCCTTGTCATCGGCATGGGTCGTGACTTCATCCTTCCGTTCTGACTCTGGCTCTGTCCTGCCGGCACTGTTTTCCTTCTGCTGCCTCTTTGCCTTCCGCCTTCGTCCTGTCATCTTTACGATAATATATATCAAAACTGCAAATACCGCAAGGATAAGGATGAGCGGCAGATTTATGATGAACAGTATAAGCAGATCCTCAAGCCCCTTTGTGAGCTCGGTAAGGTTCTTTGCGAAGCCAGTCCTTACTCTGTCGGAAAAAGCTTGCTTCGCCTCCGCTCGATCACCTTCACCTCGGCTATGCTGATGCTGATGGTGTCAAAGGTCACAAGATCATCATAGCTCCTGAGCTGAGAGCCTATGCTCTCGATCTCATAGCGGACATCGGAAAGCCTGCTCTCTATGGCTATGACACTGTCTATGCTCTCTGCCTCCGCAAGGAGCTCCATGAGCCTTTTCCTGCTCTATCCGGAGGGCCTCCATGCGGGCCTCCATGTCCGTATATCTTAGAGTCACATCCTCAGTGCTCCCGAGCGTTAAGTCACCACTGCTCCTGTAAGTGCAGTCTCAAGAAATTCATCCGTCCGCTCTGCCGGCATCCGTACTCTTATGTCCGCTGATCTGCTGTTTGTGTCGCCCTCTGATCCACTCTGCCAGGAGCTCTCTATATAACCTCCCAGCTCGCTGACCCTCTGATCTATGGTCGACAGCAGGCCGTCCATGTCCTGAGTCTGAAGGTTAAGATCTATGGTACGTATGAGCTACGCCCGGATGTCGGTTCCTCTGTATCCCCAGGCTGCCCCGTCTCTTCTCCTGCAATCGTTTCGCCCGGTGCAGCTTCGCCTCCGGCCGCCTCCACCCCGGCAGCAATCCCCACGGCCTCCGCCTCCGTCAGTATCGCTCCTCCGGATACTGCCGCTCCGGAGCCGGAGCTTTTCTGAGACGGCATGGCCACAGCCGCCATGGTCTCCTCTGCCACGGCCATGTCCGAGGATGCGGAGCCGGACGCAGCTCCGCCACAGCCCCCCGAGCATAAGGGCCGATATCAATGCAAATGCCACAAAAGCAAGGGTTGTCTTCCTTCTGCTTCCCTTCACCCCTTCCGGGCTTCGACTTGTTTTTCTCTCCTGATCCCTTCATAAAGCTGTCTCCTCCTTCCATAGCGGCAGGTCCGGCACATCTCTTTCTATCAGTTATACGAAGGATAAGAGGTAAAGCTTTCAAAGCAAATATTAAAAACCCCATTTTATATCAAGAGCCCTTTGCCTCTTCGAGGCTGCAGACACCCTATGATATAAAATGGGGTACTTTATCGTGTCGGGAATACCAATAGTTTCTTGATATTATGCTTTACCAGGTGACCAGACCTATGACCATCGCAAATCCGAGCATCAGCAGTCCAAGGGATCCACAAAGGATAAGAGAGTGACGCATATGCTCTTTATAGGAGAGGCCGGATACCGTAAGAGCCATATATGTACCTGCTATGACAGGGCTGAGAGTGAAGCAGCTGTCGCCACCGATCATAAGAGCATAAGCTACGCTTTCTGCGGACACTCAAAGTTGGCCATGACCTCTATAAGTATGGGAAGGAGTCCATAATAAAGAGGATCCGGATTGACACCAAGGCCGATGAAACCACCAAAGAAACCAAATATAAGATGAAGATAAGGTCCAAGGGCCTGAGGAAGGAAATCGATGATCATGTCTGCCATGGCTATGATCATGCCCGAATTATTTAAAACACCCACAAGGACTCCGGCAGAGAGGACCGTGGCTACTGACATGAGAGAATCTCTGCATGTACATTTATACGCTCTTTCTGCATAGGTACGCTTGGATAGTTGACTACCAAAGCAAGGACACATCCACACATGAAGATAAAATAGTTCGGAAGGTCAGTAGTAAAAAGCAGTACAAATACGACAACCGTCAAAAGCACATTGAACCAAAGAAGCTTAGGGCGTTTAAGGGCTGCGGCCTCTTCATCTATCTCCAGTGCAACAGTATCTACTACATCATGCTCACTTTGTTTTCCTGCTCCGCGCTTCTTTCTCCCTTACCTATGAAAAAATACGGCAATGAGAGCACAAAACCAACCAAATATCTGTACAGGGATCAGAGGCTTCCACATGACTGCGGAATCTATACCAACGGTGATGCAGGCACGGTTGACGGCACCACCCCAGGGGAGCAGATTCATGACAGAGATGGCCATACAAGTTACAAGCATGGCGGAGGTGACTCTGATCTTAAGCTTACGCACTATGGGAAGCATGGGGATCATAGTGATAAGGTGGAGGGGCTGTCGGCTGCCAGAGATGCAACAGTGGCTATAACAAATATGGCAAAGGAGCACTCCTGTTACATTTCCGTTTGCGATCTTGACGGATTTTTTTCCACGACCTTATCAAAAAGGCCCACATCAGCCATAAGATCAAAATAGGTAACAGTAAATACAAAGAGAGCAGCCATGGGCCATACGGTGGAACAACCCTTGGTAACAAAATCCGCTATCTCTGAAATTGAAAAGCCATTTATCAATGCTCCTATGATAGGCAGGCATACAAAACGGACACAGGTATGGCTTTTCCTTGAGGCAGCAGGAATACCATGATAAAAATGATCAGAAATCCTGTGATACCTAACAACATAACTCATTTCCCCCTTTCGGATCGCAGTTCAAAGCCTTATCAGTAAACTCCATAAGGCAACGATTGAATTTTTCATACTCATAGTAGAACATCAGGTGTCCACTTTCAGTGAAACGATGTACCTCGCTGTATCCGGGTATTCTGTGGGTATACTCCTCTGCCATGGCAAGGCCATAAGCCTCTGAGTCCCCACCGAATATGGCTACAGGAACCTTAAGATGCTCAAGATTTGGAAGGTTATTGGTATGGCAGAAATCATAATGGAGCTCAAGCGCTGTCCAGGGCATGGTTTTTGCATTCTTCCATGATCCATTCACGGTCCTCATCAGGCATCTCTCCATGATTTGATATCCTTGCCAGGAACTTGTCATAAAATTCCTGAGGATTCCAGCAAAGAGGCAGATAGGTAGCAAACCAATTGTCCAGATTGTAGTCTCTGCCACGATGACGGTTCCAGGGTTCATCAGAGAAGGAAACAGGGATCCATCCACGAGAGCCAATCCGCCAATCCTTCTTCCTTATAATCCGCTGCGTAGGTGGTAACTACGGATGCTCCAACTGACCAGCCAAGCAGTATGGCATCCTTAAGTTCCAGGTGGCGGATAAGCTCATGTATGTCTCTGGCATGCCGCTTTATGGTATTGCCCTGGAGGGTCTTTGAAGAATATCCCCTGCCCTCTGGGGATCCATGGTGATCACTCGATGATGCTGAGAGAGAACAGGTACATTTCTCTGAAAAAATTTTGTAGAGCATAAAAAGCCTGGCACGAGTATGATAGGAGTGCCTTTGCCCTGATCTTCAAAATAGATATAGGCATCATCTGATGTCTTGAAAAAAATTGTCTTTTGAAGGTTTCATTTATATTACCCCATGATCATTGTATAAGACGCGTCTTTTTGTGTATATTTATTGTATATTTCGATTTGAAACAAATCAATTTTATATATTTTATACAATCAATAACAAAATGTAATATGTATATTGACATATATGGATGTCCAAAGAAGAAAAAAAATGAGATAATATATTAAAGATGATAAGGACTGTTTGGGGTACGGATATGAATCAGAGAGATTGTGAACAGATCCTGGCCATAGCAAGAGAAAAAAGTATCTCAAAGGCGGCTTCAAAGCTTTATATGAGCCAGCCAGCATTAAGCCTTTTTTCTAACAAGACTTGAAGCTTCTCTCGGAACAAAGCTTTTTTCAAGAGGGCAAAATGGGCTCATTCCTACATACGCGGGAGAATGCTATATACGTACGGCTGAAAAATACTAAAGCTGTGCAATGATTTTGAGGTGGAGCTTTTGTGAGATAAGTGCACTTCATAAAGGAAGGATACAGGTAGGAGCGACCGTACATCTGGGGTCTTATGTGTTTCCTCTTTGCTGCCAAGATATAAGGAGCGCTATCCTAATATAGATATCCTTATCACGGAGAGCAGGTCCGCAGAGCTTGAAAGCGCATTGGCTCATAATGAGCTGGATATAGCGCTTATGCATATTCCATTTCGCAGTATAGAGGCGGATTATGAGCTTATAGCAAAAGACCCTTATGTGATAGTCATATCCAGAAAGAGTCCTTTGATCCAGTATATATGAAAAGGATGGGAAGCCCTTCCTTGATCCAAAGCTTTGCTCAGATGAGAAATTTGTGTTGGCTTATCCGTCTCAAAGAGTAAGACAGGTCACGGATTCGATATTATTAAAAGCCGGTGTGACTCCTGATATAACTTTTTATGACCAGCAGCGTAGAAACTGCCATGAGTTGCCAGTGTGAGGGGTCGGAATAACACTTATGCCTCAGAGCTACATCAGTCTGTTTACTTATCCTGAGGAGCCCGTCTTCTGCAGTATTGAAGATGAATATGAGGCCTGGTGGACCTTTGTAGCAGCCTATCCGAAGGATTCAGAGCTGTCTGCGCCAGCGGCAGGAGATGGTTAAGATATTAAAGGATATATATAAAAAGGCATGATAAAATTTTCTGTTGGTTTCGATAAAAGCCCCCATTTTATATCAACGGGTGTCTGCAGCCTCGAAGAGGCAAAGGGCCCCTTGATATAAAATAGGGGTCTTTTATGATTCATATTTCTCCGGTATGCGCACTATGAACTCAGTGCCGGAGCCCACCTTGAATTGACCTCCACCGTTCCCTTATAGTAGCTCAATATATGCTTTACTATGGAGAGTCCCAGGCCGGTGCCGCCGCTCTGGCGGCTGCGACCCTTGTCGACCCTGTAGAAACGCTCAAATATACGGCTGCATTCTCCCTTTGGTATGCCTATGCCAGTGTCCCTGACTCTAAGCTCCATGAGTCCGTCCTCATTTGCCGCATGGATCCAGACCTTTCCGTTTTGCGGTTGTAGCGTATGGCATTGCTGACCAGGTTGGATATGATCTCATCCATGTGTCCGTAATCCGCATATACGAAGACGCCCGGCTTTGCATAGTTGTACAGTGTGACCCCGGCCTCATCTGCCTTTGGCTTGAAGGTCTCTATGGTCTCGCCTATCAGGAGGGTCACATCCACCCTCATGACCTCAGGCCGGATGTCATTGGACTCGAGCTTGGACACCTCCAGGATATCGGCTATGAGCATATTCATGTGATCCTTCCTTCTTTATGCGGCTTATCATGTCCTTCCTCGTAGCCTCATCGGTTATCATGCCGCTCTCCAGAAGCTCAGCATAGCCCCGGATGGAGGTTATGGGAGTCTTGAGCTCATGGCTGGCGTTGGCAAAGAACTCCTGACGTATTTCCTTTTCCCTGATAAGCCCTCTCGTTAAGCGCATCCATGTCCTTAAGTGTCTTTTTTTATATTGAGATATCTCAGATATTTTTTCTTCAGATAATCATTGATCATATAATCCTGTCTGCCGTTCTGATCTGTATTTCCGTATTATTTCAGTTTATATCCGACACCCCTTACGGTCTGGATGATCTCGCCCGCATCATCGCCTATCTTCTGGCATGAAGAGACTTTATATGCATGTCCACAGTGCGGGACTCGCCGTCATAATCATAGCCCCAGACCGCATTAAGAAGCTTTTCGTCTCTGGTGGCCACGAAGGAGGCCTCTCCATCAGATAGCAGAGCAGACCGTACTCCTTGTTGGTAGCTCCAGCTGCCTCTCCCCACCTCTGCCTCATGCTTCCTCTCATCGACCACGATATCGTTGTAGCTGAGCACTCTCCTCTGGTGCTTTGCTCCATCCCTGTCGGACTCGTCCTCCGGCCCGCCGGCTCCGGCAGCGTCCGTGCCCTCATGTATGGCTGTCCCGCTCCTGCGAAGCAGGCTCCTGATCCTGGCTCCGAGCTCCCAGGATACCGAAGGGCTTGACCATATAGTCATCAGCTCCGCCGTCAAGCCCTATGACCTTGTCGAGCCTCCTTGTCCTTGGCAGTAAGTATGAGTATGGGAATGCTTCCCACCGTAGGCATGGCCTGACCAGCTTGATGGCAGATACTCCGTCCATGCCAGGGAGCATGAGATCGAATATGCCATGTCAGGCTTATCCTTTTCTATGGAGGCCAGCGCCTCCTCTGCAGTCTCAAAGGCAACGGGCTCATAAAGGGAAGCCACTCAGGGCTATCTTGAGCAGGTTCCTGATATTTTCATCATCCTCTATAATGTATATCTTTTTCATATCCGGCTCCGAAAAAAACTATTCTTATCGTACTATAATAAGTTATTGTAAATCCTTATGCCGTCAATTGTAAAGTTTATGTAAATACTGGCCTGCAAAGCTTGCAGATACTGCCGCAGGCAGACTCTTCGATCCCAGTCACGCAAGCCTGCCCTGCCAGGTATCCCTTTCCCTGAGCCGCCTGGCTATGGTATTTAGCGCCCTCTTTTTTTGTCCGTGCTCCAGAGCGGTGCGACCAGCAGACGCCTCGGCGCATCTCCGGTCATGCGGTGTATGACCACATCTCCCGGTATCAGCTCCAGCAGATCCACTATGAGGTCCGCATACTCCTCCAGACTGTACTCATGAAGATGAGCCTCTCCCCGTTCATACAGCCTTCCAAGCTCGGTCCCTGAGAGCACATGCATGAGATGAAGCTTGATCCCGTCTATATGAAGGCCGGAGCTCCGAAGCTTCGCAAGATATCTGATGGTGGCTTTGGTCTCCTCAGGCCCCTCAAAGGGCAGCCCCACTATGACGTGCACCACCACCCCTATGCCGGCATCCCCAAGCTTCCTTACAGCCTCCTCAAAGACCTCCCTGTCATAGCAGCGGTTTATAAATCTGCCCACCTTGTCGTCCGCGGTCTGAAGGCCAAGCTCCACCCACACACCGGCTTGCGCCCGGCAAGCTCCCCAAAGAGCTCCATGATCTCCGGGGGAAGGCAGTCCGGCCTGGTGGCTATCGAAAGTATGCGCACCTCAGGCTCATCCATGGCAGCCATAAAAAGCTCCCGAAGCCTCTCCGGATCCCCATAGGTATTTGAAAAGGACTGAAAATAGGCTATATAGCCTGCAGGATCGCTGCCAAGCTTTGACTCCACCAGCCGCCTTGCAGCCCTGAGCTGCCCTGCCACGTCCAGGGACGGGGCCTGGGCAAAAAGTCCCCGAGCCGCCCTCGGGCAGAAGATACAGCCTCCACTCCCTTTGTTTCCGTCCCTGTTCGGACAGGTACAGAAAAAGAAGAAAGGGAAAGCTTGTAAACTTTCCCTCCATACTCCTTCTTAAGCTCATGATCAAGACTGTGATACCGTCTGTCTCCCCCACATATAAAGCTCCTGGCCAGCCGGCAGCTCAGCCGCCGACCACATTTATATAATTGGTAAATCCGTTGTAGGTGTTGTACATATCCACATATTCCGCTATGACACCTGTGCTGGTCTCTGAGGAATGAACGAATATGCCGTCTCCTATATACACTCCCACATGTCCGGGCCTGCCCACTATATCTCCGGGCCTCAGGTCCTCTATGCTGATCTGCCCCGACATCTGGCAGATGGCACTGGACTGTCTGGGCACGCTGATACCGTTCTGAGCCATGACATAATTTACAAAGCCGGAGCAGTCAAACTCATCCGGTCCGGTCATGCCATAGGTATAGTCATCGCCCAGGTTCTCAATAGCCGTCCTTACTATGCCTATACGGGTCTGATCCGTAGTCCTTATGGTCAGGGAGCTCAGCTCCGTACAGTCTGACTTTTTGAGCCAGAGCTCGGTAGCCATGCTGCCGTCCGCCGAATAATAATTGCCTATCTTGGTGGCATGAGTCGCACATACATACCAGTCTATGCCCTGGGTATCCGTCACCTCCCGAAGCACACGGAAGTAAGGATTTCTGATATCGTAGTCATGGGTTATGGAGGCCCAGCTTCCGTCAGAGCTGCACGCTGCCCTCAGCCACCTTTATGCCTCCTTCTGCACCGCCGGCGACACCAGCTTGAACCCAAGCTCCACCATAGTCCCCTGGTCAGAGGCATGGTTTTGCACCGGCTATTCCGGAGGATGATCCTGCACCCGGCGATGAGACATTTGCAGAGGAAAATGCACCCGACACCCGGGGCCTGACATCCAGTACTCTCCAGAGGACCCGGAAGATGCTCCAGGCCCGGACACAGAGCTTACCGACTCAGTGCCGACTGACACAGAGCTTACTCGAAGGAAGCTCACCGGTCTTCTCCATGGAGCTCCCATGGTGACATCAGAGCTCAGGGCAGGCGAGGTGATGGCTATGGGCTCAGAGGTCATGACATAGGTGGACTCCGTCTCCACGCAGCTCCCGGAGCCGTAGCCGTAGTTATGATGTCCGCACGTGCGGCAAATGAACCGGCTGTCATAAGCACTGCCGTCAGATATGCCATTTTCCTTACTGAGCTCATCCTCATAGCTTTATCGCCTCTTATCCATGATATATTTGTATATAGGATAGCACACCGCATGGCCTCCTGTCCCACGGATTTCCTTACATATTCTTGACGATTTTCCTTAATAAACTATACTGAAAGCTATAAAGACAAAGGAGACTTGTCATGCTGGTATCAACGCTTTGCTTATATCGAAAAGGACGGAGCCTATCTCATGCTTCATCGCACAAAAAGGAGCATGATGTCAACCACGGAAAATGGATAGGCGTGTGGGAGAAAGCTTGAAAAGGGAGAAGCTCCTGAGGAATGTCTCATAAGAGAGGTCCTTGAGGAGACCGGCCTTAAGCTCACCTCCTTCCGCCTTCGGGGCCTCCTCAGCTTCATATATGAGGATCGGGATCCGGAATACATCTTTACCTATACGGCAGACGGCTTTGAGGGAGAGCTTGCGGAATGCAACGAAGGAGACCTCAAGTGGGTCGGCTTTGACCACATACCCGATCTGGAGCTGTGGGAGGGGGACCGCTACATGCTGGACTATCTCATCTCCGGAGATACGGAATACTTTTTCACTCAAGCTCCGCTACGACAGATCGGACAGGCTGACAGAGGCCCTGCTGCTCCTTCCTGAGTTCAAAAAGCTCAAATAGGTTGACAAAGACAGGCCCATGTAATTATACTGTAATTATATACATCAACTACATTTCAGTGTCTTTGGCCGTGTCCCCTATGGGCACCGGCAGAAATGGAGTGGACATATGCTTACTACGACCATAGGAAAAAGATAGTTCAGAGAAGGAAAGAGATGCACTGCTC
>VOFD01002623.1_pt1 | contig 27221 bp, 45 predicted proteins | sample 5384101 | NCBI WGS metagenome assembly VOFD01 (sample SAMN12384723, study PRJNA508395) | human gut metagenome | isolation source: healthy gut C | host: Homo sapiens
AGCGGATTGATTTTGTTATCCTTACCTAATACCAAGTTGAATATCTTTACGAACTCCCAAGCAGTAGCAATGATGAATGACAATGCGCAGCACTTGAAATCAAAATCGAATCAATGGTAAGGAATTCTGAAGCTTGCGTGGAAGCACCTACTGTCAATCTAATAAGATGGTAATGGTATCAATCAGCGGACCGCGGGCAGTTTCTGCCAAGCGGCGGGTTACACCGCTTTCTTTCAATAAGTTACCAAAGAAAGCATACCCACAGAGGCAGACCTGACGGAACTAGAAAACAAGTAAAACAAACCAATGATAGGAACATTACTTTTTCTGTATGGAGAAACGACGCGTGGTGGTTTCATACGGATCAAACGTTCGTGCTTGGTTAGTGAGCAGACGCATGATAGGCGGCTGGATAACCGTACCAATGCCATGTATGAATAGGTGATACCGCAATAGCTCCCATCAGGTTAGGCGCCAGTTTTGATGAAAGGAAGATAGCACCGGCCGTCCGCACCACCGGATGGAAAGCCCAGCCTGCCATCGGATGCCAATGCAATGTATTATTAAGAACAGAACCTTCCTCATAGATGCCGACTTTCAGTCCGGCTTCCATGTTGAAAGGAATATTACCGATCAAGATACCGAAACCGATAGGAATGAGCAACATCGGCTCAAATTCCTTGGCCACGGCAAGGTATATGAAGAATAAACCTATCAGGATCATTACGATATGACCAACAGTAGCATTGGCAAAAACCCGTATATGTCCAAAAGTCAGCTAGGTTATTCCTAAAAAAGTTGATAAATTCTCCCATATTATTCAATAATTACAAGGTCAGTACCTTCGAGAACGGATTCTCCTTTACTTACATTGATTGCGGTGATCTTGCCGTCTTTGTCTGCATTGATGTTATTTTCCATCTTCATAGCTTCAAGGATAATGATGGTTTGCCCCTTTTTACGGTATCACCACATTTACCTTGATATCAAGGATTACCCCCGGCAACGGAGATTTAACGCCCGATTTACCTGTAGAAGTTGCAGCAGGCTTTACTACTGTAGCTGGTGCCGGAGCAGGGCTGGTTGATACAGGACGAACTACCGGTTTCACTACAGCTTTCGGAGCTTTTTCCATTTCCACTTTGTAAGGAGTACCGTTCACTTCAACATGAGCGATATTGTCTTCTATATCTCCAATGGCAACTTTGTATACGTTACCGTTGATCTTATATTTATATTCTTTCATCATTTTATCTTTTTATTGGTGACTTACTTTTTTGTGGGGAGTTTCACGCAAGGTATAAATCTTGGAACTCCACGGTGAATAACTACGTTTTACACGGGTAATGGTAAGAACGGTTTCTTCCACGTCATGTACATCGCTTTGCATTTCATGCATGGCCATGGCGATAGCGGCGAATACTTCGCCCGGAGCTTCACCCAATTTCTTTTCTTTGGCTTCTTGCTTGTCGGTAATACCTTTTACCTTCATGGCATTGCGCTTGCTCAGGTTTACAGAAATCTTACCTACACATTTGAAGAGAATGAAAAGTAAAAGAAGACCGCAGAATACAACGCTCATAGCAGAGATGGCCATACCGATACCACTACCGTCGTGTTCTTCGAATTTTTCCATCTTTGCATGACTGTTGATAGTCTTGTTATTGGTGCTCGGAGTCACATATTTGTCTGCGCTGGAACCTTTCACCTCCCATTCATTTGCTGCGTCGCTGACACGTGCGTATGATTGGTTTGCTTGCAATGTGCCTGCCGGAACAATAATCTGATCCAATAATTTTTTGCCTGAATCATACAATCCAATCCAATTGTCGGTTGCGGCATTCAGTGTGAAATTAGTGTGGAAAGTACCGCGGTTGGGTTCGCCGTCTGCCCAGAATAAAGCGTGCTGGCGAGGTTTGACCAAAGTCAATACATCACCTTTAGGGATAAAATAAGTAGCAGTATCTCCGGCTGGCTGCTCACCTTCAGTAAACAACCGGCAAGGTCTGCGCTACCAAATGATCTGTTGAATATTTCAATCCATGCGCTGTGTACTCCGTAGTCATCCTGGAAATTGCTTTCATTTTCAATCAGCACTTCATTCAGTACCAGCTTGGTGTTCGATTTCTGTTCTCCACAAGAACATAACCCCACCATCAGCAGCAAAGAAAGGAATATTCCTATATTTAATTTCTTCATGTTCAATTCTCAGTTTTTAATTTTTAATTAAAGAGGAATATTACCATGCTTCTTAGCCGGATTGGTTAATTTCTTAGTCTGCAACTGTTGCAATGCACGGATGATGCGGAAACGGGTATTACGCGGTTCAATCACATCATCAATGTAACCATATTTGGCAGCATTGTAAGGATTGGCGAACAGCTTGGTGTATTCAGCTTCTTTTTCGGCTAGGAATGCGGCAGGATTTTCCTGTTCTTTGGCTTCGCGTGCGTATAATACTTCTACTGCACCTGCACCACCCATAACGGCGATTTCGGCAGTAGGCCATGCATAATTCATATCACCGCGAAGTTGTTTACAGCTCATTACAATGTGAGATCCGCCGTATGATTTACGCAGGGTAATTGTCACTTTGGGTACAGTCGCTTCGCCGTAAGCATACAGCAACTTGGCACCGTGGAGGATTACACCGTTGTATTCTTGTCCTGTACCCGGAAGGAATCCCGGAACATCTACTAATGAAACAAGAGGTATATTGAAAGCGTCGCAGAAACGTACAAAACGAGCACCTTTGCGTGACGCATTGCTGTCAAGCACACCCGCCAGGTATTTGGGCTGGTTGGCAACAATACCTACAGACTGGCCGTTGAAACGTGCGAAACCAATGATGATATTTTTAGCGTAGTGAGGTTGGACTTCAAAAACTCACCATTATCTACGATGGCGCTGATCACCTCATACATATCGTATGGTTTGTTGGGGCTGTCGGGGATAATTTCGTTCAAAGAGTCTTCCAGACGGTCGATAGGATCGGTACAGTCTACACATAGGGAGCTTCTTCCAGATTGTTCTGAGGAATATAGCTTAACAATTTGCGGATCATGGCTAACCCTTCTTCTTCCGTCTTGGCTGTAAAATGAGTAACACCGGATTTGGTTGAATGAACGCTTGCACCACCTAAGTTTTCCTGGCTTACATCTTCACCTGTAACAGTCTTTACCACTTTCGGTCCGGTAAGGAACATATATGATGTGCCTTCCATCATCAAGGTGAAGTCTGTCAGCGCAGGAGAGTAAAACAGCTCCGCCTGCACAAGGACCGAAAATACCTGAGATCTGCGGAATAACACCTGAAGCAAGAATATTGCGTTGGAAAATTTCAGCATAACCGGCCAATGCATTGATACCTTCTTGAATACGTGCGCCACCCGAGTCGTTGATACCGATACAGGGAGCACCCATTTTCATAGCTTGATCCATTACTTTGCATATTTTCAGAGACATTGTTTCTGAAAGAGAACCGGCAGAAACTGTGAAATCCTGTGCAAAGATGTAAACTAAACGTCCTTCTATGGTACCACAACCTGTTACTACACCGTCGCCCGGATAATGTTTTTTCTCCATGCCGAAATTGGTGCATCTGTGTTCCACAAACATATCCATTTCTTCGAAACTGCCCTCATCCAGCAGCATGGCTATGCGTTCGCGGGCTGTATATTTTCCTTTATCATGCTGTTTTGCAATTGCTTTATCACCTCCACCCATGCGTGCTGTAGCCTGGCGTTCGATAAGCTCTTTTATTTTTTTCAAGTTGATTGCTCATTTTACTTATGATTTTACAATTTACGATTAAAAAATAATTCTATTTACGCTTGAACCAGACTAAATATACTGACTTCAATCGTGAATAGTCAGATCTCGTGTTTTATGGTTTTTCGCAAAGCTCGGTCAGGACGCCCAAAGTTGATTTGGGATGTAAAAAGCAATTTGCAAACCTTCAGCACCTTTACGCGGAGCTTTGTCAATGAGACGGATGCCGGTGGTTTCAGCTTCGGCTAACGCATTTGCCACACCATCTTCCACTGCAAAAGCCAAATGATGCATACCACCGTTGCCATTATTTTTTTCAATGAACTTTGCGATAGTGCTTTCGGGGCTTGTAGGTTCCAGCAGTTCTATTTTAACATCACCTACTTTCAGAAAAGCGGTTTTAACTTTCTGATCCTCTACTGTTTCGATATTGTAGCATTTCAGACCTAATACGTTTTCATAATACGGCAGGGCCTCTTCAATGCTCTTTACGGCAATGCCCAGGTGTTCAATGTGTGAGATTTTCATGATCTTATAATTTTAATAGTTTGGTTTTATACTCAAGTTTTCAGATAAAACTGCACAAAGAAAGTAATTTCGAGTTAAATAAAGAAATATTTCTTCAATTTTATTTCTTATTTGCAAGATGCTTCACAACACTTTAGACAAAAAGACAAAAATGAGTTAAATATAGAATTTGCACAAGAGTTTGTTCAGCCACTTCCAACTGAAGCGGAACCAGCGGCGTGTACTGCTCTGCTTGCCGCCAAAGCGGAGTATAAAGTCCCTGTAACCGTGCTTTTTGAACGGTAATCCTGCATCCATGAATTCCAAATGTGCATATCCTTTTTCGTAAGCATAGGTAATAGGTGCCCATACGGACAGAATACCGGGGTAAAGAAAAGCATAGGGTTTTCCGCATACCTCCTGAGAACCACAGGTGGGCACTTTCTTTTGAGAAAAGACAGATAGAACCACCGATGATTTTTCCTTTATATTTCACAAGAAACACTTTGGCTAATTCTTTTTCCGGGTTCTGCCATGCTAATAACCGGAAAAAAGCCGATGTCCGGGAAATGTTTTCTTATCTGTGAGGAATAGGCTTTTTTTCAACATTCGTGAGAAATCTTGTATATCTTTCTCATTGTCGGCTATTTCCATGATGGCACCATTTCTCAGAGCTTTGTTTATTTGTCTTCTGCGAGACATGCTCAGCCGTTCGTAAGGAGCTTTACTGTGCAGTGAATTACGTACTCTTAGCCAATTAATGGCGAAATAGTTGTTCTTTCTGAAAGCTTTGTATCCGAATAGCGGATTTTCCAAGTTGCGGAACTCGATGAGGAACGATTTGCATAATACTTCGTTGGTGAGATGTTCCAATATTTCCCCGAACAGGTCTTCCTTATTCTGTTCTTCATCAAAATACTCGCCTGTGCCATAAATTTCGCATCGTTTGATGATTGCAGGGGGGAACAGGCGCACACTTTTCCGGATGACTGCCAGCAGTTTGCCTACAGGACGGTTTCCTATATAGGCTACGATAAGCAAAGGTTCGTATCCCCGGGTCATTTCAAAGACATGAAACAGCTCGGTAGAATGGAAAATGTTTGTTCCCGGCAGAGGGGGAATGGCATTTCCTTTGCGATATGTACTTAATCTGACAGGCATCTCTAATTGCAAATTTATTGTTTTTTGTTTATCAATCCACATTCTAGTTGTATATTTGTGCAGAAAAATAAATTAACAGGGTATATTATGGAACAATTTAGTGACTTAATAAAGAACAGACGCAGCATGCGTAAGTTCACGGATCAAGAGTTGACACAGGAAGAGGTAGTTGCTTTGTTGAAGGCTGCTTTGATGGCTCCGTCTTCTAAACGTAGTAATTGCTGGCAGTTTATTGTGGTAGATTATAAGGATATGTTGGAAAAACTTTCCCATTGTAAGGAGATGGGGGCGGCTTTCCTAGCGGATGCTGCTATGGCTGTAGTTGTGATGGCTGATCCGTTGGCTAGTGATGTCTGGATTGAAGATGCGTCAATTGCTTCCATAATGATCCAGTTGCAGGCAGAAGATTTGGGGTTGGGAAGTTGTTGGATACAGGTGCGTGAACGTTTTACCGCTACCGGGATGCCCTCGGGTGAATACGTGCATACGTTGCTTGATATTCCGTTGCAGTTGCAGGTGGTTTCCATTATAGCGGTAGGGCATAAGGGTATGGAACGCAAGCCTTTTAATGAGGAGCATTTACAATGGGAGAAAATTCACATTAATAAATATGGAGGCAAGTAAACGTGGCTGCTGTCAATCATAAGGATACGTATAAAGCTTCTGCGGTGTTTCTCATTGTGATGGGGATGCTTTATCTGATCGATAAGTTTATAGGATTTGCTTCACACGGGTTGCCATGGGTTATGCAGAAAGACAATCTGTTACTGTATGCAGCTGTTATTTTCCTTTGGTTCAAGGCTGATAAGTCAGTAGGAATTGTATTGACGGGTATATGGCTGATATTGAATATCGGTCTGGTGATAGCTTTGTTGGGACAGATGTCTGCTTATTTGTTGCCGGCGGCTTTGTTGCTGGTGGGAGTTATTTTATATTTAGTTTCGACCCGATGATGAAAATAGTTCTGATAGGAGCTGGCAATGTGGCAACCCATCTGGGAATTGCTTTACAAAAAAGGCGGGGTGTCTTATCTTGCAGGTATACAGCCGTACAGAGGAATCTGCTTCTGCATTGGCTGCCAGACTTTCAGTAGACTACACTATTGTGCCGGACGAGATACGTCGGGATGCCGATTTGTATATTGTAGCGCTGAAAGATGCAGTTTTGCGACAATTGGCTCCTGTATTGGTGAAAGGAAGGGAGCAGGCCTTGTTTGTACATACGGCGGGTAGTATGTCTATGGATTTATGGAAGGGATTGGTAAAACGCTATGGGGTACTTTATCCTATGCAGACTTTTAGCAAGCAGCGTGAAGTGGATTTCAATACTGTACCTTTTTTATAGAAGCATCTGCTCCGGCAGAAGTGGAATTGCTGCGTATGGTGGCAGTTCGTCTCAGTCCTAAAGTGTATGAAGTGACTTCCGGGCAACGTAGGTATTTGCATCTGGCGGCAGTCTTTGCTTGTAATTTTGCAAACCATATGTATGCATTAAGTTCACATATATTGGAAAAGCAGGGGATTCCTTTTGAAGTGATGCTTCCGCTGATAGACGAAACTGCCGGCAAAGTACATGAACTTTCTCCCACACAGGCGCAGACAGGTCCGGCTGTACGCTACGATGAAAACGTAATAAGCAAACATTTGGAGATGTTGGCGGATGAGGAGTCTTTGCAGGAATTGTACGAAAAGATAAGTAAAAGTATTCATAATCTCCCTTTGTCTGTCATTCAGGCAAATAAAGAGGGAAAAAAGAACTCATAAGTGGTATGATAAACTATGATTTAAAGAAAATAAAGGCATTGGTATTTGATGTAGATGGGGTATTGAGTGCGGAAACTATTTATTTGCACCCCAATGGTGAACCCATGCGTACGGTTAATATCAAGGATGGGTATGCATTGCAGTTGGCTGTGAAATGCGGGCTGCATGTTGCCATCATTACCGGTGGAAATACCGAGGCGGTGCGTAAGCGTTATGAGGGGCTGGGTATCAAAGATGTCTATCTGGCTGCTGCGGTGAAGACCCGGGAGTATGCCCATTTGAAGGAAAAATATGGATTGCAGGATGAGGAGATACTCTATATGGGCGATGATATTCCCGATTATGAAGTGATGCGTTTGTGTGGGCTGCCTTGTTGTCCTGCTGATGCGGCACCTGAGATAAAGGAAACAGCTGTTTATATTTCTCATCGTAACGGGGGATATGGATGTGGCCGTGACGTGGTGGAACAGGTCTTGAAGGCTCAAGGAAAATGGATGGCTCATGAAAAGGCCTTCGGGTGGTAATGAAATAAAGAAAAGTTATGTTGGAAAATTTAGAAAAATATAAAATAATCCTTGCTTCCAATTCTCCGCGCCGCAAAGAATTGTTATCCGGCTTAGGTATAAAATATGAAGTAAAAACACTACCCGGCATAGAGGAAACCTATCCGGATACATTGAAAGCAGAGGAAATCCCTTTGTATATAGCTTGCGAGAAGGCGGCTGCTTACCGGAATACCATGCATCCGGACGAATTGATTATTACTGCCGATACCATTGTATGGTTGGATGGTGTAGTCATGGGCAAGCCTCATAACGAGGATGATGCACGGCAAATGTTGTGGAAGCTTTCCGGCAAGACCCATCAGGTGATAACCGGAGTTTGTCTGACTACCGCGGGGCTCAGCGAAGTTTTTCAGCTGTGACAGAAGTAACGTTTGCAGAATTGTCCGATGAGGAGATCGATTATTATATCCGGGTTTACAAGCCGATGGATAAGGCTGGTTCTTATGGTATACAAGAGTGGATAGGTTTCATTGGTGTCCGTGGTATTTCAGGTAGTTACTTCAATGTGATGGGGCTTCCTGTACAGCGCCTGTACACGGAACTGAAAAAACTATAAGTCAGTATGTGAACAGTAGGGGCCGTGTTTTTGTTATTTATATGAACTATAAATGGAAAAACAATTATGGCTTATAAAATAGCTTTTTACGACACGAAACCCTACGACGAACGCTCGTTTACGGAGGCTAATGAGAAGTTTGGCTTTGATATCAGGTATTACAAAGGCATTTGAATATGAATAACGTGGTGTTGAGCAAAGCAGTGGATGTGGTTTGCATCTTCGTAAACGATACGGCTGATGCCGAAGTTATCCGGGCAATGGCGGATAATGGTGTTAAACTGCTGGCTTTAAGATGCGCAGGTTATAATAATGTGGATTTAGCGGCAACGGCAGGTAAGATGAAAGTGGTACGGGTACCGGCTTATTCACCTTATGCCGTTGCCGAATTTACGGTGGCGTTGATGTTATCACTCAACCGCAAGATTCCCCGTGCTACAATGCGGACACGTGACGGGAATTTCTCCCTGCACGGGCTTATGGGATTTGATATGCATGGCAAGACTGCCGGAATTATCGGTACGGGTAAGATTGCCAAGATTTTAATTCAGATATTACGTGGATTCGGTATGAATGTTCTTGCATATGATCTTTATCCCGATTACAATTTTGCCCGTGAACATCAGGTGGTTTATTGTACTTTGGATGAACTTTATCATAGTTCGGATATCATCTCCCTGCATTGTCCTTTGACAGAACAGACAAAGTATCTGATTAATGATTATTCCATCAGTAAAATGAAAGACGGAGTGATGATTATCAATACGGGGCGTGGGCAGTTGATTCACACCAATGCCTTGATAGAGGGACTGAAGACTAAAAAGGTAGGATATGCCGGTCTGGATGTATACGAGGAAGAAGAGCCTTATTTTTATGAAGATAAGTCCGACAAGATTATTGATGATGACACTTTAGCCCGTCTTTTGTCTTTCAACAATGTGATTGTGACTTCTCATCAGGCATTCTTTACCAAAGAAGCAATGACGAATATTGCTCATACTACTCTGCAAAATGTGAAAGACTTTGCTGAAAGTAGATCTTTGGTGAACGAAGTAGCGGTGGGGAGAGTCTAATCTCCCCTGTAGTAATATAATAAGGAGTGGCGGGCTATAAAGTCCGCATTCTTTTGAACCAGTTCCCTTTCACCAAATTCGGGGAATTGTGCATCGGGGATATAGTGGTTGTTTATTACATATTCCATCAGGTCCGGTGGGCATTTGGTCGGGATAGTAAGCAGGCTGAATGCCTCTTGGGCAGCCGTTGCGGCATCATACATCGGGTTAAGAGGGTCACTGATGTATTTGCATATATCTTTCGCCAGTAGAATACCTTTTCGGAATTCACCATCATGATGAAATCCTTATGTTCCTTCATTTGGGGCAAAGTGTGATTGGAATCGTCCGGCCATTGTAATACTTGGGTAAGGAAACGGTGTAGTTCCTTATATCCTTCCAGATATACGATACGGGCACCGTTTGTGCCTTGCGTGAACAATTGATAGGTATGGTGGTTCCTTTCCTTCATTTCATCCGATATTTCGGGAATGGCAGGGTATAGTCCTTCTATCTCTTCCCAACATTCGGTTTCTCCGTTGGTCAGCAGGTCAATCCATTCATGAAGAAACAGGGCAAGGGGGCCACATGGAATGATGAATTTGTCGGTTTCTGTAACTTGTGCAATATATTCTTGTACAGATGGTTCTGTGAGATAAGTATGTCCGAACAGCCAGCGTAGTTTATGGTTTGCGTTCTCTTTTCCTTTGAAGTCCATAAAGAAATCCTGTAACGTGTCATTGGCGGGAGCCGTTTCATACTCTTCATCCAATATCCGGAAAAATGAATCCGAGGTTTCTTCGATATTTCTGTCCATCGGATTGATATACGGATGTTTATATGGAGCCTTCTCTAAAGTGTTCCAAATGATGAAGCGGATATCTTCTTCATTGATCTCATCTTTTATATAATCCGGCCGGATGGTATAGAAAGGAAGTGACGTATCATATAGTTCCAGATGCTTTTTGATGAATGCTTGCCATAGACCTAAACCTGAAATGACATCTTCAAAATAGGCAGCGGTGTAAAGACATAATTTCTTTTTATGGATTCGGGAATCTTTCTTATCGTACAAGTGGAGTATAATCGGTTAGCCAGATCGACAAAATATCTGTCTGTAGCCTGTTGTTGGATGTAAGGATGGATAGCCAACCAATCTTTTATGTATAATTTTATGGTTTGCATATTAGTTTATTTGAATTATTTTTATTGCAAAGATATTCCTTTCATTGTAAAAAGGAAGGAGAATATCGGGATATTTACTTTATCTTTGCAATATTCTAACTTTGAAATACCTATAAAAATGGAAATAGATTTAACAACTCCTGCTTTATTATTTTCTGCCATATCGCTGATTATGTTGGCATATACTAATCGTTTTCTTTCATACGCTCAATTAGTGCGTACGTTGAAGGACCAATATCGTGAGAATCATTCGGCTGTGACAGCAGCACAGATTGCTAATCTCCGCAAGCGTCTTTATCTGACACGTGCCATGCAGGTGACAGGTATCGGAAGTTTGTTGCTTTGTGTGGTCAGTATGTTTTTAATGTATATACAGTTCTACCTTATATCCGTATATATTTTTGGACTGGCGCTTGTGCTGCTCATTATTTCTTTGGGGATTTCTGTGCGCGAGATTTATATTTCGGTCAAGGCGCTGGAATTGCATCTAAGCGATATGGATTCCTGATCTATTTTTTTGAGAAGATATTTATCATAAAGGAACAGGTTGCCAGTGTGATACCTGTTCCTACTACTCCCTGCCATCCAAACCAGTGCCAAAATATTCCGGCAAGAAGTGTACCTATGGAACCGCCAATAAAATAGGTCGTCATAAAAATGGTGTTGATACGGTTGGCCGCCTTCGGGCTAAGAGAGAAAATCGTAGTCTGATTACTTAACTGGATGCATTGCATGCCTATATCTATGATAAAAATTCCGATGATGATTCCCACATAGGAGTTCTGACCGGAATAAAGCGAGAACCACGCTGCAAATATCAAACCACAACCGATGTAATTCAGTCGTTTGACTCCCAAAACCTGTACATAGTTTCCTATATACGAGGCGGTGAGAGCTCCTGCTATGCCGCATAATCCCAATAACCCTACAATGTTGTTTCCCGCAAAAAAAGGGGCTTGTTCCATCTTAAATGCCAATGAAGTCCATAGAGCAAGAAATGAGCCGAAAGCAATTCCGGCACGTAAGGAAGAAATACGCAACTGGGGGTATTCCATAACCAATGAAAACAAGGATTTCATCAGATCACTGTATCTGCCTTTGAAATTACACGGCATGTCGGGTAGTACACGCATGATGATGATGACACATATCACCATCATCCCGGCTGCCACAAAGAAAATGAACCGCCATCCTAAATATTCACCGATAATTCCGCTTACTACGCGCGAGGCCAGGATACCTGTCAGCAATCCCGATACAATCATACCTACATTTTTTCCCTTGGTTTCGGGAGTGGAAAATTGGGCAGCTATGGGGATAAAGATTTGTGGCATCACCGAACAAATGCCGGTCAGTAGAGAGGCAAATAAAATGAGATGGATATAGGGAGTCAGTGCGATGGTTAGTAATGAAACGACCAAGACTGTGAAATTGATTAGAATAATGGTTTTCCTTTTAAATAAATCTCCCAAAGGAATAATGAACAGCAATCCGATGGCATAACCTATTTGGGTAATCATTGCTATCAGGTTGGCGGTGAACTCGGATGTTTGGAGATCACGGCTGATGCGGTTTAATAAAGGTTGGTTATAATATAAATTGGCAACGGAGATTCCCGCAATAATTGCTAGCGTCCAAAGTAAGGAGGCAGGTAGTCCTTGGTTTTCTTTTTAATTCTTGTTTCATGCTGCAAAAGTAGTAATTTCATGAAAATCATGTTATCTTTGTAAAGAAGAAAAATGGGAATGAAAATGAAAATGGAAATGAAGAATTGGATAAAAACGGTCTGTTTTCTGTTTTGGACCTGTCTAATCTGTACGGCGTGTATTGATGATGATGTGGAGGAAGGTACTGTTGATTTACAAACAGGAGAGAGCATTCCTGTTTTCTCTGTGGTAATGGATGATGGACAAATAATAACTTCCGAAACTCTGAAAGGAGAGGTTTCTTTGATTGTGTTTTTTCATACGGGGTGTCCGGACTGCCGGAAAGAACTTCCTGTGCTGCAAAAAATATATACGGATTACGGTCGAAGAATCCGGATGGTTTGTATTAGCAGGGAAGAGAGCTCGGCAGAGATTGTCCGTTATTGGGACGAAAATCATTTGACCTTGCCCTATTCGGCCCAAGAAAACCGCACGGTATACTATCAGTTTGCTAAATCGGGAATACCTCGTGTTTATGTCATAGATAAAGAGTTGGTTATCCGTAGTGTTTTCACGGATAACCCGTTGGCAAGTTATGAAGATTTGGCTGAGGCTATAACCGCCAGTTTGTAATTTTAGGCATGGTATTTTAATTTATATTATTTCTTTTGGTAGATGGTGTATGTTTATAGCATACTTTTCCCTGTTCATCTTTAGGGATAATGAATGTGGTTGATGAAGATATTGGTGATGGAGTATCTTGATGTTTATTGTGTTGGCTTTTTGAAAAAAGTTCCTTTATTGTCTTTAATCTCTATCATTCCATTATCGGCATCAAATAGGAAAGGAGGAGAGATGAAAAATATGTATATTTCAGTATCTTTTAATTTATAGAGTTTGGGAGTTATTTTTTTGCTGACACCAGATGGGAATACTTGGTCATCCATTTCGGTGAGGATATAATAATCTGCTCCCTCCCTCAATACATTTTTGCTAATCTTGGCTTCTGCTTTTGATTTGGCAATAATATAGAATCCCTCTATATCATATTTTTCCCAATTTTTATCCTCTTGTCCAAGCACCATACTTATGTTTAAACATAAAACCAGTAGTAATAATATTCTTTTCATATCTATCTGTTTTTAAGGTTATTCCAAGTTGGTATCACAAATATAAGAATTCTTATTGGTTTTTTTCAAGGAATAAGAAAGAAAAATAGAGAGTGGAATTTTAAAGAAAAGTAATTCCTATCCATATCAGAACTCCTGCTATTAGAACAATGCCTAACATGATTAATTTTATTTTGAAGAGCTGGTGGGTTTCCGCTTCTTCTTTTTTTCTTGCGTTTTTATTCTGATCTCTTCTAATTGCTCAAGGGATAGATGGGAGGAGTGCCCTTTTTTGTTCAAATCAATCAGTCGGTTTCTAGTTTCATTCAAGCGTTCCTTTCCTGCCTTTCGTAGTTCACGATTTTCTTTATCTCTTCTCATCATGTCATTGATGCAACCTAAAGTACCCATAATCTAACTGTTTAATTTGAATTCATTTTCACAAATATAGTGTTTTTTGCAGTTGCTTTTCTTCATTTGCTAATTTAATATGAATTTAAAGGAGGAATATTACTTAATAAACCCGATGTTCCTTGACTGCCGGATATAAATCATTATGTTTGTATTTCTGTTGAACAAGCTCTTGTAATAGTTTAATCATTTAAAATTAGACATTAGGGAAGTCCTTTAAATTTGATATATCTATCTGTATATTAGAATAATATAGCTGATTTTACGACCACTTGTCAAGATTTGGTAAAATGGTCGCAATATGGTCGCAAATAGCGCTTCAACTTAGCCTACTTTTAAGGATAATCAGCCACGTTTACCCTTAGAGATTCAAGTTCCATTTAAGCTATAATTTGCTTCAATTCCATTATCCAATCACAGCTAATTATAAGAAGAATAGCAAGAGGAAATGAGTATTAGATAGGGGATAAGCATTGCGGTACAACTAAAATAAAAATCCCCATAACCATTACGGCTACAGGGATTTATATATTAGCAATGTATTATATTACTTGCTCAAAGCAGTAGCAACGTCTACAGCACAAGCCACTGTACATCCTACCATCGGGTTGTTACCGATACCCGGGGAATCCCATCATTTCCACGTGAGCAGGAACTGATGAAGAACCAGCGAATTGAGCGTCAGAGTGCATACGACCCATAGTGTCTGTCATACCGTAAGAAGCAGCGACACAGCATCCCTGTAACCACTTGCTAATCTGTTATAGATAGTTGTGTTACAGTTAGATATTCAAGTATATTAAAGAACTCCCCAGATTATTAGTTACTGTTATATTATTAAATGGTCGTAAATAAGTCACAAATGACTAACTACTGACCTTTATTATTCTGTTGTTTACTCTCTCTTATAGCTCTCTGATGGTCTAAACGTTTCTGTTGTTCAAGCACTTCTTCCCTTGTAGGGGGATGTTTCTTCCATTCTTCTATTGACTTGCGAGTACGCTCTATCCATTCTTTGTGAAATTCATTGATATATTCCACGAATCTTATGTTTATGAGTTTGAAACAAAGATAATCATTCTCCTTTAAATCACCATGATTTGCTGCAACATTTTAGTGAATGGGGCTATATGGGAAGTATTCTTTAGAAATGTAGTAGCTAAAAAAAGAAACAGCATAAGAGTTTCCTTAAATGCTGCTTCAATCATAAACCATATCCCAAGTTTCTATTCTCTCATCTGGATGCAACCCCTTCAAATATGATAGCAAATGTATCTTCTCGTCAGTACGTATGCAAAATGGCACTCCACCATAGACACTAATCATATTGCCATATTTCTTTATTGCTTGGTTTATCTTGATAAGGAATTTCTCTTTATCAAGACTGTTATAGACTTCTTTAAAACTTTTAGTAGTCCATTCTCCTCCATCAATATGAGTGATGTTTCCATAAACATCTTCTTCTAATTCATCTAATGAATTGTACTTATCAATATAGAGCTTATCTTTACTTGTCCTATTGTCAAAGAGTTTATGGTAATATATTCTTATGTCATAGTTATCTAAGTTAAATTGATGACTCCCATTAAGATTGGGGAATGAAACGAACTTATGTCTTTCATTTTGTGTTGGAGCTTCTAATATTTTTATCATAGTCATATATCATTTTAGAATTTATTATAGATGCTGTAATGGCTGGTGTATTCATGTTGCTTACTCAAACAATTCAAGAATTTCTTCATCTGCCAAATAACCCAAAAAAGAGTGTCATTCTCTGTTGGTACATAGCAATTCTCACCTGTTGCCATATAATCTCCAACAACAGGTTCATCCATTTTAAGTGGAGTCCAATATGTATCTTCTGTTTCCATCATTTATAAAATAGTGTTATTAACACATTTCTCTTGCCCACCATAAAAAGGCTCTAATTTTTTCATCTTTGATATTCTCATAGAATTTGTCTGGGTCTTTCCAGTATTCTTCTTTAGATAAGTTAAATTTATCTAGCACTTCTTCTATTCTTCTTACCCAATCTTCCGCTGTGATTGTCATAATTATTTGATTTTATTGTTTTATAGTAAGAATAAACAGCATAAGAGTTTCCTCAAATGCTGTTTATTAATCTGCCCTAATTGGTATGGATTATTATTTCCGTTTATAAATTACTATATCACTATGTCCATTGTCATTGAGGTATAGCTCCTCTTTTGTTATCTTAACGACTGTGTAAATGGTATTCTCTTCTCCCCAATTAGTTGTTGTATAGTAAGTAACAAACATATATCTGTTAGGGAAGTATTCAAACGTACCACTTTGAGTATAATCTTCACTCTGCTTCGTATAAGTGTTATCCTTGTTAAAGGTAAGGATTTCTCCCTCTACTTCCCCTGTTCCCTCCCAAGTACCTATTAACAACTCTAAAGTGTTATCAACAGGAAGCGAAAGTTCATTATCATCATCATCGCTACAAGCTGTAAAGTTTACAGTTAACATGATCATTAATAAGGTCATTCCAATTAATCTAAATGTTCTCATTTTGAATTAAAATATTTATTGTAAATAAAAATATATTCTGTAATTTGCTTAAACACATCACCTGCCATCAATCCACCACTTGCAGGTAGTCCATCTTTATGAATAGAAACAATGATAGAATATTGGGGAGCATTGGCAGGGAAGTAACCACAGAACTCTACAATATAGTTCCCATTTTCAAGCTGTACTGTTCCTGTTTCACCTGCAATTTGTATCTTATCAGACTTGGTAGGTTGTCCTAAGCCATCAGTTACCACATATTCCAATGCCTGTTTCAAGCTATCAATATTGGCTTGGTTGGCTATCTGTGGATTGATAACTATTGTACTGTTTTTATAAAGTTGTGGTTGTACCATTCTCCCCCTATTAGCTATGGCATTATAAAAGGTTAGCATTTGTATAGGGGTAATAGTTTGATTATATCCAATGCAGAACCATGCAAAGGCTGTATCACTCCAACCGCTATCTTTAGGAGTAACAAAGTATGCAGGTTTCAGATTAGCTATTCCTGCGATGCTGTCTGGTTTACCATAACTCATATTATTCAACAGATTGGAGTATGCTTGTGCGTTGTTACCAAATGCTTCCTTCATTGTTTTATAAACAGCAATATTTGAACTTGAAGCCAAACCTTGCTTGATGGAGATTTCACCATATCCACCTCTATGCCAATTATGGTCTTTCAGTTCTCTGTCTTGTATAGAATAGCTTCCATTGCCCACATCTACCGTATCAGCTAATTTGACTTTACCTGTTTCCAATGCTGCCAATATGGATATAGGGTGTATCAGTGCTGATTCGTATGCTTGGGAGAAGTTCTCACAAGGTTGGTAGTTAGCACTGTCTGTGCTTTCAAGTCCAACCATAGCCTTTATATGCCCTGTCTGGACTTCCATAATGATAGTTTGTCCAGATAAGGCATTGAGTTCAGATAGTTTATTCTCTAGGATAGAGGTTACTTTAACTTGCAAAGTGCTATCTATGGTGGACGTTAGTTCTATAGTTTCCTGTTTGGACTGGCAAGAAGCTAACCCAATAAATGCTATTATTGTTAGGATAGTATGTCGCATGATAAAAGATTAATCAATGGGTAATTTATGCTTTAAAGATTTACACAAATCTCTATATTTCTTTTCAAACTCTCGTTCTTCGATGGTGTTGCCATTCTCATCATAGAAAGTTCTATTAAAGTTAGCTCCTGTTGTTGTAGTTTCAATGGCAATTGCTCCGTTAGAATGTAATGCTATAGCTTTTACTGGTGCTCCATTTTCAACAACCATATAGCAACTCTCATCAGAACCATAGACTGTCCCATTAAAAGGTTCATCTTGATAATAAATATATTGTTTGGAGTTGACTTCTTTTTACATTTACGTCTGGAGTATAAACTTTACTACTGCAAGAAGTTTGCCCTACACATAATGCAACCAATATGAGGTTGCTAATAATCTAAATGTTTTCATCTTTTCTATTTTAGTTTGATAATCCCAAGTCTTAATGCTTCTTCTGCATCAAAATATTTGCACGATAAAGTCCGTTCATTATAATTCCCATATAACATTGCTATTGCATAATGTATTCCACAATATAATTCAAAATATGTCTGAAAATCTTTTGTACATGGAACTTCTGTGTATGATTCTTTATTTGAGTACTTTTGTATCAAGTCAAAATCTACGCAATCAAGTGTTGGGAAATATTGTATTCCTTTTATTAGATATTCTCCTTGTTGATAAATCAAGCATTGAGGAACATATAATCTAGTTTGATTACCAATGCTATAACGGATGCAAATATAATAATATTATTATGAATAAAAAGAAATATAAAAGGAATAAAACTATATAAAGGTTTTATATTTAGTCACTTAGATAAGTAATACAATATTTCACCTTATAAATATAACAGCTCAAATTATTATCATTTGTTTTGATTTATGGACTTTATGTCAGTATATTGTTGGATATTTAAAAGGTGCTACCTGTGGCTTAACTAATAAGAGCTGAGATAGTTATAAACTCTGTAAACTTATGGAATTGACTTACTTCTATAAGGCTGAAATGCCAAACTGCCAAGATTGGACTTTAGATGTGTCTAAGCTCAATATTTCATTGATTTGGGGCAGAACTATTCAGACCACTATAAAGATGTATCTTAATAATCCTGTCCCAATTCATTAGAAGCTCAAACAGTCATAAGTCTGTAAGATTTCTTCCTGCCTTAATTCCCAAGTATCTTTTAGTAATGGCAACAGAACTATGGTTGAACAGTTCCATCAGCTTTACTAATGCCAACTCTGCGTTATCACTGTTCATGTTATAGACCTGCCTGCCAAAAGTCTTTCTAAGTGAATGGCAGCTAAAGTTCTTAATCTTTAACCTGTACTTCTTCTTCACCTCTTTAAGAATAATGTTAATTCGTTGGACTGTGAAGATAGTGCCTTTCTGACTTATAAGAATTGGCGCATTTATTCCAATTGGATTTATATGCTTGTAGCACTCTTTAATATGATGTTGTAATTGTGGGTTCAATCTGATAGTTCTTACTTTGCCTGTTTTCTTCTCAATTACTGTAAACTCGTCAGTACCTAATATCTGCTTCCATCTTAGAGATAGAATATCAGATATTCTTAATCCTGTGAAGCATCCCAAAGCTATAAGAAGTGAGATTTTATAATTCTCGTCTTTGGCTAACTTCCTTATGAGGTTCATTGCATCAGACCATATAAGATAGTCTGCCGTTGTGCTTGAATATTTAAGTGACATAATGTTCTGTTTTATAAGTTAATGAATAGAAGTGAATATTAATTCTGAGTTGGATTTACTAACTCATTGATTACTAAAGGAACATTCACTAATAGTGAAAGTGAATATGATAAAAACACCCAACTTAGAAATTGAGTGCCCTTTACCTTATTATAATTCTCCCTCGTCAGCAAAGCTGTAATATCCTGCATCAGTAAGTATGAGATGGTCTAAAACTGTAATTCTCATAAGTCTTGCAGCTTCTTTGACCTGCTTAGTAATCTCCATATCCTGCCTACTTGGTTTCAGATTACCACTTGGATGATTATGCGCAAGGATAATGGCTACTGAATTGGTGAGCAATGCGGCTTGTAGAATCACTCTTATATCAGCACAAGTTTCAGTAATTCCACCCTCTGAAATGAGCGTGTAACCTAACAGGAGTAAATATCAGTTTCATAGTTCATCCAAATTTACTTCTATTCCTCTGCCTGCCTTTAAGTCTTCTTCTCCTTTACGAATATCATTCATGGTCTGTTCAGAGGACATAATATATTCAGTTTCCTTTAAAGAATTGTATTCTTCCAAAGAAATTTTACTCCTGTGCCATTGCCACGATTGATAACCACTGTGTCGCAATCGTCAATAACTGAGTCAATATAACCTTTAAGGTTGGCTCTTAAATCTGTGTAATTGGCTGTTCTCATAAGTTCTCCTTTCTATAACGCAAAGGTATGTACTTATTTGCGTACTTCAAATATAAATAGTTAATTATTAAACATAAAGAAAGGACAACTAACCGAATAGCTGCCCTTTCCTCTCTCAATCAATAAAGCCCATTTAATCAATGAGCCACTTATATCTCTCGTCACCATGCAAAGCCGCATTGATTCCAATTGCCATTTCAGTAGCATTCAAAGAACGGTCTAAGAATGAATCAATATAGCTTGACTTGTTAGCTCCTGTAAGCAAGTTATAGAACTTCCACATATTAAGCTCGCTTCCAAAGCCGCCAAAGTTATTGTCGTGAATGTATGCTTTGGCTACAGAATTAATCTGTGTATCTGTAAGCAACATTCTTGGCAGTGCCTTTTGATAGTCTGTTGGCAAGCATTGGTAAAGTCGCATCTTGCCTATAATCTGTGCGAATTGGTGTTCACTCATGGAAGTGTTGCCCTAATTGCTGCATCAGATAAAGATGCTTGGCAGGATTGTAGTTATTGAACAGTTCCAATGCTGCACGATAGAGTTCACTTGTACTGCTCACTCTTAAATCGTCCTTGTAGCCATCTGTAAAGATGCACATATTGCAACAGATTTGATTCTTGAAGCCAATCGCAAGACGGAACAACTCTGGAACTTTCTTGCTGTATAAGTTCATCTGATTATAAGCCCTCACACCTACGATAGAAAGATTGAGCTTGTTTTCTCCAACTGTTTCATAGATGGTTGGAACATCAATGCTGAAAGCTGCTCTCTCATAATAGATGGTCTTGTCAGATTCCAACAGTTGGTTGGCTGGCTTATGGATAGCTGCAGGGATTCTGCCTTTGATAATATGGCTCACACGAATATCTGCCTGTTCCACTCTCTCACCACTAAAGAATGATTGGGCTGCATCCTGTATGGTTTCCACAAATGCGGCATGGTTAATGGTAAGTTCATTGTCCTTGGAGAACACAGGAGTAATGCACTCATGTTTCAGATGATGCAAGGTTGCTTCCTGTGTATTGGCTTCAATGAAATGGTTGGCTGGTCTTACAGGTTCGTCCACAATAATTGTTGCTTCCTCTGCATATTCACCCAAATTCATTCTCTCACGGTTCTGTGCCATAGCTGGCATGATAACTAAATTTCTCATAATGATAAATTGTTTAAATGATTATTGATTGATTTAACTCTGAAATTGGTAAAGTCCATATCATTTAGGATTGCTCCATAACGATTTTGACTTCACTACAATTCGCTGAATTACATTTAAGCGTATTACAATTAGACTATATTACCATTATGTCTGTATTGTGTATCGCTTTAAGAAGTCCATGAATGATGTGAGGTGAATAGTAAAATTTATAATGGTTGAAGGGGTGGGTGGCTGTCTATCAATTCTTATTTTCCTTTTACTTGGTGAGAGGGGGGCTAAAATAGTGGTATGGTATCTCGTACAACATTTTTGGGATTGGGGTTATAAAATCCACTTTTTGCCTTAAATGTTGTACCCAACCTTAGAAATCCAACTTTAATGCACTTCTAAATTCATAATAAGATAGATTTGGGATTATTCGTACCATCTATTAATATATTAGTAAACAGTACGAAAAATCCTGCTTGCCTGTTATTTGGGCTTGAAAGTCATTTTGAAAAGTCTTTTGGAGGTTGGGGAATCCACTCCTTACGTTGTTTGGCTATATCATTGTTTAATAGTAGTTCCTTTGGAGTAAGTTCAAATCCGTTGGGTATGAATTTCAACAGACCTGCATTATATAAATCCAAATTGTAACTCTCTACATTTTTCTTACCCATTCCTAATTTGTCAGCCAACTTATTAGAAGAAAGCAATATCTTGTTATCTTCTGCTATCAATAGGAGCTTGATATAATAGCCTTTCACTTTAATATCCAAATTCACTTTCATAAAGAGGTAGGACAGTGTTATAAAGTTGGGGCGGTCTATTGGTGGGATGCAGTAAAGACTTCTCATTGTAAATTCAATAAGAGGGTGGTTGATGTCTTCCCTATATCTCTTTCTGACCAACACTGCTTCTATATCTTTATTGAAATTCTTTAGTGCAGTTTCTTCCTCTCCAGTCCGTTTGGCTAAATCCTTAATTCTCCATCTGACCTTATAATAGTCATTTCTATATAAGGACAGACAGAAGAACCTGTACAAATTGGGTGGATTGAGTTTATCCACTATTGATTTATTAATGGTGGCATAGTCCTGCCTAATGTTACTTGTCCTGCTTTGTAGGTGTCTTTGAGGTATCTTCATATTCATTAGTAGCTGATTGAACATTATTGGTAAACACTAAATCTTTCTTCTCTCGTTCCATCTTATAATAGTAGGCAGTCCCAAAGTATATCTTGGCTTCCTTTCTATTGTGGAACTTCTTTCCTGTTGGCAAATGGATAATCATATCAGTTTAAATATTAATGAGTTAATAAGCCAACTTCTGCAATGATATATAATAGGTAGTAACTTTTCCATTTTTCTTTCTCCTTGTCTTTAGATAGTTATTAAGATTAGCCCACAATCCAATATGGACTTTGTTATCTTTTACTCCCTGTTTAAGAGCCTTAGCCCTTATCTGCTCATAAGTAAATTCTTCCATTTTAGATATTCTGAATAGTTTGTAAGTTTGTCAATCTATGTGTGGAATTATCTGTCTGTGGTACTGTAAAAGTAGTAAATCCACAGGTAGGGAACTAATGATAAGACCACACATTTAAGAATCAGACTTTATGCTATTCAGAATATCTAAGAACTTGGGAAGAGAAAGCCCACCTGTCACATGGGCTTTATTATTGATGGCTTATGCAGCCTGTTCTTCTTTGATTATTCCTTTATTCTTTAGGTATTGAGTGAGCATTTCAGAATAGATAGCGTTCACAGGTTCTGACTTCACTTTATTTATAATCTTAATGCTGCTCTCATTCAATGTCTTTATGGTACTTAGAGTTTCATCCAATCCAATCTTCTTGTTTTCACCATTCGGTGCGTAATTGGCAAGCTGGGTGATTGCATCAATCATGTAGCGATGTCTGATAGTGTCCTTAGAAATCTTCATGTCAGTTAAAGTCTTGATGATTGTATCGCCTACTGTCAAATCATATTCTTCAAGTTGGGTTTCACAAACTCCCTGCATGGCACTGTTCCAGACTTTCAAACTTAGTGTCTTACCAAAATTATAGTATTTGGTGATTACGCTGATGTTTGCTTTCAATTCTAATGCCTTTTGGAACACCTTGCTAAAGAACTCCTGTTGAGTGGCTAATGCTGCGTTACCTGCTTTCTCCAATCCGTTAAAACCACGACTTAACACATTGTTCACTCCTCTGTACTTACCAAACTCTTGTAAAGATGCGAACTCTTTGATTCTCACATTTTCTATAATGAGTTTTGTATCATCCTTGACTATGGCATTGAGGTTGTGCTCGTGGTAGCTTGCCCATTGCCAATATCCGTTTGCAGTATCAACAGGAACATAGACATTGGGAGTGTCTTTAGGTATGATGTTTCCGTTAAGGTCTTTCAGTTCAATGTCCGCGTTGTAAAACAAGGTGGCTTCTGTGATGTAGAGAGGAACTTTATCAAATTTTTCATTGGTTATCAAGTTCTTGCCACATTCGATGTTTACCTTGCTTACTGCCATGCTGTAAACAGATGTAGCGATGATGATTTCCTTTTCCTCTTTAGTGAAGATTACCTGTTCAGCTGTGTTGGTAACTTCATTCCAAACTTCTATTTTAGTGGCTGGAAGTTCCACCTTTTTTAAGTGCTTCAAAGTATGCGGTTTCAGCCTTGCCTACATTGACCTGTGCGGATTTCTTAATATTGGCTTCTGCATCCTTGTTGGCTTCAAGTACGCTCTTGGCTCTCATCAAATTCTGACGGGCTTCTTCTACTGCTTGCATCTTCATAACTGTTGTTTCATTTACTTTTTTCCATCTTTTTATTATTAAGTTGTTGAACTTCGTTTGCATTGGCAACTTCATTATTCACATTCTCAATAGCAATATTTTGTGCCATAGTTTTGTACGCTTGACCTTTACAGCATTAGGTTCTATTTATTGTACATTTAATTTATAACCGTCCAGCCTATGCGCACTTGGCTTTCTGATTACGCTGCAAAGGTAGAATCTTTCTGTCCTCGCTATAGGTAATAATTTTAAGCTCTAATTTATTACCCTTAGTTTGGAACTTTGCCGTCTTTCCTTTGGCGGTGCAAATATAGAATGGTATATGGGTAAGGTATGGGTAATAAAAATCCCACTACTTTTATTCCCCTTAGAGAATAGAGTAGCGGGATATTATAAATTAAAGGAGTGGATTACATTCTGAATGATGGATAGACACTGTTGATAGTGCTTGGTTCAAAGTCCTTATATTGTTTTAGGAATGCTTTAAGTGTGTCATTCTCTGTTTGTGACCAGCACGATTTAGTGGATAGTTTGGTAAATGCTATCAGTTGGCAAATGAGGTCAGTTTCCTTTTGTGAATATTTAGCACCTTTCTTCCTTTTAAGGATAACTTGGGATTGTGTGTTGAAGAAGTCAAGGAACATCTTTGCAAAAAAAAAAGTGATGAATGGAGAATCCTTGGTAGAGGTGGAAGTTCCCAATCTCCTTTTATGGCTCATTATTCCAATGCTGTTTAAATCGTCCTGTTGCATCATCTTGAGAGTAGCGTCAGCTATGTAATGAATGGCAGTGGATTGTCTATTATAATGTTACGTTCTCCCTCTACACATATCTTTAATGTAGTGGATTGAGTAAATATGCTTCCTGTCTTTTTTTCATCAAAACTTTCTACATTACCTATAATAGCTTTGGTGAATTTAAGAAGCTGTTCGTTGGGGGATTCTCCCATGTCTATTCCCTCTATATAATAATGGTAACTGTAATCATAGATAAACAGCAGAAGCATCCAAAAACTTATCTGCATCTAAATCCAATCCTCTTATAAATTGCTGTATTAATTCATGTTTCATGTAGTTGGCATAATTGAAATGCTCTGCTATCAGACCTTTGTTATATCTGTCTCCAAATGTCCGCAAAGTTTCTGACACATTTATATAAATGGGCTGGTTACAGATTTCTTCCCATTCTTCTGCACTTACTTCTGATTTGTTTATTCTTTCATAGCCATAATAATAAGGGCTGTCTGTATCGTAGTCAAAATCTGGGATATATAGTTCTTCCAATATGGATATATTCTAATAAGTCTTTCTCCTGTTCTATATTGTCTTTCCATTCAAATTTAGTTATGGGATTCATATCTCTTTATATGTTTAAGTTTTGACGAACAAAGTTAAAAAATAATCCCCACCTGCATTGCTACAAGTGGGGAATTTGTGGGTAGGATATGCTTTAGTAATCAGAATCTCCTGTAAACGTATCCATGAGTTTATCCATCTGCTCACCTATGCACTTGTCTATTAGCTTTGCATAGTGGGCAGTCATTCGTGTATTGGTATGTCCTAACATTTTAGAAACGACTTCCAGAGATATGTTATTGGCTAAAGTAACTGTACTTGCAAATGTATGCCTACTTGTGTGGAAGCAAATTCGTTTATTAATTCCACAAAGTATAGCTATATCCTTTAGATATTTGTTGATGTCCGCAGGGTCTTGAATAGGGAGTAATTTCTCTCCACCTTTGTACTTATCCAATATCAGTTTGGCGATGGGGAGTAGGGGGAATGCGTGATAGAACCCCTGTCTTAACCCTACGTTTCTTAATCCATATTCTGCCAGTGTTATCTTTCTCAAAGTGTTCTGGTGTCAAGGTCTTAATGTCAATGTAACTAAGCCCAGTGAAGCACCCAAAGAGGAACATATCTTTAGCTCGCTCCAATCTTGGCAGGGGAGTATCAAAGTTGATAATCTTCCTCAATTCTTCTTCGTCCAAAAAATCTATATCTACGGGTTCTCGTTCTACCTTATAGGTAGAGAATGGGCTGAATGCCATATAGGAGTTGGCTAATGATAGATTTGTAATCTTCTTCAGTAGCTTTAGATGTTTGGTAGATGAGTTCTGTGCCATGCCTTTATCAATTCTTAGGAATGAATGAAAGGATTGGATGAAGTTTAGATTCAGTTCACGTAAGTATAAATCTTCTCTTTTGTACTTCTGCTGAACAAACTCCCTTAATAATCTGATGGTATAGACAGACACCCAATGAGTAGCTTTAGAAACTCCATTGCCTACCAACTCTCTTCTTGTTCTTGATTGTGTTCTTCAAAGACTTCAAACAGACTTCTCTCCTTTAGAGATTCTACCTTATCAAAGTAAGCGTCATAAAGAATTTGGGCAGTTATGATAAAGCCTCTTTCCAAAAGTTCTGCTTCTTTCTGAGAGAGTTTCGCTTTAATCGCTTTTAAATAATTGTTGAGATTCTGTGTCTCTTGGTCTTTTCCTTTTACTTGCTGTTTGGTTTTGTCCCATTTTTCAATAGCTATTTGTTTACCTGTGGAGAAAGAGTTTCTTTCACCATTTACAGTAATCATAACTTCAATAGGAACATTACCATTCTTTCTTGCTTTGCTTTCCCTTATAAAAAAGAGAATAGAAAATGAACTTCTTACCATTGTTCTATCATTTAAAATTAGACTTATGGAAGTTCTTTAAGAATGATATATCTATTTGTAATATAGATGGTTAATTGAAATTTTGTGACCACTTTTGAAAAAAGAGGAAAATGGTCACAAATTGGTCATTTTAAGGATAATCAGCCACGTTTACCCTTAGAGATTCAAGCTCCATTTAAGCTATAATTTGCTTCAATTCCATTATCCAATCACAGCTAATTATAAGAAGAATAGCAAGAGGAAATGAGTATTAGATAGGGGATAAGCATTGCGGTACAACTAAAATAAAAATCCCCATAACCATTACGGCTACAGGGATTTATATATTAGCAATGTATTATATTACTTGCTCAAAGCAGTAGCTACGTCAACCGCACAAGCCACTGTACATCCTACCATCGGGTTGTTACCGATACCAGGAATCCCATCATTTCCACGTGAGCAGGAACTGATGAAGAACCGGCGAATTGAGCGTCTGAGTGCATACGACCCATAGTGTCTGTCATACCGTAAGAAGCAGGACCGGCAGCCATGTTGTCCGGGTGAAGAGTACGACCTGTACCACCACCTGATGCAACTGAGAAATAAGGCTTACCTGCAAGAACACGTGCTTTCTTGTAAGTACCTGCAACCGGATGTTGGAAACGAGTCGGGTTAGTAGAGTTACCGGTGATAGATACGTCTACACCTTCTTTCCACATGATAGCTACACCTTCGCGAACATCATCGGCTCCGTAGCATTTTACTTTTTTGCACGAGGACCGTCAGAATAAGCGATTTCACGAACTACTTTCAGTTCACCTGTGAAATAGTCGAATTCAGTTTGAACGTATGTAAATCCGTTGATACGAGAGATGATCTGTGCAGCGTCTTTGCCCAAACCGTTCAAGATACAACGCAGAGGTT
>VOFD01001561.1_pt1 | contig 27215 bp, 36 predicted proteins | sample 5384101 | NCBI WGS metagenome assembly VOFD01 (sample SAMN12384723, study PRJNA508395) | human gut metagenome | isolation source: healthy gut C | host: Homo sapiens
TATCTCCTGGATATATTGCACTGTGAATCTCCTTGCCAGGTACGAGTGCCGCATATTTGTTGTCGACTGCGACAAATGCTCCATATTCCGACTTGTACTCTATCACTATGCCTGATATCTCGTCGCCCTGCTTATATGGAGATTCGCAACTAAGATATTCATAGACCTTCATTGATACGCACAGTCTGTCTGACTTATCCGTATACATTCTCACCAGATACTCTCTGCCTTCCCTGACTGGTCCTGACTGCTCTTTAAATGGAAGAAGTATGTCCTTCTCAAGTCCCCAGTCCATGAACGCACCTATCTTGGTTGTTCCAACGCACCTGAGCACTGCCATCTTCCCCATAGTTATATATGGAACCTTAACCGTCGCAATTATTCTGTCATCCGAGTCTCTGTACACGAACACATTTATATGTTCCCCGATCTTCGCGCCGTTTGGAACCTGTTTTCTTGGCAGGAGTACTTCCCTGTCGTCATCAGCGCTTCCGACGTACACGCCAAAATCTCTTTCTCTCTTGATAACCAGATCGTTCCATTCACCTATTCTTATCATCGTTATACCGTCCTCTTATTATAATCTGACCGTACCAGTGTTTTCTCTATGCCCTGAGTTCAAACTGGACAACACACTTTACCCGGTCCTCCTCGTCACACAAAAAGTATCTGTACATACTTTCCATCACGAGCCCTCTTTACTACTATAACATCATCCTTGACATATTGCATCTTATATTCTGCCCTGACCGCTGTAATATCTGTTATATCTTCCACATATTCCTGTGCAAGAGCTATATAAGCCTCGTTGTTCATATGATTGTTGGAATCTATCCGATACGACATGACATGCCGTGTATCCACCTTTGTATATTCATCCCAAAGTTTTATCTTTCGCGGCGCATATTCCATATCTATTGCAGGTTCCATCGGATAAGCCTCTGCAACCTCCTGGTCTATCTTGACCGGACGCATGCTCTCAGTATCAACATAACTCCATATCGATGCTGCCTTGACAATCCTGTTTCCTTCACCATCAATCACATCTATGTTTCTAAATCCGAGTGATGCCTTGAAATCATAAGCCCATGTGCGGACCTTTATCTGCTCTCCAAGCTCAGGATATCTATCCACCTCTATCTGCCATGATATCAAAAACCATGCTCTGTTATGTTCTGCAAGGTAATCAAGACCTATTCCGACCTCCTCCGATTGAAGGATAGCGCAATCCTGAAAATAGTTGGCGATGGTCGCCATGCTCGATGTCTTTCTTCCGCCTGTCTCACTGTATCTAACTATCGCGTCATATGAATACATTTATGTTCTACCCCGATGCAATTTCTATATAATTTTATACCCTATTTTATCTACTCGACAAGCCAAAACAGCCATTCTGAAGGCTTACAAATTTTTTAAATTTTTCAAAAACACTTGCAATTTTTCCGAACAATAATATATACTACCATATCGCCAAATGGTAAGGCACTGGACTCTGACTCCAGCATTTTCAAGGTTCGAATCCTTGTAGCCCAGCTCTTAAAAAGACTTGAGATCATATGATTTCAAGTTTTTTTTTTTTATTGTAATGACTTTATATATCTCAAAATATTATATTTTCAATTTATCTGTAACATATCAATACACTGTATGCCCCATTTTCTGATATCCATATATACAAAAATAGAGACATGTCGGAAGGCATCGACATGTCTCTATTGTCCTCAACTAGTATATGATTCATATAGGAATCGGCTTATAGTATTTGTGGAAAATTCAATCCTGTAATAAAAATGTAACATATTTTTAAATTACTTGCAATAGTTTTTTCCAGTTTTACAAAGTATTTATATACGAAGCAGACGAGCCGCGTTTTCCCCATTATCTTTTTTTCACACCCTCGGGAAGCTTTAATCCCTCTATATCTGAGATCGCCTCGACTGATCTGACCATGGGCTGTCGGTTCCGAAGAGTACACGGTCAGCGCCATGCTTCTCCACTATTGCCTTGAACATATCGGAATCCATAAGTTTCCATTTGTGTACTGCTCCATCCCTGTACTGTATATGTCCATATGAAAATGCCGTATCCAGATATACATCCCTGCCACACAGCCTGTCCAAAACATCCTGCCACATCTGCCACCCACCCATATGGGCAAGAACAAGCTTGTCCGGCTGAACCTCATCCAGCACCTCCTCCGTCATTGCCGGTGTACAGTGCACCACTTCCAGGAAGGCCTATATCCTGCCCTGCATGAGTGACCACGATAAGTCCTAGCTCCGTGGCATAGCTTATTATCCTCTTGTATCTTATATCGTTGAAGAACGCCCCCTGATAGTCCGGATGAAGCTTTATCCCCTTAAGTCCTTTGTCACTTATATCCCTGAGTATCTCTTTGTAGTTGTCGTTATCCGGGTGTATACCGCCAAATGACCACACATGGGTGTCCGCAAACTGTTCATTCTCCACCTGTGCTGATTCATTTATATGCTTATACTGTTTCGGCGAAGTGGCAACAGGAAGCACCACGGATATATCCACACGTCTGTGCTCCATATCACTCTCAAGACCCATGAGTGTTCCGTCTGAGTGCGGCACAGTTCCGGATCTTCCCGCAAGAAGCTCCACAGTCTTCGCCGCTATTTTATCCGGGTATGTGTGTGTGTGAAAATCGATTATCATTGTCAATCACATCCTTCGTTTATATTTTTGTTTATATTTTCTGATAATTATAACATTTCAACTAATCCGTTGTACAGGGTTGAAAAAGATCGAAAATTCGTTTATGTTTATTGATGGTATTTTTATTGGAGGAAATATGAGCAAACGAAAAAAGAAAATGACAGTAAAGCAACTACGTGCCCTTGTGGCATTTCTGGTTGTAATAAATATTATATTGCTGATTTGTGTTCTCGTGCTTGGAATATTTCTGGCAAAGGCAAACTCCGGCAAAGCCAGACAGCAGACTGTGCGCCTGAAAAAAGCAAATGATACATATACCGTATGTGTGGATGCCGGCCACGGCGGAAGCGATGTGGGAGCTGTTGGACTCGATGGAAGCTACGAAAAGATGACAATCTCCGGCTTGCCCTGAAGGTTGCTGATGCCCTTGAAAAAGAGCGGTGTCAACGTGGTTCTGACAAGATCTGATGACAGCGATACACAGCTCGCTTCAAGATCAGTCATAGCAAACAAGGCGAAAGCGGACTTATTCGTATCCCTACACCGCAATTCAACCGCAACAGCCAATACCACAAAGGGGATAGAGATATGGATACATAGTTCAGGTTCGGAACGCAGTTACGCGGCGGCAGACGACATCCTGACTAACCTTGAGGAAGTTGGCATAACCGACAACCGAGGTGTGAGGATTGGAACCCAGGGAGACAGTGACGACGATTACGCGGTGATCCGTGACACGGATATGACAAGCATGATTATAGAGATGGGATTTATGACAAGTCAGGATGATCTGGACTACTTTAACGAAAATATTGAAAACTACGCCAAGGCAATATCCAACGGGATTGTGGAATGGCTCAATGAATATGTTGAATAACTCTAACAAACATAAATATATGAAACAAATAAAACCTTGCATCACCCGTTCCGGGAAATGATGCAAGGTTTTATTTGTTCCACATCTTATATTCTCATCTTGTATTCTGTATCTAAAATATCATATGAATATACATCACTCGCTTATGACCGTCCTGTTACGTCCTGACTCCTTTGCCTTATAAAGCGCTGAATCAGCTCTGTTAAACCAGGCCTTTGAGCTCTCACCCTTGATGTACTCTGCCACACCACAGCTACATGTGATTCCATCCTTGTTCATAAAATGGAAATAATAACATCTGAACTCTGTTCTTATGTCCTCTACAATATTCATGACCTTTGATAGTTCCACATCATGGAACAGTATGACAAACTCCTCGCCGCCGTATCTGAACGCAAGCCCCATATCCTTAGATTTCTCTTTCATCATCTTGCAGAGAGCCTTGATGACTATATCACCGTTGCTATGTCCGTATGTGTCATTTACCTCCTTGAAATGATCTATATCAAATATAGTCACATACGACTTGGCTCCTGTCTGCTCGGCACGTTCTATCTCCTTCTCCAGACTGTCCTCAAATGAACGTCTGTTGTAAAGTCCCGTCATCGGATCTATCATAAGCTCACTCATGAGAGTGACCTGTCTGTTGTAGCTGCCCATTATAGAACTCATAAGTGCTTTTGTATGTGTGTTGACTATAACCACCATCACGCACAAAAGAATGATCAACAAAAGAAATATGCTGAGCACTCCGACCCAGTTAAGCCCCGCCACACTGTCAGTGTACTCAAAATGATACCTCACCATATCAATTACGGTTAGTATCGCCACCACAACACCAGACCATATGGTTAGTGACTGATCCGCAAACAATGCCGTAGCAACTATGGTTAAGATTGGCAACATGATGAGTGGCAAAACGGAATAATATGTGAATGATATAACTCCTATAGACACGAATATCAATCCTATGACCACGTAATTTTTTTCTTCTCATTGGATATATTGTCCGCTTTGATCATAAAGTAACACACCACCAGTGTAATGATCTGTATGGCCATCGGAATAAATATGTATTCCAGCATATAAAGACCGCTGCCTATATTCTTCTCTACCCTATGAACCCCATACAATATCCATGAAAGCGCAAATGTAACACCACATATAGCAATGACCGTCCGCCATACAAGCAGCTGCCATCTTGCTTCTATATCTTCTTTGTACATATCATTCATAACCTTGATACCCCATGCAAGTAAATTTGTATACATTTTACCATACATGGTTTCATTTTTCCATCATTAATACATAAAATGGCGGGGTTTTTAATAACTAATTAACAAACCCCGCCATCTTATTAGTTTATTGTTATCATTTACAGATTATATCCAACCTCAAATGCCTCAAGGTTCTTCTCAACCGTCTTAGGTGGAACCGTATTCTTGATGACCTCTACCCATGCATCATGTGAAAAATCCATATGCTGAGCTGCGATACCTATGATAACTGTGTTGAATACCTTATTGTTGCCAAGCTTCTTAGCCTCATCCATAGCATCCACAGATATTACCTTATACTCCTTGCTCAGATTCTCTATGATTCCATCCGGATACTGTGCTACGCCTGTAACTACTGTTATCGGATCTATTCTCTGGTCATTGACTATGATAACTCCATCCTTCTTTCAGAAAGTGTGCATATCTGAGCGCCTCAAGTCTCTCAAATGCTATAAGCACATCTGCACAGCCCTCTTCAACGATAGGCTCATTGACCTTCTCGCCATATCTTACATATGTAACAACACTTCCACCTCTCTGGCTCATTCCGTGAACCTCTGAGAGCTTGACATCATATCCTGCTGCCGTGGTGATTCCACCGAGTATACGGCTTGTGAGAAGTGTTCCCTGTCCGCCTACGCCGACGATCATAATATTTTTTGTCTCCATGATTAGAACTCCTCCCTTTCTATAGCATCGAACTTGCATCGCTTCATGCACAGTCCGCAGCCTGTACAGAAGTGTGTCATCTATACGGATGGTTCCATCCTCCTGCCTGATAACTGCAGGACATCCTGGCTTTAAGCACATACCGCACTTCTTACACTTCGCAGGTATTGCCTTGCATCTTCCTGTTATCTTAGTCGTCTTCAAAAGTACACAAGGTGACTTTGTGATGATGACTGATACCTCATCCTTTGCTGTCTCCTCCTTGATGAGCTTCTTAAGACCTTCTATATCAAATGCATTTATCTCATGGACGCTCTGGATTCCCAGTGCCTTGCAGAGATTATAAATATCAATGGCGTATGTAGGATCTCCCATCAGTGTCTTACCTGTTGCGGCGTGATCCTGATGTCCTGTCATACCTGTTGTCGAGTTATCAAGTATGATGACTGTTCCTGTGCTCTGGTTGTATACCATGTTCATGAGTGAGTTCACACCTGTGTGAAGGAATGTTGAATCACCTATGACCGCTACCCAGTTCTTGATATAATCCTTGCCCTTTGCCTTCTCCATTCCATGAAGGGTAGAAATGGATGAACCCATGCAGACTGTTGTGTCAATAACACTGAGTGGCGCAACGGCTCCAAGTGTGTAGCATCCGATATCTCCTGCTGCGTGGATCTTCAGCTCTGAAAGAACTGAGAATACACTTCTATGTGGGCAGCCAGGACAGAGGATAGGTGGTCTTGCTGGAACCTGAGCAGCCTCAGCAGTCTCAACCTTCTCGCCCAGGATTTTCTCTCTGAGCATGTTTGCACTGTACTCGCCCTGAACTGTGAGCAGGTCTTTACCGACTGCATCTATACCCCATGCTCTCACCTGAGTCTCGATATGTGGCTCAAGCTCCTCGATGACATATACCTTGTCAACCTGTGCACAGAAGTCCTCGATCATCTTTCTTGGAAGTGGATTTACCATACCAAGCTTTAATACTGATGCGTTTGGCATAGCCTCTCTCACATACTGGTAAGGGATACCACTGGTGATGACACCCACGCTCTTGTCCCTCATCTCAACTCTGTTGATCGGCATGTCAGCTCCATCTGCTGCCATATCCTTAAGTCTCTGTTCTACGAATACATGACGTGGTATAGCGTTGCCAGGCATCATGACATATTTCTTTATATTTCTCTCATATGGCTTGTCAGGAATCTCCTGTCTGTCGCAAAGCTCTACAACCCCCTGTGAGTGTGAAAGTCTTGTGGTTGTACGGAGCATTACAGGAGTATCATACTTCTCACTCAGCTCAAATGCATACTTTGTGAAATCCTTTGCCTCCTGGCTGTCTGATGGCTCAACCACCGGAATCATGGCTGTTCTTGCAACAAGTCTTGAATCCTGCTCATTCTGCGATGAGTACATTCCTGGATCGTCCGCTGCAACAAGTACCATACCTCCGTTCACACCTGTGTATGCTGCTGTGAACAGTGGATCTGATGCAACATTCACACCTACGTGCTTCATCGACACTATGGATCTTACCCCAGCAAATGATGCACCAATAGCTACCTCTGTGGCAACCTTTTCATTTGGTGACCATTCTGAGTAAATGTCTCCTTTATACTGCACCATGTTCTCACTGATCTCTGTACTTGGTGTTGGGATATGCCGCTGACACCTTGACACCTGCTTCATAACAGCCTCTTGCAATGGCTGCGTTACCAAGCATAATCTTCTTCTCGCCCATGAATCTTACCCTTTCTGTCTATTTATTGATATTTTTAATTTATTTCGTCTAATAAGACACTCTAATTTGTTATTATACAAGAATTATCAATAAAATAAAAAGAGTTTTCTCTAACCCTTGATTTTCTGAGTCTGACGTACCATATCTGCAAAATCCTGCCACTGCATATCGATAATGTCATCACTGTCGGATGAGCTTCCCGTCTTTCCACTAACCAGTGACAGAATCATATCAAGATCTGCTGCTCCCGCGTACTCACTGTTTTTGAGGAGCATGCCATAAGCCGCCACTGCACTTGCCGCACTCATGTCAGCGGACATTCCGCCGTTGTAGCTGTCTGTCTTCACCACACAGCTCACAAGGTTGCTCTTATCTCCATCGGGTTCCTTGTATCTTATGTTCACTGTCGCAAGCTCACCTGCGTAGTTCTCTGCGCTATCTGACTTATCCTGAAGGTCTTGTGATGTTGACTCTGCTGTATTCACCTGATTTGTATTTTCTCCGTATTTGTGATTGGCCGCAGGTACTTCAAAATCAGATCCGGCCGGCACTATCTCATACAGCACCGTAACCATGTGTCCTGCACCTATCTCACCGCCGTCCACCGCATCATTTGCAAAAAATCCGCATCCGCAAGAGCGCGGTTCTCATAGCCTATCTGTCTGTATCCCTTTACATTTGTCGGGTTAAACTCTATCTGAAACTTCACGTCCTTGGCAACGGTGTTCAGTGTGCCGCCCATCTCGTCCACCAGCACCTTCTTTGCCTCATACGCGGAATCTATAAATGCATAGCTTCCATCGCCGTTATCTGCCAGCGCTTCAAGCTTGTTGTCCTTCAGATTGTCCGTTCCAAACCCAAGCACGCTGAGGAAAATGTTGTTTTCCTTCTTCTCCTCGGTTATTAGATCCACAAGGTCGCTTTCACTGGTCAGCCCCACGTTCAAGTCCCCATCTGTCGCAAGTATGACACGGTTATTTCCACCATTTATGAAGTTTTTTCTCCGCCAGCTCATAAGCTGTGATGATGGCATCGCCGCCGTTGGTGCAGCCCTCAGCGGTCATATTTGAAAGAGCCTCACTTATAGTATACTGCTCTGAACCTGGTGTACCCGAGAGCACCACAGTATCCTCTCCCGCATAAGTGACAATGCTAACCCTGTCATTTCCATCCAGATTCTCCGCGAGCATAGCAAATGACTGCTGCACAAGAGGGAGTTTATTGTCATCATACATAGATCCCGAGGTATCGATCAGAAACACTAGATTTGAAGGCTTCTTGTCCCCGAAATCTATCTCGTCTGTGTTGATACCCACCATCATAAGCTTTGTGTCCTTGTTCCACGGGCAGTCCGAATATTCTGTGTATATAGAGAACTTCTCTCCGTCCTCAGGCTTCTTTCTGTAGTCATAGGTAAAATAATTCAACATCTCCTCTATTCTCACCGCTCCATCAGGAGGTAGACTACCTGACTCTATATATGACCTGACGTTGCTGTAGGATGCTGTATCCCTGTCCGCCGCAAATGTAGAAAGTGGTCTGTCAACTGTGGACACAAATCCATTCTCCGTCATGCTGTCATATTCTCTCGTATCGTAGGCGACCTCTGTATACATAGAATTTGAAGTATCTGTCACCATCGCTGTATCTCCAGCGACTGTTGCCACATCACAAGCTTCCTCCGCATACATAACATCATTCGACGTACTGTTGAATATTCCACTCAAGCCATTGTCCTGCAGCGACTTCTTTTTTGCTTACTTTCTTTTTCCCTGTACTTTTCTGCGATCCCTGTTATCTCTGTATTATCCCCATTTTGTTTTCAAGGCGCATTCCCTGCCATCTACTGCATCATCGTTACCGCAGCCCGTAAGACCTCCTACCATCATAATCCCTGCCATAACTGCGCATATGGATCTTGCAAATATTTTTGAATTATATTTCATCATAAAAAATCCCTCCGTAATATGAATTTCAAGCTACCGGTCAAGCCTTATATTCTATATACGAAGGGATTATTATTTTTATGGTAATTTCTGTATTTTTTAATTTTTGATTTGTTTGTGCTATTCTGCCCTCTCAAATCTGTACCAGTTGCCCTCAACCTTCACTACAAGGCTGCCATCATCACACACAATGTAGGCTGAGTTTCTGGATGGGTTCATGTCAAAGTTGACCTCGCCGTCATTTGCCGGCACGCCATCGGTGTAGCTCTCAGCGTAGGTCGCTTTGCTCTCATCCACGCTGTCAGCATCGACCATGTCGTATGTGTCCCTGTAGAGCACACCATCCAACATGATCATGGGGATATAGTCAGCACTATTCACAGAATTCTGAGCATCAGTATTTCTCTGTACATCATAGCTCGCCGTGGCGTTGTCTGCCATTTCAGCAGCGTCGCCTTGAATATCGTCTGCCGCAGCCGCGTCACTTTCTTCTGCATAATAACTTTCATCCGAAGTCACCTTCACACTGTTGTCCTGCGCTGTCTTATCGCTTGCCCTCTTACGGCTGTTCCTTAACGGTCCGGCTACGATCAGCACACACACCACTGCCGCTGCCACAAGACCGGAGACGATCTGGATGGTTCTTCTGTTCCTGACTTTACGGTCTTTCTTGACTCCAAACTTCTTATCTCCAGATTTCTTATCCTGCACCCGCTGCGCATCCACCGCATCAAGTCCTGCCTCTATTTTTTCCCAGAGATCAGGTGCATCCATATTCTCTATATATTTGTCAGCTATTTCCTTTTCCAGTTCATCTTCATGTCTGTTCATAGTCTGCACCTCCTAAGTCTCTTGATTTGCACTGTTGTAAAGCCACGTGACTGTTCCCATCGGCTTGCCAACTATCTCTGATATCTCTCTGAAGGTAAATCCTCCAGCCACCTTCATATCAACTATCTCCCGCTCATCAGGCTTAAGCGACTCCATGGCCACCTTCAGTGACACGCTGTTCACAACCTGTTCCTCCATGCTGCCACTCTGCCCGGTCTCCGGTATCTCATCCACCAGAGCCTCACGGTCTATCTTCCTGATCCTGTCCACCGCCATATTCCGGGCGATCGTGACCAGCCATTTCTTATGTCCATTTCCCGGCTTATAGCTTCCCGCAATGCTGTACAGCTTGATGAAGAATTCCGATGTCACATCCTCAGCCTCCTCGCGCTGTCCTATGGCGTCGTACACCACAGCATATATGAGCTTCCAGATACGCATCATATATGTGCCGCAGGCTATCACTGTCGCCCGCCGCCATCGCAGACATGCACTGTTCAAATTCTCTGTCTGTCATAGCTCCCTCCTCATGATAATATACGTTATATCAACTGATTTTTATGGAATGTAATTTAACTTTTTAATCTTTTTCCGCCTATTTGCAACATCATATCTTCCGCATGGCGGCAAATCCCATCACGTAATTTTTACTGCCACCAGCCGTGTCAAATGGCCATACCATATGGCGGCTGTCAACCAGCTCCACGTCGTAGTTCATATGAAGCGACATATCCTTCATGAGCTGTGCCACACCTTCTATGTCCTCCACCGACTTCATCGTCTCCACATCCCGCCTGTCAAATGCATTTGCAAGCTTCTCTGCGCATGTCTGATCCTCACATGCAACGACCTCATATCCATATATGAGGACATCCTTTGTCATATGATACATGTAGTCATTGAGTCTCTCCACCGCCGCCTCGTTCAGCCCCGAGATGGCACTGCTTATGAGTCTAAGATCCTCGTCATGATAATTGTCCCTGTAGTGGTAAAGCAATGCAGCAAATCTGGAATTGAGCTGGCTGTGAAGCCCGACCGCCACACTGTAATCAAATATATCAAGATACCTGTCCGTGTCATTTACTATATCCCCAGATTCCGTTCTGCCAATATATTTACCGGAATTGGCAGTCGCTATGCCTGTCAGGAACTCAAGTATATGCTCGGTGTCCGCACAGTCCTCAAGCATCGCCTCATACAAGCGGTACTGGTCATCGTCTACATGCCAGAATGGAATATCCGCTATTATATAATCCTGTTCCTTCAGCCCATATTCCCTGACTGCCGAAAGCAAAGCTTCCCCTGTCTCTGTCTATGAGCACCAGCCTGTAATTATCTGCCAATCTTCCTATATCTATATCGCCGGCCGGTCCTATTCCCCACAGTGCAAGCACAGGCTTTGAATTCGCTGCATCTGCATCCTGCCCGGATTCTTTTTTACCCGGCAGTTATTTTCTATATATTCCGTCACCTCACGTCTGTACTGTTCCCATCCCACATAGGAATCCGGTATACGCTCCGTGGCGATCATCTCATCAAAATAGCTCATTGTCTTCTCCTGACTCTGTGAACTGACAAATAAAGCAAAAGGGTTATGCCTGTCAGTATTTATTGATCATTCACAGGTATTTTATAAAATTTTATTTTTAAGCACAAGTGTAATGTAGTATAATACACATAGTTGTGCAACAGGACACACCATTCCAGTTTTTTACATTTTGGAGGAGTTATGGAATCAATACAGACAAATGCTCTGAACAGCAAATACATCAATTCCCCTTCTGCGTCCGGAGGAAAATCCCTTCATGCAGGAGATGCAGAACTTTGAGGAGATCATGATGATGTATTCATGTGCCATCAGAGAGGTAAAGACAAAATTCGAAGTGCTGAATGATGATTTCAGCGTAAGATATAAGAGAAATCCTATAGAATTCATACAGTCAAGGATCAAAAAGCCTGTCAGCATTGCCAAAAAGCTTGCTAGCAAGGGCTGTCCGGTTACATGTGCAAGTATACTGAACAATCTGGATGATGTCGCCGGAATAAGAGTCATCTGCCCATTCATCGACGACATATATATGGTGGCAGAAAAGCTCATAAGTCAGGACGACATCACCCTGATTGAAGCAAAAGACTACATATCGCATCCAAAGCCAAATGGCTACCGCAGTCTGCATGTCATAGTCGAGATTCCTGTGTTCTTCGCAGACCACACAAGGAATATGCGTGTGGAGGTACAGATCAGAACAATCGCGATGGACTTCTGGGCGAGCCTGGATCACCAGCTCAGATATAAGAAGGATATCCCGAACGTGGACATGATCTCCGCAAGACTTAAGAAATGCGCAGATGTGATATCCGCAACAGACCTTGAGATGCAGTCCATCAAGAACAGCATATATGGTCAGAGGTATATTCCTGAACTTAAGAGAGAATCACCTGAAGAATAACTACAGTTATTTATTACTGATATTTTTCAACCTCAGGTAGAATGAAAAAAATTGAAATATTTGCAACTTTTCATTTGACATTTTATCAAATCTGTTGTAGTATAACTGATGTTGTTAAGCAACATGTGTGCGTAGCTCAGCTGGATAGAGCACTTGGCTACGGACCAAGGTGTCGGGGGTTCGAATCCTCTCGCGCACGTGACAGAAGCTGTCTGAATTATTTCAGACAGCTTTTTGTTTCATCAAAACTACTTTATAACAGCCAAATATTATTCATAAAAAAAGCCAGGGGGTGATTGTGATATACTTCACATATCATCCCCTGACTTTCCGTATACACATGGGGTGCGGCTATAAGCTTTATTTACATAAAGTGCTACTCCCCTGCTCCCCAGATATTCTTCCACCTTCTCCGGCGTATCCAGTCTCAGCCGTACAATAGTCATCATGATCATGTATCGCAGGACTTCCTTTAATATCTCTTCGTCAAACTGCGACTTCATATTTTCCGGATACGCATGTACGAGAAAATGCACATTGTAGGCATCGCCCTGTCTTGATATAAATGCACTCACATAGAGGCCATTCATGACCGCTGTTATGATGTCGTCATCCGTGATCTGTATATTTATCTTATACATCTTTGATATAAACTTTACCGTCTTGTCTTCTTTTACGAGAAAACGCCTGTCTGTAATCTCTCCTATGGAAAAGTTCTGTTTATGGAGTGTTATCGCCTGCAGGAATTCTGATTCCCTGTCATTCTCAATTATGTAATCATATATATCATTCGGTGTGTATGCCATGTTACTCAAGTTGTCCTTTCGTCTATTTGTCTATGATCTATGCGCTAAGCACTTTTTTTTCATTCTCACATCCGGTGTCATCACGTCACACTGCCCATCGTAAGCCCAATCACAAATACCACAAATGCACCAATTGTAAGCACGTACCACTCAATGACACGGACTGCAAGTTCCCAGTCCGACGGCTCAACATCATGCAAGTTTCTCACTCTGGGCCACATAGCCAGTTTGAAAAGTTCATCAGGAAACAACATGCTTACGACTGCAATAATGCATATAATGATTCCGAATATATATAATACTATATTTCCTCTGTTTGTAGTCTGCGGACCAGTAATAAACTTCACTATTTCATAAATATCCGGTGGATTTGCATAATAATCTCCTAAAACCACATCAAAATCGTTTGCCATCGTGCCGTCCGCATTGTATACCATGTAGCCATCTTTTGAGACAGCGCCTCTAAAAAAACACCTTATCACCTTCCATGATCTTTACCCGATATAATCATCAGATGATAACATGCCATCCCTCTGTCCCTGCTGGTATGACAGAAGGATCCTCCATCCAGCTATATGGTCCATATGTTATGTCCCTATATTCGTCTCCTGTAAATCGGTGATAACACTTAAATTCTATCCTCTGGTCATCATATACTGTGATGCTTGTATATTCATCTGTATATATCACCTTTCCCTGTTCTTCTTTTCGAGTCAAAAAGTCATCCCTGAACTCTATTCCCTTTATGGACATTATAATCGGATAAATTATAGAAAATGCTATGATCATCACCACTATAATGATCATTAGAACCTTCTGCGTCTTAGATAAATTCTTTATTCTTTCCATACACAGTTCTCCCTTCAACCACCAATTTTCTGTTATCTTCATGAGCTGCCAAAACATGCTCTGCAAGTTTCAAGTACATATCGACTGCCTATATTATCCTCCCGTGCTATCCGCAGCCCCTGACTAATGCCCACGCACGCCTAGAACAGATCCAGCGTATTGTCAAGATATATTTTTCTCTAACCTTGAGCTGATACTCTGGCTTTGTCATATAGTATAGCAGAAATTCCAGCACTATGGCACTCCCAAGACTTCTCCCCTCTATCTTGAGATTGGAAAATCCCATCGGCAGGTAAATGTTCCTTATATCATCTATACCTATAAATCCAGGATTCTCCATCGCCTTTGAAAACGATAGCCGTCTGCTGCGTTCGGCGATGTACAGCGGTGAATTGATCTTCACCGAGAGCCATACGGCTCACATCCTCATAGCAGGCTTTCCTGTCCTGACAGGAGAACGAACAACACTCGTTGCACAGGAATTCCACTTTGTCTTTCTGCTTTTGCGAAAGCGCTCTCAGCCTGTCAAATGCTTTGTTCAGTCGGAAATCCGGCACAACATATCGGAATTCATCCCGGTCAAGCTCTGCCGAAAACTGGTCAAAGTCCGTAATGACCTTTGTTGTAGATGAAACCATATATAGTCCCGGATAGTTCTCCTGCAGATAGTCAAGTAACAACTCCGAATGGACTATGACACCGTTTTGAATATCACCCTTCTCAAACGCTCTGCACAAATCATTACACCGTTTATCCGCAAGATGTTCCAGTCTTAACAATGAGTTGCTGAAGGTCAGCCTCGCCGATATTCCATACTCACTCATAAACTCCAGCACATCTCCGGCATCGCTGTCGCCATATCCCACTCTGCCACCACCCCAGAGGCAGTCTCCCGGTGCTCCATACACCGAGCCGATATCACACCAGTCGTAAAAATATTCCCTGTGCTCACGGTATAGTGGCAGGAATACCTTGTACAGCTCGTAGAATTCAAAAAAGTCCGGGCAGATGGTAATGTGCCTTGTATTCTGTTTTGTTATTCTCTGGCATTGATCTGCCAGACAATGGCTCATTCTTCATAGTGTTCATTTTTCTGTTTTTCTTTCAATTCCCACATATTATCTTCGTTTCCAGCTTCCGCATACTGTCTACAATTATATAAAAGTTCTTCATCTGTTGCAAACCATGTTTAGGATATTGTATATTTGAGCTATGGAAATTCACATTTTATAAGTGAGGGATGACTATGAATTATGCATTTACAAATGGACAAATATTAAACGGAACTAAAGATATGCAGATACAGACCGGTCTCTGTATCCTGGTCAGGGACTGCAAAATATACGACATCGCAAAGGATACTGCTGATCTTGACGGATACAAGATCATAGACCTTCAGGGACATTACATTCTGCCGGGTCTTATCAATATGCATGTACATCTTGCGGGAAGCGGAAAACCACAGAAGAAGCAGCGCAACAATGAAAAACTTGTAAATACCATCATGGGCTCGGCGCTTACCAGAGCCATCGCATACAACATGGTGGCGGGCTTTGCAAAGGACGAACTGCTAAGCGGTGTCACTACCATAAGAACTGTTGGCGGCCTTGGAAACTTTGACACCAGACTGCGTGACGAAATCGAAGCAGGCACCAAGACGGGGCCGCGTATCCTTGCCGCCAACCGGGGAATCTCGGTTCCCGGGGACATATGGCGGGATCTGTAGCTATCGCTGCTGCAAACATAGATGAAGCACTTGCCCACCTGAACAAATGTGAGAAAGAAAAGGTTGACATAATCAAGCTCATGATCACCGGTGGAGTGCTTGATGCAAAGGAAAAGGGCACTCCAGGAGAACTGAAGATGTCACCTGATATGGTGCGCGCAGTCTGCGACAAGGCTCATGCAGACGGCTACATGGTTTCCGCACACGTCGAATCACCCGAAGGTGTCCGCGTTGCTCTGGAAAACGGAGTTGATTCCATAGAGCACGGTGCCAAAATGGACGATGACATGATTAGACTTTTTCAAGGAACGCGGAGCATTCCTCTGCACCACTATCTCTCCGGCTCTTCCATATGCCCTGTTTGAACGCGCACTCACGAATGCGACCGAGGTCGAACAGTACAATGGAAATGTCGTATTTGAGGGAATCATAGACTGCTCAAAGGCAGCCCTGGCAAATGACATCCCTGTTGTACTGGGAAATGACGTCGGCTGTCCATGGATCACACAGTATGACTTCTGGCGTGAGCTGTACTACTTCCACAAATACGTCGGGGTATCCAACTCATTTGCACTGTACACCGCGACAAAGCGGAGTGCGGAGCTTGCCGGGATTGGACAGCTCACCGGATCCATCGAGAAGGGCAAATATGCAGACATGATAGTCACCGCAGGAAATCCTCTTGACGATCTGCGCGTCCTAAGAAACCTTGAGATGGTCATCACCAAGGGAAACATCATCGACCACCCAAAGATCAAGAAGAGGAAGAATGTCGATGCAGAGCTGGACAAGTTTCTGTAGGCAATACAAACAAACTGCAACGGAGGTTATTATTTATTATGGGGGAATACATTCAGGGAAGTGCAGTGTTTCAAATGCGGACACATTTTTATGTGGCAGAAAGATGGTATAGAATATCAGTCTGAATATCGTCTGGAAAGCACCAGCGAACTGCTGGGAATTGCGGCATGTCCTAAATGCGGAACGGATATGCTGGTAATTCCGCATATTCTTGAGGGAATCTCTAAAGATTCAAATGGAATTGTGGAATCAGGGATACGGGGAATATAAAGACAAAAATAACCGGGTATGTTTCTTCCTGAACATGCCCGATTATTTTTTATATGGGAATATCCTACTCATCTGGATTCACGATGGCGCCTATCTTAAACTCTCTGCCATCCTTTTGCCACTGTCTGTACTCCGCTGTAGCGGCAAAGAGTACATCTCCCGATGAGTTGATTGCCGTCTCAAGTGAATCCTGGACCACTCCGATGATCATTCCGACAGCAACAGCCTGCATGGATATATCCTGTGGGATTCCAAACAGCGAGCACGCCATAGGAATGAGCAACAGCGAACCTCCCGCAACACCTGAGGCACCGCACGCGCCAAGGGTTGCCATAAGACTGAGCATGAGTGCTGTCGGAACGTCAACCGACACTCCCATGGTATTTGCAACGGAAAGCGCCATTATAGTTATAGTGATGGCGGCACCATCCATATTGATGGTCGCGCCAAGCGGTATGGATACCGAATACACATCCGGGTCAAGTCCAAGTCTTTGCAAAGTGACATGTTCACTGGATATTTGCCGCAGAACTTCTGGTGAAGAACGCCGTCACACCTGACTCTCTGAGGCATCTCCACGCAAGTGGATATGCATTTCTCCTTAAGACGATAGTCGCAAGGAGCGGATCTACGATCAATGCAACCGTAAGCATGGCGCCCACAAGCACAAGCAGCAATCTGCCATATTCCTTGAATATCGACAATCCACTCTCCGATACTGTCGTGAACACAAGTCCCATGATTCCAAATGGTGCGCACCCGATGATCCACCTCACGACGGTTGATACCGCATCCGATATGGATACAAGTGCAGATTTTATAGACTTGCTTGTCCGTCGCATGGCAAGTCCAAACAAAAGTGCCCATGCAAGTATGCAGAGATAATTTGCGTTGAGTATCGCATTTACGGGATTATCGGTGATGTTGAGCAAAAGATTCTGGAGGACCTCCATGATTCCCGATGGGACGACATCCGCCTGATATGATTCAAGGTCCAGTGTCATGGTTACAGGGAAAATAAAACTTGCGCTCACCGCCACTACTGCTGCGCATAGCGTGCTGAGCATATACATGATCGTCACCATACGGAACTGCTGGCCATTTCCCTTTCCTGCATTTGCAATTGAGCTGATGACAAGGGCAAACACCAGTATCGGTGCAATTGCCTTGAGCGCCCTGACGAACATGGTTCCGATCAGGCCTATTCCCGTTGCCCCCGGCACCAGAAGTCCCAGCACCGCACCGATCACTATTCCAACCAATATCTTCGCGATCAGCGACACTCTATTCCACATCTCTACAATCTTTTTTCATGAATCTAACTCCTAACTATATCTATATTTCTGCTTTTTAACACACATTTTCTTTAGTATTCTTCTTTCTCAGAAGAAGCATCCTCACGAGCAAAAGCACTGGGAATATAACTCACGCAAGGATTCCGCGTTTCTTAATAGTATCATATATCGATCAGGCTTGTATATAACAGATTTCATAACGCAAAAAAGCGGCGAACAGATTCTTGCTTCTGTTCGCCGCCACTTCACTTCTATAATACTCTATTTTATGACCAGACTTCCTCTGCTATCTCCTTAACGAGCTTGAGCTTTGCCCACTGCTCTTCCTCTGTCAGCTTGTTTCCGATCTCACAAGATGCAAATCCACACTGAGGGCTCAGGCATAATCTGTCAAGTGGTACATACTTTGCAGCCTCATGGATCCTTGCAATGACCTTCTCCTTATCCTCAAGAACCGGAGACTTTGTAGTGATGAGTCCGAGCACGACCTTCTTGTTCTCTGAAACCTTTGCAAGAGGTGCAAATCCGCCTGATCTCTCATCATCATACTCAAGGAACAGCGCATCCACATTCTCATTTGCAAATACGTAATCTGCAACTGTGTCATAAGGGCCACTGGTGAAGAATGTTGAGTGGTAATTTCCTCTGCAGATATGTGATGTAATAACCATATCCTCCGGCTTTCCCTCCAATGCAAGGTTGTTCACTGCAAGCAGCTCTTTCTTGACATCCTCAAGTGATATTCCAAGTGCCTTATATCTCTGCTTTGCGGCATCCCCCACTATGGCGCCCCATGTACAATCGTCAAGCTGCAGGTTTCGGCATCCAGCATCATAGAACTGCTTAATTACATCCTGATAAGCCTTTCCAATGTCCTGGATAAGCTCCTCATTTGCAGGATAGAACTTCCTTGTGTTTGCAATATTGTCAGGTACTATCATCTGCTGAAATGTCTGTGCAGGAGCCGGTATCGTATACTTTGCAACAGTATTCTCATCCTCGAACTGTTTTAAGAACTTAAAATATTCAACAAATGGGTGCGCCTTTGCCTTTATCTTGCCTACAAGATAAGTGTCGTCAAGAACTGCAAGCTCTGCATCGAATTTCACACCATTTCCAGTGTTCTCATGGGCAACGCCATCAAGTCCCCACATAAAGTCAAGATGCCAGAATGTTCTTCTGAACTCGCCATCTGTGATCGCATGGAATCGAGTTCCTTCTGCTTTGCAACGACCTTGATGATCTCCTCATCAACAACTTTATCGAACTCCTCCTTGGAGATCTTTCCGTCCCTATATGCTGCCTTCGCATCCTTGAGTACCTGTGGTCTCAGGAAGCTTCCTACAAAATCGTATCTGAAAGGTGTCTGTAATTTGCTCATACGTCTTTATCCTCCGTAGTGTTTCTCGTTTTCTTAACTTGAGGATATTCTAGCAGGATAGGCTGTCCATGGAAAATACTATTATTTTGAGGCTCGTCATAGTTTTAAACTATGGAATATGATAAGAGTACTCCACTATCAATGCTTAAAATTCTATAAACCGCCAAATCTATAATAAAAAAGCCTGCATAATCCCTATGTGAAATCATCCACAATGACAATCGTCAAATATGATTTCATATGGCTTATACAGGCTTTCATACCCTATTATTCAATATTCTTTAACTCCACTGCGAGTTATACAGATCCGCATAGAATCCATTCTGAGCCATGAGCTCATCATGGTTACCCTGCTCTATGATGTCACCGTCCTTCATAACAAGGATGATGTCTGCATTCTTGATGGTTGACAGTCTGTGGGCTATGACAAAGCTTGTCCTGCCTTTCATCAGATTGTCCATGGCTCTCTGAATCCTGTGTTCTGTTCTCGTATCGACTGACGATGTAGCCTCATCGAGGATCAGGACCGGATTGTCAGCAAGAATTGCCCTTGCGATAGTTAAGAGCTGTTTCTGTCCCTGGGAGATATTTGTTATCTCCTCATTGAGCTCCATGTTGTATCCACCCGGAAGTGCCGAGATAAATCTATGTGCATGAGCTGCCTTTGCCGCTGCGATAACTTCCTCATCCGTAGCGTCCAATCTTCCATATCTGATATTCTCCATAATAGTACCCTTAAACAGCCATGTATCCTGAAGCACCATGCCAAATACATCCCTGAGTTCACGCCTGTTGAAGTCCTTAATATTGTGTCCGTCCAAAAGTATAGCACCGCCATTCACGTCATAGAATCTCATAAGCAGCTTTACCATTGTGGTTTTTCCTGCTCCGGTAGGTCCTACTATGGCTACCTGCTGTCCCGGTTTTACATGGGCTGAGAAATCCTTGATGATGATCTGATCCGGATTGTAGCCAAACTTTACATGTTCAAATGTAACTTCACCCTTGATTCCCTCTGTGGATACAGGATTCTCTACTATCTGCTCCTCTTCTTTCTCTTCAAGAAGTTCAAATACTCGCTCAGCGGCTGCTGCCATCTGCTGCATCATATTTGTGACCTGGGCAACCTGCTGAACAGGCTGTGTGAGGTTCTTCACGTACTGTATAAATGCCTGGATATCACCTATCTGGATAGTTCCTCTGATCGCCAGAGCCGCACCTGATATGGCAACTGCCACATAGCCCAGATTACCGACAAACATCATAATAGGCTGCATCAGTCCTGAGAAGAACTGTGACTTCCATGCTGACTTGTACAGAGTCTCATTTGTCTCATGGAACTCTCTTCTAACGTCGTTCTCCTTATTGAACGCTTTTATGACATTGTGTCCGCCATACACCTCTTCAACCTGACCGTTTATGTGTCCCACGTATTCCTGCTGCTGCTTGAAGAATCTCTGGGATTTCTTGATGACAAACATCATGAGCATGATACTTATCGGAAGTATCAGCACTGATATAAGTGTCATAAGCGGGCTGATCGTGAGCATCATCACGATTACACCGATGACCGTACTAACCGATGTAATGAGCTGTGTGATACTCTGGTTCAGACCATTTCCCATGGTGTCTATATCATTTGTGATCCTTGAAAGTACCTCGCCATAGGTTCTGCTCTCAAAGTAGCTCATCGGCATCCTGTTGATCTTCTCGGATACCTCACGTCTCATCCTGTAGCACACCTTCTGGGTGATACCGGTCATGATGAAGCCCTGAACAAAGCTAAATGTCACACTTAGCACATACAAACCGAGACAGAACAGCAATATCTTACCGATATACGTGAAATCAATTCCGCCGTTGCCTGTTATCTTGTTCATGATCCCCTCGGACAGGGCTGTTGTCGCCTTGCCGAGTACCTTCGGACATACTACGTTGAATATTGTACTTCCAATTGCAAATATAGCAACGACAACAACCGCTGCCTTGTACTTGCCTATATATCTGAATAACTTTCCTATCGTTCCCTTGAAGTCCTTGGCTTTCTCGCCGCCTCTCATAGGACCGTGGCCTCTTCTAGGGCCTCTGAAACTTCTCTGATTATTTGTCTGATTCTGTTCTGCCATGTCCTACACCTGCCTTTCTGAGTCAGTTCCAAGACTGGCTGCTATCTCCGATGGGGAAAGCTGCGACTCGGCTATCTGCCTGTACTCCTCACAGGTCTGCATGAGTTCCTGGTGAGTTCCCTTGCCGACTATCGTACCCTCGTCAAGCACAAGTATCTGATCTGCTGAGAGTATGGTGCTTACTCGCTGTGCAACGATAAATACTGTACTGTCATTTACGTGCTCGCCAAGTGCCTTTCTGACTGCCACATCCGTCTTGAAATCAAGCGCCGAAAAGCTGTCGTCAAATATCAGGATCTTCGGCTTTCTCGCTATGGCCCTGGCTATAGCAAGACGCTGTTTCTGACCACCGGACACATTTCCACCGCCCTGGGCAACCGCACTGTCGTAACCGTGCTCCTTCTCCTCTATGAAGTCGGATGCCTGGGCAATCTCAGCTGCAAGCTTGACATCTTCATCAGATGCATCTGGTGCACCGAATCTTATATTGGACGCAATCGTTCCCGAGAACAGAATTCCCTTCTGCGGAACAAAACCGATATTCTGTCTCACGCTCTCCATGGTGAGGTCTCTTATATCCTGTCCGTCTATCGTTATCGACCCCTCCGTAACATCATAGAATCTCGGGAGGAGCTGAACCAGTGTACTCTTACCACAACCGGTACTTCCTATGATCGCCGTAGTCTGTCCAGGCTTGGCCTCAAAATGAGATATTCTCAAGTACGTTCTCATCTGCTCCCGGATATGCAAATGCGACATTGTCATACTTTACGACACCCCTTGGTGCTTCAAGCTTCTTTGCCCCGGCTGCGTCTGAACCGTCACATCCGTATCTATGATCTCCTGTATTCTGTCTGCTGCCACACTGGCACGAGGGAGCATGACTGACATCATGCTGAGCATAAGGAACGACATGATAATAAGCATTGTGTATGTAATAAATGCAGTCATTGATCCTACCTGGAGGACACCCGCATCAATCTTGTGAGCTGCCACCCACTCTATGAGTATGCTTATGGCATACATGATGAACATGAGTATAGGCATTGCAAATGTCATGACTCTATTGACGAACAATGTGTTCTTCGTCAGGTCTTTATTTGCCTCGTCAAATCTCTCTTCCTCTCGTTCCTCTCTGCCAAATGCCCTGATAACCGGGATACCTGTAAGTATCTCTCTTGACACAAGGTTTACTCTGTCCACCAGTGTCTGCATAACTTTAAACTTTGGCATGGCGATGACCATAAGCGTTCCCATGAGAATCACAACTGCTGCTATACCGATGAATATTACCCAGCCCATTCCGGCTCCATTCTCAACAACCTTGACGATTCCTCCAATAGAAAGTATCGGTGCATATAGAACCATTCTGAGCATCATAACTGTAACCATCTGTATCTGCTGGACATCATTTGTAGATCTCGTTATAAGAGATGCGGTTGAGAACTTGTTGATCTCAGCATCCGAAAATGCGATAACCTTGTTGAACACCTTCTCTCTGAGTCCGCAGGCAACGCTTGCCGCAACCCTTGACGCCACAAGTCCTATGAGAACCGCAGCTGCAGCCATGAGAAGTGACATCCCAAGCATCTTCACCGCTGCCCACTTCAGATATGACATCTGTCCTGCCTTATAATCGTAGCCAAAGCTGTCGTAGCATATCCTTGTACATGCTATGGCTGTGGATTCCATATAGTCTTCACCCATGCTGTCGAGCATGCCGTCAACCGTAGGCTTCATCTGTTCACCGATCTGCGCCCACATCTCCTCCGGCATCTCGTCAAGGGTGATTCCCATCTTATCGAGTCCTGCCTTAATTGCATTGTCCTCGTCAGAGTTCACCATCTGATAGGGATAGTAATACATCATAAGTCCCTTCATACAGGCACTATCCACTTCTTCTATGTGTTTCTCGCCGTCTTCTGTCAGATAATAATAACCATCCGAACCGTCTTTATAATATTTCTCCCATACGGCTTTCTCATCGTCATCCATAAATCCGTCTATCACGTTATAGGCTTTCTCCGGGATCTGTTTTGGGCTACAGTTCTCTATACCGTAGTTCTGTATACCGGTATCTATGAGCTTTGAGGTGTAGTCCGGAAGTGACAGATCACAGTATGCCTGCAGAACGAGAAGCAGGGCTATGATAATGACCGACTTCCAATACGGCTTCAGATTTCTGAATATCTGCATGTCATTTCCTCCTTGAACAATTATTAATCAGATGAATGTATCCCCTCTAGTCTTTTCTATGTGCACAACATAACATCACCTGTACAGGTGATGTTATGTTGTAAACGTTAATATACATTATGCAAGGATACATTCATCTGATATCTACGCTTTCTTCTGACGGAGAAAATGCCATGCTTTAGCTGACGTTGTTTTCCCCTTTACATTTCCAAGCGTATTCTTACTTTATTTGAATATCTTTGAAAGTTTATCATTGCATATATTCTTAGTCAATTAAATATCTATAAAGATTTAATAATTTTTATGACAAAGAACGGCAGCCGCTGTTCTCCAGCAACTACCGTTTTTTCCGTTTCTTCTGACTTTCAATCTAAGCCAGCTTTATCCGCTCCGCCGCATCCCTTGTTATAGCAAGTCTTTTTCCCTTTACTTTGATTATCACATTGCCAAAGTAAGACGATACGACCTGCACCTGATCTCCGGTCTCAAGCTGGCATGCGCCGAACAGTGATCTGTCCGCACAGTTCCAGGCTATCTCACCTGAGAAACCGTTTACTGTATCTGATAATGACATCATAGTAACCACCCCTTCAAAATAATTGTTTTAATGAATTATATTATTTTTCAATGCACTATCCGATATGCAATTTGTCTTTCGTTTCTTCTATTGTCTACACAATTATAACTCTTCAGGGTCGGTGCAAGTCAATTCTAATTGTTAGTATATGGGGCTAATCTTTCTTACACCGAACTAACTTGGATACACAAAAACCCCACCGACATCCGACTTACCATCAGACATCAGTGGGGTTATAATGTTCTCAATAATTATTATCTCACATCGAATTACTCGATCATTACTCGATTACCTTGAGCCATCCCTCTGGACCTTCGATTCTGCCCATCTGGATTCCTGTAAGAGTATCATACAGCTTCTGGATAACTGGTCCCATCTTCTCCATACCGCTTGGGAAGCAGATCTCCTTGCCGTGGTCGTTGATCTTGCCTACAGGTGAGATAACTGCCGCCGTACCGCACAGACCGCACTCTGCAAAATCCTTAACCTCATCGAAGTATACTTCTCTCTCCTCAGCCTCAAGTCCAAGGATATCCTTTGCAACTACCATCAGTGAACGTCTTGTGATCGATGGGGAGGATACTGTTTGACTTAGGTGTAACTACCTTGCCGTCCTTTGTAACGAAGATGAAGTTAGCTCCACCAGTCTCTTCTACTTTCGTTCTTGTTGCTGCATCCAGATACATGTTCTCATCGTATCCTTTTTCATGTGCATCTACGATTGCATGTAAGCTCATTGCATAGTTAAGACCAGCCTTGATGTGTCCTGTTCCGTGAGGTGCTGCTCTATCGAAATCTGAAACCTTGATTGTGATAGGCTTTGCACCGCCCTTGAAGTAAGGACCAACTGGTGTTGTGAGGATTCTGAACTGATATTCATCTGCTGGCTTTACACCTATAACAGGGTTTGAACCGAACATATATGGTCTGATATATAATGTAGCACCTGATCCGTAGGTGGTACATAATCAATGTTTGCCTTTACTGTATCTACTATTGCCTGTACAAATCTATCCTCTGGGAAAGGTGGCATCTCAAGTCTCTTTGCTGAGTCTGCCATTCTGCTTGCGTTCAGGTCAGGACGGAAACATACAACACGTCCATCCTCTGTTCTATAAGCCTTCATTCCCTCGAAAACTGTCTGAGCGTACTGAAGAACACCTGCGCACTCGTTTAATACTACGTTAGGATCCTCTGTGAGTGTACCCTCATCCCATGCTCCATCCTTATAATTTGCTACAAATCTCTTATCTGTCTGAACATAGCCAAATCCAAGGTTTGCCCAATCGATATTCTTCTTATCCATATCTAAATCTTCCTTTCACTTTAGCTTGTGCTTTTTTTTATATGTGTCTGTTATATCACATTATTTCGCCTTTTTCCATATGTATATTGAACATTTGCTTGAAAAATTAAAGTTTTTCTTCCAAAAACGGCTAATTTTTTCATGTTACAATGTACAATTTGATGATTTTCCCAAGTTACAAGCTTGTCTACTTCAACTTATTACCCTCTGAGAAAGCATCGCCAACCCTGTCGCCGAGTGCAAAATATCCATGTCCGATGGTGTCAAACACGATAGGATGGAACTCTTCATATGTGATCTCGCCGTCATCGCCCAGGATACGGTCGTCTGCAACAACATTTACGATCTCGCCGAGGAACTTGTCCCCGTCTATGATCTCCTTGAGCTTGCACTCCATTGTCAGTGAAAGCTCGTTGATGACTGGGGCATTTACAAACTCGCTCTTTCTGGTTGTAAAACCAGACTTCTTCATCTTGTCCGGATCGTCATTTGCCGACACGATTCCCACATAGTCACAGGCTGCCACATGCTCTGCATCAGCAATGGCAACTGTGAACGCTTTGTTCAGCTTTATATTCTCGGTAGTCTTATGACTTCCAAGGTCAAATATGATCTCATTTGCTCCGACTATTCCGCCCCATGCCGCATTCATGACATTTGCATTGCCATCGGCATCGTATGTTCCGATCATCATGACCGGCTGTGGCACCAGCATAGGTTTTGCACCAAGATTCTTACTCATATTATCTGCCTCCTTAATTTGAAGAAACTTACCCTTCTATTTTATGACTACTGCCATCTAAGGGCAATAATTTTTTGGCTAAAATAGTCTTACACAATGTACGACTGCAGTGAATATTGTTCATCGTAAGGCACGTTTATTTTATTATATTCCAAATGCATATTAGTACCATGGAACAGCACATTTGCAAATGTGAAGTATGCCAGATATCTTCCTCTGGCGCCCTTGTCCTGTCTCGCCACGTATTTGAATGAGATCAGGCTTGCCATGGACGCTATCAGAGTTCCAAGTCCTCCTAGATTGGTGCCGATTATCAGATCTGTGTAACTGTCTGTAAATCCTGACAGCAATACTGCAGCCGGAACATTACTTATGACCTGGCTGGCAATGACAGAGGTGATCATCTCATGCCCGCCAAGCACATTCTCTACAAATATCCTAAAGCCATCGATCCTTCCCATATTTCCTATAAATACGAAGAATCCCACAAATGTGAATATCAGCGAATAGTCTACCTTCAGCAGTAATCTTCTCTGGCATATAAGAACAACCACAAGCACTACCGCAAATGTCACCCAGTATGGGACGATCCGCGCCACGGTGAGCAATGACAACACAAAAAGTATGCAGTAAATTCCGACAAGCTTCCTGTCAACCTGTACAT
>VOFD01003073.1_pt1 | contig 27203 bp, 28 predicted proteins | sample 5384101 | NCBI WGS metagenome assembly VOFD01 (sample SAMN12384723, study PRJNA508395) | human gut metagenome | isolation source: healthy gut C | host: Homo sapiens
TTTGGCAGCTGCTGCGTCGTTGAGGATGACGACCCCTTTACCGGCAGCCAATCCATCGGCTTTCAGTACATATGGAGCTGAAAGAGTGTCGATAAACGCGTTTGCCTCTTCGATTGTATTTTTATTGAAGCTTTTGTATTGTGCCGTCGGCACGCCATGGCGCATCATGAAGGCTTTGGCGAACTCCTTACTTCCTTCGAGCTTGGCTCCTGCCAATGAGGGACCGATCACCGGAATATTGCTGATCTGATTGTCTTCATGGAAGAAATCAGCAATACCCCCGTACCAGCGGCTCCTCAGGGCCTACGACCACGAGGTTGATGTTATTCGTCAGTACGAATTGCTTAACGGAACCGAAGTTGTTGGGGTTGATGTCGACATTGGTGCCGCATTGAGCGGTGCCGGCATTTCCCGGAGCGATGAAAAGTTTGACTACACTGGGGCTCTCTGCGATTTTACGGGCGAAAGCGTGCTCGCGGCCTCCGGATCCCAGTAGGAGAACATTTAACGAATTAGAAAATTTCATCGGTATCTTCTTTAGCTCTTTTATTGAATGTAAATGCTTGACAGTCGGGTCGTGTCAGGTTTGTCAACGTTCAAGTCTTACTATCAATTCACCCTGTCTCCCGTGCTGTTGTGGTCAATCTTACAAAGCAGCAGGTGATGGATCTCGCAAACCAGATACAATGACCGTCTGGTCAAGGTGGGTTTTGCTCCGCTTGCTTTGAGTAGGTTGCCTAAAAACGTCATGCCATTTAGAGCGACTTCTCAAATTTTCAAGCAATAACTTTGCCGGATGACTGCACTTGTACTTTATATAAAGTGCATCTGAATCTGACCTGTTTGAGTGGTTGGTCCAGCTTGATTCAGTTGTGATCCGGTTTCGTGTGATCTGCTTTTTGTCAAATGGTCTTACGAAACAAAACTATTTACAAAGATATTGAAATTTATGTGAAAAAAGCGGTCTGATGGCAATTTGTCAACTTTCGATGAAGGGGCGCAAAAGAGCATCGAGTTTGGCGTGTTCGACAAGGAAGCCATCGTGTCCGAACTCTGAGACGATCAACTCCATACGGCTGTCAGGAATGTTACGCCACAAGGTGACCTGCTCGGTTACCGGTAGGATAATGTCCGATGTAATGCCGATGACTAGAGTCTTTGCATCAATGCTTTGCAGGGCCCTGGCAACTCCTCCTCGCCCGCGCCCTACATTGTGAGAGTCGAATGCTTCGGTGATGCGCAGATAGGAGTATAGATCGAACCGTCTGCTCAATTTCACACCCTGATGGCGTTGGTAGGAGCAGGCCCGAAATCCGTGGGTTTTGTCCGGATTGTCATGTTCTTGCTGGGTCGCGTTGTAAGCAGACGAACCACGGTACGTCAATAACCCAATGGCTCGAGCTGCCTCCATTCCTTTACGTCCGGCGTCGTGTGTGTGATGGCCGTACGTTCCGTCGGCTTCGAGAGCCATGCGTTGGGCTTCATCTGCCGCAATGGCCCAAGGTTGCGCTTTGGCAGCAGTAGCGATCAGAATCAGCTTGCGGGCAAAGCCGGGGCGTTCGAGTGCCATCTCGAGAGCCTGGAAGCCCCCGATTGAACTGCCGATAATGGCTCGTGCCTGTTTAATGCCCAAATGGTCAGCCAATAGCAAATGGGCACGTGCCATGTCGCGGACAGTGACCAACGGGAAATGGTCATAATAGGGTTCACCGGTAGCGGGATCGATACTGTTTGGGCCGGTGGTTCCGTAGCAGGAGCCGATGATGTTGGCGCAAACGGTAAACCAACGTTCCGGATCGAGAAATTTTCCGGCTTCGACGGTATGTGGCCACCAGTCTGCAACTTCAGAATTGGCTGTTAGCGCGTGACAAACCCATAATGCATTGTCTCTGGTGAAGGTGCCGTAGGTGTGATAGGCTATGGTCAGCGGAATCTCTACGCCACATTCAAGGCGAAAGGGGTTTGTCGGGGTAAAATATTTTGTATCGGCAGGAATCGGAATGATTTGTTCAGTCATGACAGTTTTAGCGCTTGCAAAAATGGCATTTAAGGTTTTTACTGGTTGCCGGTGAATTGGAGGTAACTGCAATAGATCCATCTATAGCACAAGCGTGAGGAGGAATCAACCAGCCTATACACTTATACATCACAGAAGTTCAAACTTACATCTGTCGGTAAGGGTAATTTGCGTCAGATGATTGCCCGTCCGGAGTGTAGTCCGTGTATTTATTGTCGGCACATCACAACGCAATCTTTTGTTGGTGTGGGTCTTCTCTCCTACGGGCAATATGCTTTGCCTTTACCTGATCCGGAATGTTTCGGTGTCAACTGGGATGTTGCAGTATCCGATTTTTCTGTTGGCCCCGGTTAGATGATTCCGTGGTGGATCTTGTCTTCCACGATTTCAATTTGGGTGTAGTCAATGCCGGAATCACTGCGGGCTTCGATATTGTTGATTCCCTCTTTCAGACGGATCTTGTCCCAGGTGAATACTCCATTGACTCCTGTCCGAGTACCCATCGATACACCGTTGACAAAAAGTTCTACCTCCAGTGCATTTGAGTAAACTTTGAGTGTCTGCTCCGGCTTTGAACGGCGGTGCCAGCGTCGTTCAGCAATGTACACAAAGGGTTCGTCCGATTCCAGTTGGCTTTGTAAAAATAGAAGGCGTCCTTACGGTATTTTGCGGTCAAAGGTGATCAATCCACGATCATCGACACCCGTGCCGTCTCCCCACTCCCGGTCGGCTGCTCCATAATCGAACATGTTGGCAATGAAAACGCCCCACAAATATGGTGCATCTTTCACGAAAGTATAGTATTGCTCGTGCAGGTAGCTTTGCCACCTTTCGGGATGCCAGTTACCCATGTAGTCGGGACGGTATAGCGAGTCTTCCTGGTGGTAGATGCTGGCCCCAGCACCATAGCACAGCCCGGAGTTGAGGTTGCTCCAATTGCTTTGCAGCTGTTTCAGCCAGATCGATATGTCAGAGGGCAGACCCTCTTTCCAACCCAAAATGTGATCCCATGCGATCAACTGCGTGATGAAGTTCATCTGTCCGTCCTGGTTGCTTGTGCCGACAGTCATTCGGGTTGGGTCTTCACTGCGGGCTTGTGCATTCAATTCGCGAATGAAAGAGGTCGGGTCATCACCCCGCATGTTTTGCTCGTTGAAAAGTCCCCACATGGCGATTGACGGGTGGTTGCCGTATTGGGCAATCATCTCATGTAGCTGTTGTTCTGCCGTTGGCGCGGAATGATTCGGTGTTGATATACCCGCGATCGGTCAAGTATGCCGGCCCAACAAAAAGGCAGATCGCACCAGACAATCAGTCCTCGACGGTCGCATTCGTCATAAAAAAGCTTGAGAGTGAGGGCCCGGAGCTGTACGTACGGCATTGACGCCCATCTCGATCATGTAATCGATGTCTTCTTTGATTTGGTAAGCCGTCAGGGCCGGGCCGACATTGGCACGATCTTCATAATAGACCACTCCATGCAGTTGCATCGGGCGGCCGTTGAGTTTGAAGCCCTCTTGCGGATCGACAGAGATAGAGCGCAGCCCCATCGGTACACTGAGGGAGTCGCACGTGAATTCCTGGTCGGTTAATTTGACAATGACGTTGTAGAGATATGGATTTTCTATACCTTCCCAAAGGGTAGGAGATTCCAGCTCGATCGGGATTGTAATGGATCCGGTGCCATTGGCCGGGACGCGGAAGCGTGAGGCCTGGAAAAATATCGTATCGAGGCGAGGAGTCGTAATGGCCAGATTGACCAACAGGTTTCGATTGGGTTGGCCGTCGATACGGATTGTCGCATCTACAGCGGCCCGTTCTGTGGATACATATTTTTGTACAAGACGGATACCGCCTTCTGTGGCGCGGATCAGTGACGGTTCGGTGACAATCAGATCGACATTGCGATACAAACCTCCATAAACGTTATGGTCACCGGCAGTAGGAAGAACATCCATTTGAGGGGCATTGTTCACTACGATCCAAATGGAATTGGTCTCTCCGAAACGGAGGTAGGGGGGTAAGCTCGAAAGCGAAGGCGGTGTATCCGCCACGATGTTCACCGACATTCCGTCCGTTGACAACCAAACTGGCGACAGTTCCCCCCGCGCCGAAGCGGATGAAGACCCGTTTGCCTCGCCATGCCTCGGGAATTTTTATCTCTTTGAGGTAGTTGCCAACCCCGCGATAATAGTCGAGTGTCCGCCGATGGCGTCACGATTCCATGTGTGTGGCAGATTGACGGCAGTGGCGTTGTCGCTCGTGTGGCTGTTGCTGAAAAACGCCAGTTGCGGTTGATGTTGATGACCTCACGAGCCTGTGTCTGCAGACTCCCTCCCAAAAGAGCAGCCAGCAGCAGGGCCAAACTCAAAACGCTTTTCATTGTGGACTTCATAAGAAAAGGTATTGGACTATCAGTCAGAGGATGGATCCTTCCACGTCAAACGAGAAAAATGAGCCTCTGCCCATGTTTGATAGCAGTTTTACAAAGGTTGTTTTCAGCTGTGATTGTAGTCACAGAGAGACCCCATGAATCCCTTTACAAAAAATAGTGAAAAGAAAATAAATCGCTATATTCGTAACGAATTTTGCTCTGTGGCTTTTATAGCTGAAGTGTCGGTATTTGCTTACCGATGAAGCCCGATCGGTTGTTTGCAGAAAGATTACTTCCGCTGTTATTGCTCCTGATTGAAATTGAGGGGCGAAACAAGGGGGTAAAAAAAGAACAAACTGAATAACCAATAAAGCCGATTTGATTTCTCTCCGTGTTTTTGGGAGTGGAAGAGATTGAGCTGGAACTGGAGCAGTAATCGTAAATCCAAGGATGACCTCTGTCGATATTATTTGTGGTATATTGCTCCTATACGGGTGTGGCGCGGATGGAGTAAGGGTGTCATAGTGCAGCTTTCCGGAATTATCGGATTGTTGCTCGGTGGTTATTTGGCTTGGCATTACAGCGAACCGGTGGGCCGTTGGATCGGAGCAGAGGATATGTTGGGACAGGTCGCCGGCTTTTTTTGATCATCTTCATCGTGATTGTGGTCCTATTGGCCATTCTCGGACGGATGTTGCGAGGAATGTTTCGTTTTGCCGGGTTGGGTGTCTTTGACCATCTCGGGGATTGTTGTTGGGCGGTATCAAGGTGGCCCTGCTGCTTTATGTCCTGATCAATACGTATGAATCGGCTAACCAAGTCCGCCATTGGACCTCAAATAAAGGGATTGAGCAATCTTTCTTATACAAGCCGATTAAAGAGGTGGGCGAGTTGGCCTTCCCCTATTTGCAGGAGCTTCGGGATCAGGTTCTCGGTTCTTGATACTGAGCCTTTTCGGTAAGCCGAATGACAAAATATCGGAATGAAATCCGGAGTGACGGATGGAGATAGGCCAATGATCTCTTTTGCTTTTAAGCCCCCAAAAGTTGATTGTTGGAGAGAAAACAGGTTAACGATAAGAAAACGACAGATGCGTACAGCCATTGTTATTAAAGCTACAGGTAGCTGTTATACATTGCATGATTTGGCATCACAGACTACAGTTGAGGCCCGTCTGAGGGGAAATTGCGGCTGAGTGGCAGCCGTTCCACCAGTCCGGTAGTTGTGGGAGATATTGTCGATTATGAGCCGGAACAGCCATTCGATGGACAGCCCGGAAACCACAGCTACAGACTCAGAGGTCAATCTTGCAGCACAGACTGAGTCATCTTTGCAATCTTCGTCATCGAGCCGGACAACAGGTACCATCCTTTCGTTGCATCCGCGTCGTAATTATATCATCCGTCGTGCATCCAACCTCTCCAAAGAGTCTCATATTATTGCAGCTAATATCGATCGGGCCTTTTTGGTGGTGTCGTTGGTGCATCCGGCAACCAACAATGAATTTATCGACCGTTTCCTGGTAACAGCCGAGGCTTACCATATCCCGGTGACGATTCTGCTCAATAAAAGCGATCTTTATGTTACTCCTGAATTGGAGCAGCAGCGCGATGAATTTGTCACCACTATACGCATGCAGGCTATGATGTGATTGAGCTGGCAGCAGCGCATGGGGATGTGTTGCGCTTTTGGGGTGGGCGTGTTTTTGACGAGACAAATGCCCGTGCTGGAGAGGCCAGTGGTTTGGAGATAGGCGTTTCGGTCGGTGAGGGGTTAGCCCCGCTTCGTAAGTTGTTCCGGGATAATGTCAACCTGCTTTCCGGCAATTCCGGTGTGGGCAAATCGACGCTGATCCGAGCGATTGATCCGACATTGATGTTCGGGTGGGAGAGGTCTCCGATGCCCATCATAAAGGGAAGCATACGACGACTTTCTCGGAAATGTATCCGCTTCAGGAGGGTGGATGGTTGATCGATACGCCGGGAATCAAGGGGTTTGGACTGATCGATTTCGACGGGGCGGAGATTGCTCGTTATTTCCCGGAGTTGTTCCATTTGGCACCAGGTTGTACCTATTATAATTGTACCCACACCCATGAACCGGGATGTGCGGTAAAGGAGGCTCTCGAACGGGGTGAAGTGAGCCCGTCACGATATGAGAGTTATCTTAAATTACTGGAAGACGATGAAAAATATAGAAGATAGTTCGGCCTTTTCAGATGAGATGTTGGCCCGAAGGATTGAGTATCTTTCGGGTTTCATGTTGCCCGAACGCTACCGGACGCTGTGTAAAACCGTTGAGCAGCGGACTCGCTACATGACCATCTGTACCGAGAACATGTTCCATCCGCAGAACGCCAGTGCTTTGGTCCGTAATTGCGAAGCTTTTTGGGGTGCAAGAGCTGCATGCGATCGAGGAGTTGTGTCGTTTCTCTCCCAATGTGCAGATTGTCAGGGGAACTGATAAGTGGATTGAAATTCATAAACATCCTACAACTGCAGAGCTAGTTACCTCTTTGAAATCCAGAGGTTATCGCATTGTTGCAACCTCCCTCATTGTCACGATACGACCCCTCAGACCTTCGATGGGGCGGGCCCTTTTGCCCTTGTGTTCGGTACTGAACATTCGGGAATCAGTGATGAGGTGATGGCTGAGGCTGATGAATTTTTGCGGATCCCGATGTGTGGTATGGTCGAAAGCCTGAATGTGTCGGCTTCAGCTGCCATTTTGCTATACACGCTTTCGACACGGGTGCGGATGTTGGGTCTCGATTCTGCTGAACAGCAACCACCGGTTGTCGTGGAAAATTCTCCTGTATTGCAAGGTTTGGACAATTGTACAGCAGAAGCAGGTGAAGAGGGGTTGAGAGGTGCTGCATTACGTGATAGGATGCAGCCTCGTGCAGCTTGGCAACTGCCGATCCGAGATCGTAACGAGGTGCTGTATCGTTGGTTGCAACAGAGTATTCGTGATCCGAAGGGTGTCCCTCAGCCGGTTCCCGGGGTAGATGAGTATGAGTAGGCTGCTGTTTGTGATTGAACAGCTGCATATTTATTGATATATAGCCATGTCGATGTAATCCAGGATTGGGTGTGTCGATGGCTATATTGGTTATGCAGAAAGCAGGCATATCCCAATCTGGGATATGCCTGCTTTTTATTTGGATTGTATTGCAGGAGCCTGTTTCCAACGTTAACGTTTTTGAAATATCTCAACTTGGCTTCGGTGGGGACATGGGGCGTGATTAAGACAAATACGCATTAGGGTGTGTTTGCCTCCTTCTCAGATACAATCAATAACAGGGGGCCCTGCTTCGTGCTGTGGACGGAGATAGGCAGTTCAATACAGAGATGGATTCTTTCTCTCTGGTTGTTGGGGCTTCCGAGCGGAATAAGGTGCAGTTTGCAAATGAATCAATCTTGTTGAGTGCAATAGACTACCCCTCCTTCAAAACGGGTGATAATTACCTGCTTGCCACGGGGAATGAACTGCCCTTCTTCTGCGATGGCATCGTAATAGATCCCGTCAATAATCACCCTTCCAGAAGGGCGCAGAACGGCTGCAACTTCGGCCGTTTTGCCGATCAACTCGAAGCAACCTGCGGATGGCTTACGTATCCCTGTTCCGGAGCCATTTCAGCGGTTAAGACCACTTTGCGTTGTAATGGGGTGGTACCGGTGAGAAAACGTTTGCTCAGTAACAGACCTCCGATCAATGCTGCAGTAGCGGCAATAATGACGATCAAAATGGGTTGAAGGATCCAGCCGACAGTAATTTCGCCCGTAGGTAGGTGGCGCAGCAGGTCATTATCGATAGCGGCGAAGGACAGGCCCAAGATCACGGCAACGATACCTGCAACTCCAGCAATGCCGAAACCCGGCAGAACAAAAATCTCGACAGCCAATAGCACAAGTCCAATGATGAAAAGAATCAGCTCCCAGTTTTGGGCTACCCCTCGAGATATAGAGGAGCAAAATAGAGGACGGCTCCGAGGATGGCAACTACTAAGGCAAATCCGATGCCGGGTGATTGCAGCTCGAAATAAATGCCCCCGACGATCAGCATGATGAAAATGCCCTGAGCCACCGGATTCATCAGCCAGGCTAATAGGCGGTCTAACGTCGTGGGCCGATATTCGGTTAGGGTATATGTTTCGACGCCTCCTTGTGCGAGGGCCTTTTCTAAAGAGGGAGGCTGTGCCTTCACTGAAGTGGTTTTTTACCGCTTCGGAGGAGGTGAAGGTGAGTACATTGACCGTAGTGCTGTCTGCCACGGTACGCCCGACCATCGCTTCGGCGGTTTGAGGATCACGCCACCAACGACGAATCGTATCGCCATTCTCGATTCGTTCGATCACTTGACCGTGAGATTCCGCTGTGGCCCGCATCGTGGCTCTCATGAAACTTTGAAACTTGTCGGGCATCGGCTGTCCGTTCTGATCGACGACGGAAGCCGCTCCGATACTTCCTCCCGGGTGCATGTAGATACGATCCGCTGCCAGTGCAATCAGAGCCCCGGCGGAAGCAGCTTGATTGTCAATATACACCCAGATCGGCGTCGGGTAGTTGAGGATCATGGTGCGAATCGAGTCGGCCACATTGACCAATCCTCCGTAAGTGTTCATGCGAATGACGACCAGATCTGTTTCCTGCTCACGTGCTTCTGTTAAACATTTCGAGACCAGCCGTTGTTGGGCCGGCATAATGTCCCCGTTGATGGGAAATGTATATACTTTTGCATTCGCGGCCGGTGGCCGTTACAGTGCCCGGCAGCAGAAATAGGGATGAATCGGTTGATGTGTCGCTGCTCGATAAAAGCCTTGTCTATGGATGCCTTCGTTGGAGCTCCATCGCTACTCTGGTCAGAAACAGAGGCTGTCAGCGCAGAGGTTGCTGTGTTGCTGTCGGAGTGTTGGCAAGGGTGGCTGAGATCATTGATTTTGCAGAGCAAGGAGTGATCTCGAAAGCGGCTCCTCTGCATGGGCAGCATGCCAGCAGAGTGTTGAAAAAGAGAGCAGATGAAAAGATATCGAAGCAGATTCATGGTTTCAGTTTTATCGCGACAGATAGTTGCGAGTTTGTGATTCGTAAATGTAATCCTATGAGTTCAATAAAAGTCCGTGATGTGGAGAATTAAATGTTAATGACGGATACGACTCGTGCTGTTTACAAAGATAAATTTTTAAAGGATCTGGATGATCGAGGTCATGAAATTTGTGTTAGCTATATATTTGTCATGGAATGGGGTAGGAAGTCCAGATTCAGGGAATAGTTCTATGTGGGGGGCGGTTCGATGTTTATAGATAAAGAGTTGGCAGGACCTCTATTGTTATAAGGTAGATGATTGTTTGAAAATGTCGGAGTAGGTTGTTCAGGGAGCAGGGTATAGGGGATGGTCTGTTGAGTGAAAGTCAATATGCGTGATAGGGGATGGTTTTGGCTTTGGAGGCGCATCGGTAACGAGGTTATGAGGTGATCAAAAACGAGGAGAAAGGTTCATCGTGAGTCCCGGTTCGGGTAGATGGTAGCAGCATAGTATTATGGTCGGGGCTGAACGGAGGAGGAACTGAGGGAGGGATTGTGCTGATGTAAGGGATGCGCCATTGCGAGGTTGGAAAAGACAATGTTGTGCACACAAACAGTTTGGGGCAAGGGAACAAAACGTAAAAAGAAATTGATAAGGTTGATGAAGCGGAGAAGGTTGTTGCTATGGTTAGTGTTTCCAAGTTGATAAATGATTGTTGGTGAGCCTGTCCGGTTGCGTAAATGACGAAAAAAATCGAGAAGAAAAAAGAGAACAGAGATTGTGTAAATAAAATTTTCCTTACCTTCGCATTGCGGGAGAGCGCCCCTTCTTGTGGCGCGCGTTCTGCCAGGCAGCCCGAAGCCATTGAGCTTCGGAAGAGTATTCACCAATTTTGATTGCTGTATGGATGATGACGCAAACCCGGATAGTTGCCGTATCGTATCTCAATACGATACCATATATTTATGGTATCTCCCGCGCAGGTGGCACACTGCGTGATGGATTGTTGTTGTGTCCGCCGAGGCTCTGTGCCGAGGCGTTGCGCAACGGTGAAGCCAATGTGGGCCTGATCCCGGTGGCTGCTATTCCTGAAATCCCCAATCTGAATATCATTACCCCATTCTGTATCGGAGCTCACGGTCCGGTTCGGACGGTTGTGTTGGCATCGAATTACCCGGTCGAAGAGTTGGAGACGATCGGATTGGATTCTCATTCCCGTACTTCAATCCGGTTGGCGCGCATTTTGGCGGCCGAACGTTGGCATATTTCGCCCCGTTGGATCCCTTTGACTGACTATTCCTTCACAGAAGGAGGAAAAACCGGATATATCCTCATTGGGGACAAGGTGTTCACTCATGAGTCGAAATTCCGTTACCTGTACGATTTGGCTGCCGAGTGGCAGGCAATGACAAATCTCCCGTTCGCTTTTTGCGGCGTGGGTGGCTCGTGATACGGTTCCCGCTGAAGATATTGAACGGCTGGAACAGGCCTTGCGCTACGGAACAGCTCATATTCAGGAGGCTGTGGCATGGTCGGAATATGCCTCACGCCCCTATGCTGTGGACTATTTGACCAAGAATATTGATTTTGTGCTTGACGCTCGAAACGTCGGGCGATGGAACTTTATTGGCAGCTCGGCCGGAGGTATGACCCTCCGTCCCCCTCGCGGCCAGATTCGTTGTCGACGACTTGTTGTCAGCCGGATACGGGAGACAAAAAGAGTCCTAAACGAACAATAAGGCCGCCACAAGATCGGGAAAAGAGAAGACTTGTCGTTAAAGTCAAAGTGCGTATTGGTCTGCTGCATCGGTTGGTCTGAATAAAAGATCGGTGCTTGAAATTGCCAAATATAGGATTTATTGAAATCGAATCAGCATCAAAAGCAGGTGTGTAGCCTATAAAACTATAAGATGCATTTTAGTGGATTAATGTCTATTGCATTTTAGGTGTGGATTGACTGTGGGGGCGAACAAGAATATAACGCTCTGAAAACAACTGTAGCGATGCCGGTTGAGGAGGAGTTGACGACAAGAGTCTTTGAAATTTTTGATCGATAATTGGTGGCAGGAGTTTGGATCCGGCGGTCCGACTCCGGGAAAGGAAAGCGCAGTAGCAACTGAAAAGAGCCGAAGCCATGATTACTATCTATCTCAAACAATTCAATAAAATCGTCCGCAACGCCGATGTCAAGTTGTTCGACGAGCTGGGTTATGACGATATTTTGTGGATCGATCTGCTCAGCCCGACGATCAAGGAGCAAAAAAAGCGGTCGAAAACTTCATGGAGATTAATCTTCAAACCTGGCAGCAGGTTGAGGAGATCGAGAGTTCGTCCAAATATTCGGAAACCGAGAATGCGATCATCTGCAATTCGAACTTTTTCATGCCCTATACCGATAACTTTGCCATTGAGCCGGTGTCGTTTATCATTGCCGAAGGGGTGTTGGTGTCGGTGCGCAATGCCGAATTCAGAACTTTTACCGAAGCGGCCAAAAAGGTTGCAAATGAACTATCGGGCCTATACGACAGGGTATCATCTGCTGGTTTCGATCCTGGAGGTGCGTATCGATTATGATGCCGACCTGGTCGAAGCGTTGGCAAAGAATATTGCCGTATTGAGCAAGGAGGTGAGCACCAGCGAACATATCGATCGCGAGATTCTCAAACGGATCAGTCACCTGCAGGAGAATACAATGTTGATTCGTGAGAATATTTTTGACCGGCAGCGTGTGTTGTCGGGTATTCAGCGAAGTGAACGTTTCCCGAATGATGTCTATCCTCGTTTGACCCTGATGATCAAGGATGTCAATTCACTGATCAATCACGCCGATTTTAGTTCGGAACGTTTGGACTATCTGCAAGATACCGCTCTCGGTTTGATCAACATCGAACAGAGCAACGTAACCAAGATCTTTACTGTGGCTGCGCTGTTTTTCATGCCGCCTACGATGATCGCAAGTATCTATGGAATGAACTTTGCCCATATCCCGGAGGTGCAATGGACCCTATGGTTATCCTTTTGCATTGGGGTTGATGGTTCTAGTGGCGGTCCTCACTTACCTCTTCTTCCGTTGGAAAAAGTGGTTATAAGTTGTGGAGAGAATTGATCTTCGCGAACTCATGGATTAAATCTGATTTACTTATTTGTGTAATTATTTGCCAAAGGGCTATCTCTATTCGGCGTGATGCAGTTTAGGGATAGCTCTTTGTCCGTTTTTTTTATATTGGGGAATAATGAGGTGTTGCCGTGTAGGGGTATTGGTGGTGTCGGTGGAATGTGCAAGGATCAACAGAAAACAGAAAGGGAAGTAAACGATTGAGTAGTTCACTTTCAACTCCATATTTAAATGCAATTTTCATGCTTATTTTCCAAGCAATAAGTTTGGGACGGCAACCGAAAGTAAGTGGCGTAATCTGTTGTAGAAGGTGTGTCCCAAAATTTTAATTATCGTTTCTATCGGTCCTCTTTGAGGTGGTGAAAAATGGCGCAGGTTTGCTGAAACGCCTTTTTGTTGGGCAAAATAGTTGGTGAAAAGTTTAAATGCCGATTAATTTGAGGATTAGTTGTTTGGTTATGAAAAAAATATTAGTTTTGCACACGCTTTGAGAAGGCTTTTTTTCTGAGGGAAAGTAACCAAGGCGATAATTAACCAAATAAATCAAACTAAAATGGGTTATTTAGAATCAGCCAAAAAGCAAGAGCTTTTTTGAAACCTACGGAAGTCTAACACCGATACCGGCTCAGCAGAGAGCCAGATTGCGCTGTTTTCCTACCGTATCAGCCACCTCACCGAACACATGAAGAAAAACCGGCACGATTATGGTACACAGCGTTCGCTGTTGCGTCTGGTGGGTAAGCGCCGCCGTCTGCTGGATTATCTGAAAAAGGTAGATATCGAGCGGTACAGGAGCATCGTCAAAGCGTTGAACCTGAGAAAATAGGCGCCGAAGTATTGTGCAAAAAGATGAATGGGGCTGTCCTTTTCGAGGGACAGCTTTATTCTCTTAAAAGCGTTGACAATATCCTGCCTCTTCTGTGGGCAGGAGTTTGAGGAGGACAAGAAGAAGGAAGAAGAGATCAAAACAATAAAAAAGAGAAAAAAGAATGTTGTACAACGCTACACAGAAGGTGATTCAACTCAGCGGAGGCCGCGAGATTGTCATCGAAACGGGCAAGTTGGCTAAACAGGCTGACGGTTCGGTTGTCGTAAGACAGGGGCGATACGATGTTGCTGGCTACAGTGGTGGCCGCTAAAGAGCCCAAACCCGACTGCGATTTCATGCCGCTGTCGGTCGAATATAAAGAGAAATATGCTGCGGCAGGCCGTTTCCCCGGCGGCTTCCTCAAACGTGAAGCCCGCCCGTCGGACTACGAGATTTTGGTAGCCCGCCTGATTGACCGTGCATTGCGTCCGTTGTTCCCCTCTGATTTCCACGCTGAAGTTTTCGTGACGGTAAACCTGATTTCAGCTGAAAAAGATATTATGCCCGATGCACTGGCCGGTTTGGCCGCTTCTGCTGCCCTGGCTGTTTCGGATGTGCCTTTCGCAGGCCCGATCTCAGAGGTGCGAGTGTCTCGCATCAATGGTGAATTTGTTATCAACCCTACCTACACCCAGAACGAAAATGCCGATCTGGACATCATGGTGGGCGCTACATACGACAACATTCTGATGGTCGAGGGTGAGATGAAAGAGGTTTCGGAGGCAGACATGCTCGAAGCTATCAAATTCGCTCACGCCGAGATCAAGAAACACTGCCTGGCTCAAATGGAGCTGAGCAAAGCGTTGGGCAAAAGATGTGAAACGCACCTATTGCCACGAGACCAATGACGAGGCTTTGCGTGAAAAGGTGATCGCCGAAACTTACGACAAAGCTTACGCTATTGCCCGCGAGCGTTCTGCAAAACATGAGCGTTCGGAAAAATTTGAGGCACTCGAAGAGGAGTTCTGCGCCCAATTTACCGAAGAGGAACTGGTTGAAAAACGTCCTCTGATCAAACGTTATTTCCACGATGACGTGTTGAAAAAGGCTATGCGCAACATGATTCTCGACGAGGGAGTGCGTCTCGACGGCCGTCATACCACTGAAATCCGTCCGATCTGGTGCGAAGTAGGTTACCTGCCTTGCGCTCACGGTTCCGCTATTTTTACCCGCGGTGAGACACAATCGTTGTCTACGGTAACTCTCGGCACGAAACTTGACGAGAAACAGATCGATGAGGTATTGGTGAAAGGAACGGAACAGTTCGTGCTCCACTACAACTTCCCTCCCTTCTCGACTGGAGAGGCTCGCGCTTCACGCGGTTTGTCTCGTCGCGAGATCGGTCACGGAAATCTGGCGTGGCGCGCACTGAAACCGATGGTTCCGGTCGGTGAGGAGAACCCTTACGCAGTTCGGGTGGTTTCAGATATTCTCGAATCGAACGGTTCTTCATCCATGGCTACTGTCTGCGCAGGTACTTTGGCGTTGATGGATGCCGGTGTGAAGATCAAAAACCGGTTTCAGGTATCGCAATGGGATTGATTACCGATACCAAAACTGGAAAATATGCCATCCTGTCGGATATCCTTGGTGATGAAGACCACCTCGGCGACATGGACTTCAAGGTAACGGGTACGAAAGACGGTATTACCGCTACTCAGATGGACATCAAGGTGGACGGTCTTTCGTACGAAGTGCTGGCCAATGCGCTCGAACAGTCCAAACAGGGCCGTATGCACATTCTTGGCAAGATACTTGAGACGATTCCTGAACCACGGGCAGACTACAAACCTTTCGTACCTCGTATCGTCCAGATCACGATTCCGCAGGAATTTATCGGTGCGGTGATCGGCCCGGGAGGCAAAGTGATTCAGGAGATTCAGAAACAGACCGGTACCACCATTACCATCACCGAAAAGGATAACAAAGGATATGTGGATATCTTTGGTGAAGATAAAGGTGCTTTGGATTCTGCACTGGCTCGTATCAAAGAGATTGTTGCGATCCCGGAAGTCGGAGAGGTTTACAACGGTAAGATCCGTTCGATTGTTGCCTTCGGTGCTTTCGTAGAGATTCTGCCTGGCAAGGACGGTTTGCTGCACATCTCGGAGATTGGCAACAAACGTTACGAAACCATGGAGGAGACCGGTCTCAAAGAGGGGATATGATCGAGGTAAAACTGATTGGTATCGACCCCAAAAACGGTAAGCTGAAACTCTCGCGGAAAGTGTTGCTGCCTGGTGGCGACAAGAGCGAGGAGCGCAGCGAACGCCATGAAGGACGCCGCCATCCTCGTCGTGATGACAAACGCGAAGAGAAAAAATAACACAATTGCGCGCTTCGGCTGCAAACGCCTGATAAAGAGTGTTGAAAATATCCTCAGAAAGTGAGAATATTAAAAAACTTTCTATATTTGTGTTATAAACCGTAATGGCGCAAAAAGAGAATTAAAGATATATTTCATTAACTTTAAAACACAGATTATGAAAAGGTTTGTAAAAGTAAGCTTGATCGCTTCTGCAGCAATTCTGCTTTCTAGCTGTAATTGCTACAAGAAAATGGCTAAAAATGCCGATGATGTGAACATCACCTGCGTGCCGACCGTACTGTCTCTGAAAGGTAACACCGTTTCAGCTGACATTACTGTAACCTATCCTGCTGCCTACTTCAACAAGAAGGCTATCCTGAAGGTTACCCCGGTTCTGGTATTCGAGGGTGGCGAAATCGCCGGTACTCCCAAATACGTTCAGGGCGAGAAGGTGAAAGATAACTACACTGTTATCGCTAAAGCAGAGGGTGGTTCTTACACCCAGACCGTTGTTTTCCCTTACGACTCTCGTGCTGACCTCAGCACCTTGAGCTCCGCGTTGAGGGTAAATGCGCTAAGAAAAACAGCGAATTCACTACTATCGCTGTAATCCCGGTTGCTCAGGGTATCAGCACCATCCAGAAAATGGCCAACAACAGCGCCGCTCTGGCTTTGATGCCTGATAACTTCAAACGTAACCACTATCTCTCAGAACGCTGAGATCATGTATCAGATCAACCGTTCTAACGTTCGTAAAGGTGAGCTTACCAAAGAGCAGATCAAAGCTTTCGAGGACTTCGTAAAAGAGTACTCGGACAAGGATCGCGCTACGCTGGGTAACGTATATGCAAAAGGTTACGCTTCTCCCGACGGCCCGGTTAAGTTCAACGACGAACTGTCGAAGGCTCGTAGCGAAAGCGGTCAGAAAGCCATCAGCGAAAAACTGAAAGACGTTGAGAACGCTAAATATGACGTTGCAGCTTACGGTGAGGACTGGGAAGGTTTCAAAGAACTGGTTTCTGCTTCGGACATCAAAGACAAAGACCCGATTCTGCAGGTTCTGGCCATGTACGACAACCCCGTTAAACGTGACGAGGAGATTCACAACATGTCATCTGTATTCGATGTATTGGCTGAGGAGATCCTGCCCCAGTTGCGTCGCACCAAACTCTCTGCTGACGTTGACATCGAAGGCCGTACCGATGCTGAAATCGTAGCTGCTCTGCAGAACAACATCAGCGCTCTGAACGAAGAGGAGTTGCTCTACGGTGCAACCCCTGACCGATGACGCTGCTCTGAAAGAGAAAGCTTACAAAGAGGCTGCTTCTAAATTCAACAGCGCTCGTGGTTACAACAACCTCGGTGTAGTTCTGGCTCAGAACGGTAAAGACGCTGCTGCTAAAGAGGCTATCGAGAAAGCTGCTACTTTGAGCAACGATCCTATCATCACCAACAACCTCGGTGTTCTGGCTCTGATGAGCGGTGATGTTGCTAAAAGCTAAGAGCTACCTCTCTTCTCTGAATACTCCTGAGGCTAAGAAGAGCATGGGTCTGGTTAACCTCGCTGAGGGTAACTACGCAGAGGCTGCTCGTTCACTCGACGGTTACAACTTGGCAGTTGCTGAGGTGCTGAATGGCAACTTGGCTAAAGCTAAATCTCTGTTGGCTGACTGCGACTGCGCTAACGCTGACTACCTGAAAGCTGTGATCGCTATGCGTGAGGGGTAACACCAGCTCAGCAATCTCTAACTTGAAGAGCGCTATTGCAAAAGATAGCTCTTTGAAAGCTAAAAGCTCAGAAAGATGTAGAGTTTGCTAAACTCTTCGGTACTCAAGAGTTCTTGGCTCTCTAATCTAACAGAGAATCGTTATACGGATAATCTCCGATAACAAAATATGGCGGGCTGCCCAGATGGGCAGCCCGCCCTTTTATATCCATGGCCGGCCTGTATTGTAGGTTTCCCATTGGGCTGCTTGGTGAATAAAATTTATTCTAACTATGCGTTTAACACTTGGGTATTTGTGGTGCAAGTGAGGGGCGTGTCAGGTGGTATGATGTGATAGTGACGTCGTGTGATATGCAAACGCCTCTGTGCTATTGGAGAACGATGTTAATGAGGTTTGCGAGTAACTGAGATAAAATTCTAAGGAGAATAGGATATGTGTGACATGCTAAACTGTTCTTGAACTTTAGGGAAACTGTCGGTCGCTAATAACCACTTCATTTCATTGTTACGTGTATTTACATATTATTTGTCGTTAATTAATGAATATACGATTCTTGCTTTGCATATGCTTAGCTTTGCGTGTTGTGTAACTGAGCAGAATAACTTGGTGTATGTTTGGAATGGGATGGATTGTTCTTGTTTCGTGGAACATGGTGTATGTTGGGCGCAACTCTGTTGCCGATATAATAAAAAGAGGGTGTTGTCTAACAACACCCTCTTTTATTGCGTTAAGCCTTCAGAGGCTTATGAATTTTTGTATCTTGTCTTTGCTTTAGCTGTTTAGAGCTGAACCTGCCTTGAACCAGCCAATCTGCTGTTCGTTGTATGAGTGTGCAGCCTCAAAGCTTTCGCTGGTGCCATCGCTATGGTGTAACGTGATGGTCATGCGGCTTCCAGGTGCAAACTCCTTCAACCCGGTTACCGAAATGCAGTCATCTTCACGGATATCGTAATCGGCCGGATTGACAAAGGTCAGTGCCAACATGCCCTGCTTCTTGAGGTTGGACTCGTGAATGCGGGCGAACGATTTAACCAAAACAACCTTAGCATTCAGGAATCGAGGTTCGAGCGCCGCATGTTCACGTGATGAGCCCTCACCGTAATTCTCCTCTGCAACGATGATCGAGCCGATTCCCTGTGCCTTGAGCTGTTTGGCTACGGTCGAAACCCCTTCGTATGCTCCGGTAAGCGGATTCAGAACGCTGTTGGTCTTGCCGTTAAAGCGGTTGACAGCGCCCATCAGCAGGTTGTCGGAGATATTTTCGAGGTGGCCACGGAAACGCAACCAGGGACCAGCCATCGAAATATGGTCTGTCGTACATTTTCCGGCAGCCTGGATAAGCAGACGCAGATCGATAAAATCGTTCCCGTTCCAACGGGCAAAAGGTTCGAGTCGTTGAAGCCGTTTGGACTGAAGGTCTATGACCACCTCACCGCGATTCGAAGGATCGGGAGCAATGTAACCGTTCTCTTTTACATCGAATCCTTGACGGGGCAGTTCATCGCCCTGTGGCGGATCGAGCCGTACTTGCTCGCCACGATTGTTGGTGAGGGTATCTGTCAATGGGTTGAAGGTCAGGTCTCCCGCAATGGTCAGTGCAGTTACCAGTTCCGGAGATGCAACAAATGCATGAGTATTGGGATTGCCATCTGCACGTTTGGCGAAGTTACGGTTGAATGACGTGACGATTGAATTGGGTCGTGTCGGATCATCTGTATGGCGAGCCCATTGACCAATACAAGGGCCGCAGGCATTGGTCATGATCACACCGCCGATTGCCTTCAAATCATCCAAAATGCCGTCTCGTTCCGCTGTGTAACGTACCTGTTCTGAGCCGGGATTGATAATGAATTCAGCTTTGACGGTCAGATCTTTTTCTGGCGAGCTTGGCGAGCAACCGATGCGGCTCGTCCCATATCCTGGTAGGAAGAGTTGGTGCATGATCCGATCAATCCTACCTCCATCTTCTGGGGAATACCCTTTTCGCGAACGAAAGCTCCTGAACTCCGAAATGGTGTGGGCTGCATCTGGGGGTAAAGGGTCCGTTGATGTAGGGGTTCCAGGGTGGTCAGATCTATTTCAATCACCCGATCATAGTATTTTTCAGGGGCTGTCAGTACCTCCTGGTCTGCGCGAAGATTGTCTCCCAGTGCATTGGCTCCGTCTGCAACCTCAGCACGACCGGTGGCGCGCAGATAGCGTTCCATCGCCTCATCATACGGGAAGATAGAGCAGGTTGCACCCACTTCGGCCCCATGTTGCAGATGGTTTGCTTTACCGGTAGCTGAGAGTGACGTTGCTCCTTCGCCGAAATATTCGATACCGGTGCGTTTGTGCCACCTTTTAACAGTCAGGATTCCAGCCAATTTGAGGATTACATCTTTTGGTGAGGCCCATCCGTTCAGTTTGCCGGTCAGCTTGACACCGATCAGTTTCGGCATTTTCAGCTCCCACGGAATACCTGCCATCACATCGACAGCGTCAGCACCACCGACCAATTGCCACCATACCCAAACCTCCGGCATTGGGCGTATGCGAGTCGGTGCTACCATCATGCCGCCCGGGAAAGCATAGTTTTCCAATACGACTTGGTGGATAATGCCTGCTCCAGGACTCCAGAAGCCGATGCCGTAGCGATTCGCTACGCTACGCAAAAAGTCATATACTTCGCGGTTGGTTTGATTGGCCGTAGGCAGATCCTTGTCGGCTCCCAGATCGGCCTGGATCAGGTGGTCGCAATGTACGGATGCGGGAACTGCCGAATGGTCATGCCCGGCATTCATAAATTGCAGCAGTGCCATCTGTGCCGTTGCATCTTGCATCGCAACACGATCGGGACGGAAGTTGACATAGTCTGTACCCCGTTGGTAGGCCTGTTTCAAGGGAAGGGTAGAGCCTTCTGCATCGAACAGGTGGGCATACAGGACCTTTTCGGCGAGCGTCAGCGGCCTGCCGGTAATTTTGCGGGCTGCCGCAACGCGTTCAGCAAATGTTCCATATACGGAACGGATCAAATCGAGATCAAACAGCATTTTTTATTCTCTATTTGGTTGTCGGTTGAATGTGTTGTCGTCGTGTTTGTTGTTAGGAGCTTCCTCTTCTTAAACATGATTACAGAAACTCTTATGGGTTATGATTTTACCGAACGATCGGTTGTCTCTTCTTTGGACTGTTGTTTTTGGAAAGTGTCGGAGGGTGTGTCAGTAGTAGTGTCAGAAGCTGGAGCGGAAGATTGCTTTCCGGGAACCTCCTCCTTTTTTGATCTTCTTGATCTTCTACCGTTTGTTGGGTGGTTGACTTTTGTGCCGCCTCCAAAGTCTTTCGAATCTGTTTGCGTTTGCGATTGCGCGCTTCCATGCAGAGTTCGATCAAACGGTCGGGATCGGTACAACTGACAATGTAAATGTCCTCATAAATATCTTCAATGAGCACCAGTTGTTTACGTTCCGTTGCGTAAACTTTGCAAATCTCCCAATCACTGAGATGAAACCATAGCCATAATATCCCCCGAATCCATAACTGCCGATCAAGGGAATCATTCGTCTGAAATAGTCCCTGATCGATCCTGCGGATCTTTTCGATCTCCTCTACATGGATGCGAGTCAACTCGACGATACAGTGAATCTGCAGGGCGTCATCGTCGATGGTCAGATAACGGGGAAAAAGACAGAATATAAAGTGTAATGATACACAGTAAAAACAGTAGAAACCAGGCAGGAATGTAGCTGGTCCCCCATACAAAATGGAACACAACTGCTAACCCCACGATAAGTACGATAATACCCCATGTGATGCGTTTGCTGCGACGGTCAAGCGAATATTTGAATTTGGTGACTTCCATGCTTGATGTTGGTATAATCGTTTTAAGGGTGTAGGTGTTATTCGTAATCCGGTTTGTTCCCTGTCAATTGTGTTAATGTTTGTTGCAAAAGTCCTTTCCTGTTTGGTTTGGAGAGGTAGTCGGGTTGAGTCTTGCCGCTGCAAGGTTGGTTTGTTCAATCTTTGGCGAACAAACCCTTTCTGAATCCCTTTGTATGAGAACTCCGATCTTTTCTTGCAGTTTAATGCGGCGATCGATCGTAAGTCCTTCTTTATCTTGTAAATTTTCCTCTGTCTTTTGTAGTAAAATTTATGTTTTTATTGATGGAGACAAGAACCTTTATCTTGTTTTTCAAGCCGAATTGTTGATGTATAACGAGTTATGGTTTCGGTGTGGTAACGACCGTCGGCTCTTCGGTAGCACTCTTGGGGTCGAGTTCGCCTGCTCCTGTCGGAGGCAACTCTCCGAAGTATTCTGCAACGGAACGCTCGAAATGCATAATCGTCTCCTCCGTAGAAACAAACGACTTGCCTCCGGCTGCGTTACGATGGCCACCACCACCAAAATAGCGGCGCAAAAACATTTACATCTACATCCCCGCGCGAACGTAACGATACACGAATCTCGTGTTGTGTTTGGGTGAACATGGCTGAGAGACTAATACCTCGGATTGAGAGCGGATAGTTTACAAACCCCTCCGAATCCCCCTGTTTGAAGTTGAATCGGCGCATCTCCTCCTCCGTCAACCACATATAAGCGGCTCCATGTTTCCACAACAGCTTCATTTTGTCGTTGAGCATGTATCCCATCAACCGCATGCGACCCTCCGAGAAGTTGTTGTAAACGGCACTGTAGATGTAGGGGTACACTGATACCCCGATCAATCAATGCAGCTACGGCCCGGAATAGATCGGCATCGAGATTGCTGTAAGCGAAATTGCCGGTGTCGGTCATGATCCCGACATAGAGCGATTCTGCCATAGCTTTGGTGAGCGCCTCTGAACCGGCTAATGCTGTGATGAGCTGATAAACGATATAGGAGGTCGAGCAGGCATGTGTATCCGAAAAGTGTAACGTGTATTCATCCAATGGCGGATGTAGATGGTGGTCAATCAGAACCCGAATGGCTGTTGTATTGGCTTGAACGGTGTCCGTCAAGCGGTCAAGCCGATTGATCTGGTTGAAATCTATGCTGAAAATGATGTCCGCTTCCGCAACGAAACGGGCCAGTATGCCCTGACTGTCCTCTTTGAAAACACCGATCTGGGCAATGTCACTCATCCACTCCAAAAAATAGGGATAACGATTCGGAGCGATGCAGCAGGTGGTATGGCCCAACTTTTTCGAGATAGGCACGCCATGCCAATGCGGCTCCAATGGTGTCTCCATCTGGATTGGTGTGACATAACAGCGCTATCTTGCGAGGCGCCCCGTTAATCAGCTCGCGTAAACTTTCTAACTTTTCGGGTGTCAGTGTCATATAGGTGGTCTTTATCGTTGCTCAACTTTCAAAGGTACGCAACTATGTGTGAAAAACAAAACGTCACAACGTTTGTAATATTAACGGTAATTCACCCTGTTTCATGTGTAATTGCGCTGTTTTATTCAGCATGATGGGTCGCAAAATCAGCGCTGCAATGCGAAGATGTGATGATCTTGAATCCTATTGCACAGAAAAACAGCGTCCTCACTTCTGCTTTTTGTGCGTTTTGATCTTTACGCTTGCGGGGTGAAGTTTTGCTGTTGCGTGGTTGTGTTGATTTTTTGCCGTGCCTGTTTTTTTGTTGCGGCCGGATCGGGAAAGTTGGGACTGTTTTGGTTGCGAAGATGCGGGCTTTGCGTGTTCGGATGCATAATACCTGCACCAGGTCGTGAGTCCGCACGCTTCGCAATGTGGCTTCCGAGCCATGCAGACATAACGTCCATGCAAAATCAACCAATGGTGTGCAACTGGCAGTAATTCGGATGGAAACCCCTTGATCAGTTGCTGCTCGGCTTGCAGTGGATTTTTTGCATCGGTTGTCAGTCCGATCCGATTCGAAACTCGGAACACGTGAGTGTCCACGGGCATTGCCTCCTTGCCAAAAGCAACAATCCCCACTACATTAGCTGTTTTACGCCCAACACCGGGCAGACGTTGCAGCTGATCAATCTCCGAAGGTACAACGCCACCGAATTCGCTGCACAGCATCCGAGCCATAGCGGAGAGATTTTTTGGCTTTGTTATTTGGGTAGGAGATGCTTTTGATGTAAGGGATAAATCTCCTCGGGATCAACCTCGGCCATCTGTTGAGGTGTCGGGAACCGGTCGAACAGAGCCGGTGTGGTCATGTTTACCCGTTTGTCGGTACACTGGGCTGATAAAATAACCGCGACAAGCAGTTGGTAGGGGTTGTCAAAATGGAGTTCGCTTTCGGCAATCGGCATGTGCTGCTGAAACCATCCGATAATGCCTCGGTATCGCTCTTGTGTCGTCATCATGTTCGGACCTTGATTTTACTTTTTACAAAAGTAAAAAAAAAAAGAGTCCTTGTAGTTGGGGTAGTACTCTTTTTTTTTTTTGAGTAAATTACAATTGAATCTGCTGTTTTGCGCAGTAAGGTCAGCTATAATTATGTCGTTTTTTGAAGATGATCTTGTGTGTTTTGAAAGGATATGAGTGATAGATTTATATATATAAACCTGGTATATATAAACCTGGTCAAATAGAGGTTATTTGGTTTATAGTAATCGTTCGATCAGAGGAACGAGAATTGCCGTAGCAACACCCATCAATCCGATTGCCAGGCCGCTGATAGCTCCCTCGACGGCCCCGAGTTGCATGGCCCGTGCCGTGCCCATCGCATGTGCGGCTGCACCCATCGCCAAACCCTTGGCAATTTTACTCTCTACGCCGATCTTTTTAAGGATGAAGGGTCCTGCAACACCTCCGAAAATTCCGACAAGAATAACCACAACAGCTGTCAATGCTGGGATGCCTCCCGATTGAGCTGAAACGTTCAGCGCAATGGCAGTGGTGACCGATTTCGGTTCGAGTGAAGCGACAACAGCCTGTTCTGCGCCCATCGCCTTCGCAATCAAGGCTACGCTGACAATTCCGACTGCACTGCCAACCAGAATGGCGGTTACAATAGCAATCACATTGCCTTTAATCTGAGAAATCTGTTCGTGAAGCAGGTAGCCTAAGGCAACAACCGAAAGTCCGAGCATGAAATCGATAATCTCGATCCGCTGCATAAACAGATCATAGGGAATGCCCGAAAGTTTCAGAAATAAAATCAAAATCGCCATCGAAACCAGTAGCGGATGAAACAGGGCGAATCGAACTTTTTGTATAACCACATTGAACCGAGATAGACCGAAAGGGTCAATGTGAGCAAAAAAAAAGGTCTGTGAGGAGAGAATCTCATTCATGACTATCGGTTATTTTGTGGAATGGAACGACGAATAGGCGGGCTCTTCCGGATTTGTATTTGACTCGCAAGGAAGGTCGGATATTGTATGGGCAGAAATGTCAGTTGTTTTGTTGATTGGTGTCTCGTTTTCTGTCGTGCTGCTCATGGTATCCGTATTAGCCGCAGTAGCTTTGGGGGCAATGGTTTGCTCCTCTCCGGTTGTGGGCTTATTGTCAATGGGATTGTCTGTGGGCAAAGTCTCAACTCCATTGTCTGGTTGATCGTCGTCGTTTTCGCTCCCTTTTTTTTGCTTCGAGCTTTTGTTCCACGATGCCGACCACGATAATCACCAATACCGTACTGACTATAGATGCAACCAAAATGGCAGTCAGGTATTTGCTCACCAACGAATATGAGGCGATCAATCCGACTCCTACCGGGATAAAAAAGAGCATCATGTTGTCGAGCAAAAAGCCTGCAGCCCGTTTCATCCGCCATGGGCGAATCCATCCTAAAGAGAGTGCGCCGAACAGCAACAACATGCCTACAACGCTTCCGGGAATGAAATTACCGGTCAGAGCTGCGACTACACAGCCCAACAGGTAGAAAAATAGAATCAAACAATTCCTTGCATAAGGTGTGAGTTTGATAAACAGTATGGCAGTCGGTTCGATGTTTCGAGGTTATCAGTTGGTAGTTGTCGGTTTATTTATCTTAGTTGGTTAAACGTCAACTCTGAATGGTTATATGATTTCGTTGAAACGGTTGGTCATTGTTTGCACCCGCTCTTCTCAAATCTGATGATGTTCGCCGTTTGTTGCCTGATTTTGGTCGCAGAACCCAATTCGATGTTACGAAGCTACTTCCTCTGAAAATCAACTTTGCGGATGTTTTATAACAGGCACTTGGGCTTTCTCAATAGGGACGCAATTGTTATGGTCTGTGGATTAACATTATTGGAAGATGTTGGTTGAGCTAGTGTATAGTTGTTTTTCGTCAGTTTGTTTATTTATCGGCTCGGGCGAATAGGTTTGATTCTGGGCTTTAGGCCATCGGCAGGTATAACCTATAAAATTTGCAACCGGGCAAATTTCTGTAAAAGCACTTTGCGTCCGGCTGGCCCAAAATCAACAGTCAATTTGGTGTCGTTGCTCCACTCCTCAATGGCAACAATGGTTCCTTGTCCGAATTTTGCATGGACCACGCGAGTGCCTACTGCCAAAGCTCCTCCATTCGATGAGGTGGAAGCAGCAGGGGAAGTGGCGGCTCCTGAGGAAAAAGGCATGTTGCTGCCTGCTGCGTTCCCCATTCCGTTACCGGCTGTGCCACCCGGGAAAGAGGTCGCAGTACGTGGTTGTCCCATGCCCTGGGGCGTTGATGATATTCCCATATGTCCGGCATAACCTGTCGCTGTCGGACGGTTGGTCAGCGGACCACCAGGACGGGTGTCGATGCTGCGGAGACGTCCTCCCGGTTTGAGCGGTTCTACCCGTTGAGGGGCTTGCTCACGTGAGGGGTAATAGGTGCGAGGAGCAGCTGTTCCGTTGGTTTGGTAACTTCCGTTGCGAGAACTGCCATAACTGCCATTGCGGGTGTTGCCGGAACCTCCATAACTGTTTCGTCCGGTGCCAGCAGTATAGCCTCCATATTGGGAACGATCGCCGTAACTGCTGCGAGTGGAATCATATCCGGTTCGACTTTGTTCCGTATGTGTGCTCCACGGCCATAACCTCCGGCCGTACGTCCATAGGTCGAAGACGAATCTTCATCCTCTTCGGGATCACAGTCGAGATCGAATTGTACATCGAGATAGCACGGATCGATCTCTCCCAAAAAACGGCTCGGGCGGCTAAAGCTCATCTCTCCCCATTTGAAACGTGACTCGGCAAAAAGAGAGTACAGCTGCCCGTTTGGCTCGGGTGAGTGCCACGTAAAAGAGCCGTCGCTCCTCTTCCAGCCCCTCCGGAGAGCCGAGACTCATCAGACTTGGGAACAGATTCTCCTCAATCCTGCAATATAGACATACTGAACTCCAATCCTTTGGCTGAGTGAACCGTCATCAAAGTTACTTTGTTGAACTCTTCGGGCTTTTCGTTATCCATGTCGGTCAGCAGCGAAACGTTCTGTAGCCATTCGTCAATTTGGATCATGCCCGGCGCAGGTGCCTCATCCGAAGCTGTATTTTCAGCTACTGCCCGCTCCTGATCTTCGACATAACTGCGGAGGGAGTTGAGTAACTCTTCGATGTTTTCCAGTGCGCTGATTGATTCCGGGGTCTGTTGCATCTTGTAGGTGCCGATCAGTCCCGAACGGGTGGCAATCTCCAAACCCAACGTGTAGGCTTCGGTCGTGGCCCGCATCTCGGATAACTCACCGATCATTTTAGCAGGTGGGCGACTTTGTTGGCTGCCGCCCCCGATAGGCCGATTCCCGATACCCCCTAAGGTGCTTACAGCCTCCCACATGCTCAGGTTATGGGCGGTAGCGGCTGCTGCAATCTTGCTGATTGTCACCTCTCCGATTCCGGGCCGGAGGTGTTGATAATGCGGCGCA
>VOFD01002359.1_pt1 | contig 27157 bp, 39 predicted proteins | sample 5384101 | NCBI WGS metagenome assembly VOFD01 (sample SAMN12384723, study PRJNA508395) | human gut metagenome | isolation source: healthy gut C | host: Homo sapiens
AGACGACCTACAACACCCATCATGTCCGGAGTTGCTACTACTACGTCGAAATCCAGCCATCCTTCATTCTGGATCTTCGGGATCAGTTCTTCTCCGCCTACGAAATCAGCACCAGCTGCCTGAGCTTCGTCTGCTTTTGCATTTTTAGCGAATACCAGAACACGAACTGTTTTACCAGTTCCGTGCGGAAGAACTACTGCACCACGGATCTGCTGATCTGCGTGACGTCCGTCACATCCTGTTTTGATATGAGCTTCGATTGTTTCGTCAAATTTTGCAACAGCAACTTTCTTTACTAAAGAAATTGCTTCTGGAATATCATAGAGAGTTGCACGATCAACTGCTTTCGCAGCCTCTACGTATTTCTTTCCTCGTTTCATATTAAATAACCTCCTGGTGGTGTTTGCGGGAATATCCCTCCCACGTTTTTTCGTTTTCGTTTACGGAACTGCAAGCTTATTGTGAAGCCTGTATGAAATGAATTAGTCTTCTACAGTGATACCCATAGAACGAGCTGTACCAGCGATCATGCTCATAGCTGCTTCTACAGATGCTTTGCGTTCAGATCCGGCATTTTCATTTCAGCGATTTCTCTTACTTTATCTTTAGAGATTGTAGCAACTTTGGTCTTGTTCGGGGTTGCGGAACCGGATTTGATCTTGCAGGCTTTCTTTAACAGAACAGCTGCCGGCGGAGTCTTTTGTAACGAAGCTGAAGCTTCTGTCTGCATATACAGTGATTACTACAGGGATGATTAAATCGCCCTGATCCGCTGTTCTGGCGTTGAACTGCTTTGTGAACTGTACGATATTAACACCGTGCTGCCCTAAAGCAGGACCTACCGGCGGTGCCTGGTGTTGCTTTACCAGCAGGAATCTGTAATTTAATATATCCTGTGACTTTCTTTGCCATCTTAGGCACCTCCTATGTGGTATTGTCGGGGTTTCCCTCCCACTTGCTTCGGTTTCCGATTGTTCCGAAGCGGTTCTCTGTTGCTTACAACATTGCGGCATCGGCCACAGCCGGTGACGCATACCAAAAATATTACATTTTTTGATTTCTGTGAAACCGATCTCTACCGGAGTCTCACGTCCGAACAGTTCGACATTGATTGTCACGATCTGTTTACTTGGATTAATGGACTGAATAACGCCTACGGTATCTTTCCATACGCCTGCGGTGATGGTAACCGTATCCCTTCTTCGAAATCAATCTCAAGTTCTGCAGGTTTGATTCCGAGCGGTGCCATTTCCTCCTCTGTAAGCGGAACTGGCTTAGATCCAGGTCCGACAAATCCGGTAACACCTCTGGTATTTCTTACGACATACCAGGTCTCATCGTTCATGACCATGTGCACCAGCACATAGCCCGGAAACAGCTTTTTTCAGAACCTGCTTCTTGGCACCGTTCTTCACTTCCACAACTTCCTGCAGCGGAACGCGAACCTCAAGGATCTGATCCTCCAGGTGTCTGTTTTCGATTGTTTTTTCAATGTTGGCTTTTACTTTGTTTTCATACCCTGAATAAGTATGAACAACGTACCATTTCGCTTCTGACATATTATCACCCTGTCCTTATTTTACTAAGAAATCAACACCGTACTGTACGATCATATCAATGATGGTGATCAGAACGCCCAGTACTACCGAAACGCTAAGGACTGCTGCCGTCTGCTTTTGCCGATGGATTTCTGATCCGGCCAGATAATTTTGCGGAACTCAGCTTTCAGGCCGTCGAACCAGCTTTTTAGGAGCTTTTTCTTTCTTTTCCTTTTCGCTCATATAATCACTTATCCTTTCGCACCCGGCTTATTTGGTTTCCTTTGTGCATTGTGTGCTTTTTGCAGAATCTGCAGTACTTCTTTGTCTCCATTCTGTCCGGATGGTTCTTTTTCTCTTTTGTCGTGTTGTAATTACGCTGTTTACACTCAGTACATGCCAATGTTATTCTCGTGCGCACAACTTCCACCTCGCTCTCTTTGTTTTTTGCTCACAGCCTTTATGGGCTGATGAATTTCAGGCATAAAAAAAAGACCTTCTTCCATTCGCCAGACCAGTCTATCATGACATTAAAAAGAAGTCAAGTCTTTCTTGTGTTTCTGACTTTTTTTTTCTTGTGTTTCTGACACTTTTTTTGCCAAATACCTGACATACGGCAAGTATCAGAAAAGAACGGGAAATACTTCCGCATCCCCACAGCCTGACTTCCATTTTTCAAGCACAGCCTGATAAACTTCTACCTCTGCCGCATGCATAGAAAGAACAGTGTCCGGCCCGGCAGTGCATGGTCATCACATTTTCATCCGTCATCTTTTTGTCTTCACATCTTTTTTCTTCGTCAGAATTTTCCCGAAACCGTTCCTCGCCTTTTGGAATCTGCCAAACCGCTCTGCCTGCCGCCAAAACCAATCCCCATCTCCGGTCAGAAAATCGGTCTTTACTCTGGCAAGTGCGGCCTCTTCCGGGAGAGGCGTTCATTTTGTCCGACCATTGCTTTGCGTTTCGGCGGATCGGCGGAAACATATAGGTTGCAGCCTGGATCGGTATCTGACACTCTTTTGCATAAGAAATCATACTCTCCAGATCCTGTACATTCTGCGGTGTAATGCTGGCGTTCAATTTGATCGGCACCCCATACTGTTTCAGCCATCGGACGGCATTTTTCACTTTCAGAAAGGATTCGCCGTTTCCGCAGAGCTTCTGATAAGTCTCTTCACTCGCCCCGTAAAGTGTGATGTTGATCCTGGTCGGTGTGTGCCTGCCAAGCCACCTGGCCATGTTCTGATCGATCCGGGATGCATTGGAATTGATGCTGACCTGCATTCCAAGATCCTGCATTCCGGCAAAGACTTCCTGAAAATCTTCGTACAGAAACGGCTCCCCGCCCGTCAGAAGCGGAAACAGCAAACCACATTTTGCGGCATCTTCTGCAATCTCAAGCCACCTCTTTCCATCCATCAGTCCGCCTGCTTTCTCCACTTCTGCCCTGCTTTTTACGGACATAACACATTTTGCAGGCAAAATTACAGATCGGGAGCAGTTCAAATGCCCCGGTCAGTGGGATTCTCTCCGCTCCCGCTTTTTGCCCATAAACGCCTGCTGATCGTTCCTGCATATTTTTTCTTCCCCTTCCTGTTTAAGCATACGTTATGTATTTCTTGTGACACTCTTCCGTATACCTTACTTCTGTACTCGCTTCACATTTTGCATGTCTGAATAAATTTCATTTTATCTTTTCCTACAGATATCGTCCATCTTCAGGATTTTTTCAGGCACGCAACTGCCTGCTCATCCATCGTTGCAGTCAGCTGGTAGACTGGCATTTCTTTCAGCAACAAAAACAGATTTTCTGCCGCCTGGGTTCTGGCATTTTCACTCCACCGGTCGATCACAAAAATTTGCGGCATCAGCTGTGCCATCGCTTTCCCTGCCCGCAGTCTTTCGATCTTTGCTCTTTCCATTCTGCGCCTGTTTTACCAAAACGATGCATCCCGCCACATGCACTTCCCCGCTTCGCACCGGCTGTGATCCATCCATCGGATAGCCGTAGCTGTACCAGTTTCCGTCCTGTTTTCGCAGAAGTGTCCGGTCATTGCAGATGATCCTGGCATTTCTGAACCTCTCCCAGAGTTTTGCCTGCGTGGTCTTTCCCCCCGGATGGTCCGGCAAATAAAATCCCGGTTTCCTGATATGTAATCTGTGCCGCGTGAAAAAACAGTACAAGAAACTGTTGAAGGATGCCCGCATCGGAAAATAACGCAGGATTTCACCAAGACTTTTCGGTGCAACCGGAAGCAGCCGTTCCTGTATCCTGCACGAAACATGTGAAAAAGTATCGTCGTATTCCACGCAGGAAATTGCTCCCTTTTCTCCCTCCCCACAATACAGTAATTTTTCTCTTCCCTGCGATAGTAAGTCTGGATCAGATCTTCTCCAAGCTTTACCGCAGAACGAAGCGGCGGCTTTACCCACTTCCAGGAAACCGCCGCCAGAATATCTGTCTCTTTCCATTTTTCATCCTGCCCGGATATACCGGATCTTTCCCGGATTATAAATGGAAGGAACACATCTTCGATCTGAATTTCTTTTTCACAGTCCAGACAGATTTTCACGCCGCCAAGGCATAACATGATGTGCATCCCCGGTACCTCGCTTTTTCTGTTTCTCTTTGTGTTCAGGATGTCCAGTAACCGCCGCCTGCTGTCGTGTAACAGTCGCACGTATCCTCCGAATAAAAAAACTGTACATTGTGCACACTTTCTCAAACGGATCGATGTAATCGCTGCACTGGCTGTATCCGTTCATTTGCGGACCGTTGTGGACGACCGTTTCACAGTTGCTGGCGATCGAAGCATCCAGCTGATAGCGTTCCACTTCTGCTTTTGGAGTTTCATACGTTTTCTTCATATCCATTCCCCTTCCCGTATGTCTGTTTTTTATGATCGTAAACTCGGCATTTCCGGTTACTTTGATATTGGTTGCGGAAACCAGTCCCTCTTCGGCTTTGATCTCAAATGTAGCTATCGTGCTTCCGTCTTTTTCACTGATATCCGCACATTTTGAAATTTCATAATAACAGTCTCTTTGCATTTTTAAGTTCCAGGATCTGTCCGTTGACTGAGACTTTTGCATTTCGAACGGAGCTTTTACTCCAAGATAAAGTTTGTTTGTATTTGGATCCCAGTCTTTTAAAGAGAAGGTTACGCTCTGATCTTCATCAAGATAAACCTCTTCTTTCGGCCTGTTGCTCTTATATTCGGAAGCTTTTTTGATCTCACCGTTTGAATCGGTAAATACCACAAATGTTTTTCCATCCCACTGGATCTCGCCGTTCTCATCAACCTCCGTATAATCGGAGAGAAGTTTCTGACGCAGTGTAACTGCCGTCATATTTGCTTCACCATCCTGGTTGTAGGCCTGTCTTTGCAATATCTGCATGTTCATCCGTCTCATCAAGCGGCTGCATCACACGGATCCCATCCAGCCAGAAATCTGAGCCAAAACGATTTCCCGCCTTTGCAACAGACACTTCTACATTATATGTGCCATATTCGGAAGTATTCCAGGTAAATACCGGAATATTGTATAAAGTGATCTTGTTTTCACTCTGATAAATGGTGTTGCGGTATCCATGATAGATTTCTCTGCCTTTTGCATCTCTGATCACGATCCGCAGATAGCCGCTGTTATTGGATGTCCTTGCAAAGAAAGAAGTTCCCTTTCCGGTAAAGGTGTAAGTAAATTTTTCGCACCTTTTTCTGTGCTTACATAACAGCTGGAACCGTTGCTGTCTTCGCTGTCACTTAAATAAGCAACATCTGAACCATACGGACTGTCACCGGCATCCCCGACTAGGCCCGGTTCCTGGTAATCCTCCTGAGGTGTTCCCTCCTGTTCCCAGCTTCCGTTTGGATATTCTGCCATTCCGAAATCTTCTTCATAATACATGTCGGTCGCCGGAATGATATAAACCTTTGCCTGTGCCTCTTGATCATCTACACCGTTTGTACTCTTTACTTTTGCAGTATAATTTAAAATTTCTACGCCGGTCAGCTGTTTTGTCAGCGTGTAATGGATTTTTCCGTCTTTTACTTCGGCCGTTCCATATTTCAGAGAATTGCTGTCGATTTCAACCAGTTCTTTCTGCCTCCGACTGCCAGATCATTTACCAGAGGATCAATTTCAACCGGAAGTCCGTAGTCCAGAACAATATAATCGTCATTTGCCTCAAAAGATGCCGTTTCTTTGTGCAAAGCATTTCATTTTCACAGGTGAACGATACCTGATCTGCTTTGTCTGCTTCACCTTTTGCAGTCACGCTCATACTCGTTCCGGCACTGTCCGAATCCACGACATGGAAACCACCGGTCGCTTCCGCCTGATAACTCCATTTCGGAACGATCCAGCTCGCTCCGTTGTCCGCCTCGGTAATATAATAGGTTTTGCCGTCATCTTCATCCATCGTTCCGATGAATTTCGCAGTCTGACCATTTTTCAGTGCAAACCTTCCGTCCGTTCCGGTCATTCTCGTATCTACATACTGATTGTTGATGTCATAGAGATTGTAAGTTGCATCTGACACTGCTTCGCCGTCACGGTAGAGCGTAAAATAAAAATCTCGCTGGCTGATCTGTGCTAAAATACTGTCATCCAGTTTTATTCCTTTACTGTCTGTTGTTTTGACTGTTTTATGCACCGAAACGGTATCTTTCATTGGCAGATTGAATTTGATTTTACAGTTGGAAGCTCCTTCTCCACGTTCCAGATAATAGACGGTCAGCGTATGCTGATCGGTCGCTGCAAATGTTTTTAACGTGGTATCAAAAATACCCGCACCTTCAGAATCCCGGAACACTTTTTTGAGATCTTTCCGGCTGTTGATCTTCCTCCTTTAATAAACATTCCGCTTGTCTGACCGGAACTGGTCGCGGAAATTTCTGTTTTATTCTGTGCAAAATTAATCGTTCCGTTGACTGAATCGTGGATGCCGCCGATATCCAGAACAAGTTTTCCGTCAATAAATACCCACACATCATCATCACCGGCAAACTCAAACTTGATATCTTCGTCTGAAGTGCTGGAAATTTTGCCATCTGCCGTCATGGAAAACGGAATCGTTGCGATCATTCCAAAATGATAATCCGGCGTCCTCACACTCGTTCCGCTGTTGAACGGATAAAATCCCTTTCTGTTATCTGTCTTATTCGTCTGTGCCGTGTCATTCCAGGTCAGATTCGTTTCACTTGTCGCTGTTCCAGAAAAATACGCTGAATCCTGACTTGCATCAAATGTATAATATCCATTTTCATATACAAACGGCAGTCCGACATTCGTGTAAACTTCTTTTGTTTTTGTGTCACCGGAATCAAAAATGCCGCCGTCCGGAACCGTAAAATGAATGTTTCCATTTTGCATGTCAGAACCCACCAGGCCGCTGTAAACATAACCCTTCTGACTGGTCTGCGTGGATGAGATCGTATTATTTGTCGTCAGCAGACCGGTCCAGGTATTCCAGGTGGCATAGCTGCTGCCGGGAGCACCATTCGAAAAATAGATACCCCGAAGAACTCTGCTGTTCGGATTTTTCTGCCTTGTCTTCCTGATAAACCGCCTGATTGATCGTGTCCTGATCATAATCATAAAGCGTTACCGGAAAATAACGGATCTCTTTTTGTGATGCCGCCTGCGAAATTGCTTTGGGATACCGCTTTTGGCACACTGTCAAAACTTCGAAATGCTGCTCCGCCTCAGATGGCATGGCGGTGACCGTAACTACGGTTGCCAGCGTTACCGCCAGAATACGTGATACTCTTTTTCTCATAATTTTCCTCCTTTTTTCTCAAAACATTTTTATTTTCCATAAAAAGAGCAGAGATCTGTGCCTCTTTCGCACATTTCTCTGCTCTCGTTTTCACGATCGTTGCTTTATTTTTTATATTTCTCACCTGTATTTTATAAAGATGCCATACGGATTGTTCCGCACTTCACACGCTTTTATTCTTACTGTACTGCTTTGAATGCTTCGTCCAGATCCTGGATGATGTCATCAATGTTCTCTGTACCGATGGACAGACGGATTGTGTTTGGTTTGATCCCCTGATCCAGAAGTTCTTCCTCTGTGCACTGGCTGTGTGTAGTGGTTGCCGGATGGATAACCAGAGATTTTACGTCTGCTACGTTTGCCAGCAGGGAGAACAGCTCCAGATTGTCGATGAAATCTTTTGCTTTCTGTGCATCACCTTGATTTCGAAGGTGAAGATGGAACCGCCGCCGTTCGGGAAGTATTTTTTGCATACAGCTCTTTTTCTGTTTCGGATCATCGGATACAGACGGATGATGTACTTTTTCCACCTGCGGATGATTCTTCAGGTACTGTACGACTTTCAGTGCGTTCTCTACATGACGCTCTACTCTCAAAGACAGTGTTTCCAGTCCCTGCAGGAAAATGAATGAGTGGAATGGAGAGATGGTTGCACCGGTATCTCTCAGCAGGATTGCACGGATTTTTGTAACAAATGCTGCCGGGCCAACTGCTTTTGTAAAGCTGATTCCATGATAACTTGGGTTTGGTTCCGTCAATGAAGCAAATTTACCACTTGCCTCCCAGTCGAATTTACCGCTGTCTACGATAACACCGCCGATGGTTGTTCCATGGCCGCCGATGAATTTTGTTGCAGAATGTACAACGATATCTGCACCGTACTCAATCGGTCTTACCAGGTATGGTGTTGCAAACGTATTGTCAACAACCAGCGGGATTTTATGTGCATGAGCGATCTTTGCGATAGCTTCAATATCTACTACGTCTGAATTCGGGTTGCCCAGAGTTTCGATATAAACAGCTTTTTGTATTATCCTGGATAGTCTGCTTCTACTTCATCCAGATCAAAAATATTTACAAAGGTTGTTGTGATACCGTACTGTGGAAGTGTGTGCTCCAGCAGGTTGAAGGTTCCGCCGTAAATATTTTTTGCAGATACAATATGGTCACCGCTCTGTGCCAGGTTCTCAATGGTATATGAAATAGCCGCCGCTCCGGATGCTACTGCCAGTGCCGCAACACCGCCTTCCAGAGCTGCGATACGCTGTTCAAATACATCCTCTGTCGGGTTTGTCAGTCTTCCGTAGATGTTACCGGCATCTGCCAGACCAAATCTTGTAAATTTGCATGATCGCAGTTGCGGAATACATAAGAAGAAGTCTGATAAATCGGAACTGCCCTTGCATCGGTGACCGGGTCTGGAGTTTCCTGACCTACGTGAAGCTGTAATGTTTCAAATTTAAATTTTCTGTTTTCTCTTGTAATTTTTTTCGCTCATGTTATTCACCTTTTACTGCCATCTGGCGTGGCATTTTACCTTTCTTTGAATTAGTCTGTAAATAATGCTGTGGAGTAGTAACGATCTCCTGTGTCAGGAAGCAGTGCTACAATGGTTTTTCCTTTGTTTTCCGGACGTTTTGCCAGCTGGATTTCTTTGCGTAAAGAGTCGCACCTGAGGAAATACCTACCAGTACGCCTTCTTTCTTGGCAATCAGTTTGCCTGTTGCAAATGCGTCTTCGTTTTCTACTTTGATAATTTCATCATAAATGTTTATATCCAGTACTTCCGGTACAAATCCTGCACCGATACCCTGGATTTTATGTGGGCACCTCCCTTGCCTTCGGAAAGAACCGGGGAAGTTGCAGGCTCTACTGCCACGATCTTGATATCCGGATTCTGCTCTTTCAGATATTCACCGACACCTGTCAGTGTTCCGCCTGTACCAACACCTGCCACAAAAACATCTACCTGTCCGTCTGTGTCTCTCCAGATTTCCGGACCTGTGGTTGCTCTGTGTCTTTGCCGGGTTTGCCGGGTTTACAAACTGTCCCGGAATGTAGCTGTTCGGGATTTCTTTTGCCAGCTCATCTGCTTTTGCGATGGCACCTTTCATACCCTTTGCACCTTCTGTCAGCACCAGTTCTGCACCGTATGCTTTCAGGATGTTTCTTCTTTCAATACTCATCGTATCCGGCATGGTCAGGATGATGCGGTATCCTTTTGTCGCCGCAATGGATGCCAGTCCGATACCGGTATTTCCGGATGTCGGCTCGATGATAACAGAACCTTCTTTCAGAAGTCCTTTGCTCTCAGCGTCTTCGATCATGCTCTTTGCAATACGGTCTTTTACGCTTCCTGCCGGGTTAAAGTACTCAAGTTTTGCCAGGACAGTTGCTGAAAGCTCCTGATCTTTTCTATGTTTACAACTTCTACCAGTGGTGTATTTCCGATCAATCCTAAAGTTCCTTTATAAATATTGGACATGTTATTTTCCTCCTTATTTATTCCTACATTTTCGATATGTTTTATATGATTTACTCGAATTATATGCCAACATCCAGTATTTGTCAACACCTTTTTTCATTTTTTTCAGACTTCCTTTTTTAAATCTCTAGAAATACGATAGGAAATATGATACTATCATTCTAAGGTTGAACGTTCCATTGCTGAAATCACCCGGCAGTGAAGCAATTCACAGGCGTCATGCCGGAGGACAACACTTTCAACACTGCTAATATATGAAACGAGGTGAGAAAAAAATGAAAATTTCTACAAAAGGAAGATATGCTCTGCGTATGCTTCTGGATCTTGCAGAACATCAGAGCGAGGGTTACATCGCTTTAAAAGACATCGCAAACAAGACAGGATGTTTCCAAAAAATATCTGGAACAGATCATCCCGATCCTGAACAAATCCGGTTTCCTGCTCGCAAGCCGCGGATTTCAGGGCGGATACCGTCTGGCAAAAAAACACCGGACAAATACACCGTCGGTGATATCTTACGTGCAACGGAGGGAAGTCTGTCACCGGTTGCCTGTCTGGACAATGAGCCGGTACTCTATCAGAGAGCCGACATGTGCACGACACTTTCCGTATGGAAAGGATTGAAAAAAAGTCATTGATGACTATGTAGATGGGATCACTTTGCAGGATCTTCTGGATCAGCAGCGTGAAACTTATGCAAATGATTATGTAATATAACATCCGGATTACAATGAAAAGATGTAACTGTTCAGTACTTTCACAGTTACGAAAAGATTACCATATTCTTCATCCGTAAAACACGATATCTTTTTAGAAAGAGAGGGTTATTTCATGAAAAAAAATATGTATTCTGTTTTGCTTCATTTTTTCTGTTTGTATGCCTGGTCATACCTTTGCATACAACCGCAAATGCGGCAAACACCACCGACGATTGTCTTCAGATTCTCGCTTCTGATTTTAACAGCAATTCCGCACAAGAATTTATCGGAACACAGCATCTGAATATCACGGATTCACAGTATCAGACAATCCGTACATTTACTTTAGATTTAACAGAAAAATACAGTTCCACAAAAGACAAGATCACTGCCATCTATCAGTGGTAGAGACACCAGCCTGAAAGCTTCTGTCGGCGAAGTCGCCCCTGCAGATTTGGAAGAAAATGATCCTTATAAAGTATTCAAAGAGAAAACCGGAGTATGTCAGGGGAAAAGCCAATCTCTGTAAGACCATGCTCGCCGCCATCGATGTTCCATGTATCATCGCCCACGGCTACTGGGAAACCGAAGGCCATGCATGGGATTTCGTTCTGTGTGACGGCAAATGGGGCATTGTCGATGCATCCATGTGGCAGATCTCACTGGATGATCCTTCCGACATCTCTTCTCATTATAAAACAGACAGCCTGGAAGCTGTTCTTTATGAAAAGGACGGCTTTGAATTTACTTACTATCTGGGCGGCATTGGTGCTGTCGGCTATACCGGAAATGCGGAGCGTCTGGAAATCCCGGAAAGCTGCAATGGTTATCCTGTGATCAGTATCGCCGCAGAAAGCCAGATTTATTATGAACATTCCTTTCAGGATACAGCAGCAAAAGAACTGGTGCTTCCGGCAACGGTAAAATACGGAATCTACTTAAGTGACTATGAGATCCGTTCTTTCTATTCAAAATCTCTGGAATCTATTTCCGTAGATGAAAACAATCCGGTATTTGCGTCCTATGACGGAATACTTTATTCAAAGATTACTCAAGAATCTACTCTGTCCCGGCAGGTATTTCCGAAGTTACTCTGAAACCGATGGAGATCCTGGAAAAAATACGCTCACTAATCTTTCGAACCTGCGTATTCTGAAAATCGGAGAAGGTACAAAAGAACTGGAAGAAGATGCCATTGAAAACTGTGAGCACCTGGAAAAAGTTTATATTCCGGACAGTGTGACAACGATCGCATATGAAGAAAGCAATGGCAATGTTTACGAAGCTTTCAACGGATGCCCGAATAACTTTGTCGTATATGCATCTGCCGGAAGTGCGGGAGAAGCTTATGCCAAAAAGAAAGGACTGACCTGCAAAGATCCAAAAGAACTCTTCCCGGCAGCTTACAGCAAGATCGATGAACTGCTGAAAACCGTTCCGGATGATTCTGATCTTTACCGGTACACACCGGACAGCGTCAGCCGCTTAAAAAAGCCATCCAGGCCATCAACCGTGACTGCACTGCCGCACAGCAGAATCTCGTTGACGAAATGGCAAAAAATCTGGAAACTGCAATCAAAAAACTGGAAGTTCGACCGGCTGTTCCGGATACCAACGAAACCGAAAAGCCACAGCCGGATACAGAAACACCGGAAACACACGTACCAGATCAGTCCGGCAATACGGAAACGCCAAAACCGGCTGCGAAACCGACCGCACCTGCAAAAAGTAACCGGAGTGAAGATTTCTTATAAAAAATCCGGCAAGGCAATCCTTGGCTGGAAAAAAGTAAAAAATGCCTCCGGGTATGAGATTTACCGTTACCAGAATAAAAGATGGGTAAAAGTGAAAAAAGGTTGGTAAAAAACAAGCTTTGTAATAAAGAAACGCTCCCGAAAAACCGTGTACTATCGCGTGAGGGCTTTCCGGAAAAAAGGGAAAAATGTGAGCTATGGAAAATACTCCAGGAAAGTGAAGTGTAAAGCTCTTCAGAAAGCCAAATAAAAAGTTGTGGCGGAGGTTTGTGTAAATGTGAAAATGAACGCCATAGAAATGATTTTATAAAATATATAACGCCATGATGATTCGAAAACAATCTCCTGACACGCGTTGCGTTTCCTGTTCGGTTCGCTCGCCGGTTAGCCGCCCTTCGCCTAAACTCGCCTCTTCGAGGCTCAGACAGCGGCTCTTTGGGGCGGCAAAGCATCGCAAACCTCACGACGGAAGCCTTGCTACCGTCAGAGCGATTTGTTTTCGAATTCATCATGGCTGTATTATTTTACGCACCATGTTTTACAATGCAGTTCGTCTGCACATTGCCAAAAGCTTCTGGTCTGCCGGGGGTCGCTTAAGCGGAACAGTCCTTTCAGGCCAAATTACAAAACACGAAAAAACAGAGACACTGTAACGGTAGTAAATTTCCGTCACTGTGCCTCTGTCTTTTTTGTTTTGTACACAAGAAAGTTGATGCGGAAGGCTTTGGTTCTAAAACCTGTTTGCGTACACTGGCGGTGTGGAAGGCTGTTTCCTGCCAGCGTGTAAAATATGATATGAAGTGTTTTTAAAAACTATGGCTGTTCAAAAATGTACAGCAATGTGCAAAATGAACAATTCCCAAGAAGGCACTTTTTACGTGCCCTTCGGGGAATTCGTTCATTTGCACATGCAATACTATTCTTTGCAAACAGTATTTTAAAATGTGCGGCATTTCAGTTCTTTACACCTGCCAGGAAATCAACGATAAATTTTAATCTGTTTTGATCGTTTCGTTCATGCTTCCCATGCGGTATCCCTGAAGATCCAGGGTCACATAGCTGAAACCGATTTTCTTGAATTCAGAAACAATCTTTTCTCTGTTTGCATCTTCCATCAGTTTCAAAAATTCGGACGGCATCACTTCGATCCTTGCCATCTGTCCGTGGATGCGGACACGCAAAGCTGATGGAACCCCATGTCCAGAAGCAGCTGTTCTGCCTGGTCTACCATGGAAAGTTTGCTCTCTGTGATCTCTTCTCCGTAAACGAAACGTGAGGAAAGACAGGCAAAGGACTGTTTGTCCCAGGTCGGAAGTCCCATTTCTTTTGAAAGATCACGGATCTCCTGTTTTGTCAGCTCTACGTGGCGAAGCGGACTTTTTACATGAAGTTCTGCCACTGCCTGCAGTCCCGGGCGGTAATCGCCGTTGTCGTCCAGATTGGAACCTTCTGCAACATATTTGATATTGTTTTCCTTTGCAATATTTCCGATTTTTTCAAACAGTTCATGTTTGCAAAGATAACAGCGGTTCTTCGGATTATGGGAAAATCCTTCGATCTGTAATTCTTCTGACTCGCAGATAATATGTTTGATGCCTTCTTTTTTTGCAGAATGCTTTCGCTTCTTCCAGCTCACGTTTCGGAAAAGAGCAGGACTGTGCCGTCACTGCGATTACCTGATCTCCCAGCACATCGTGTGCCACTTTCAGAAGAAAGGTGGAATCCACACCGCTCGAAAATGCGATTGCCACGCTTCCGAGTTCTTTTAAATATTCCTGTAATGCCTCTAATTTTTTATTCATATTTGTTTTTTCCTTATAATTATTATAATACCAGGAGCAAAAGCCTGAAACCGTGATGTGCCTGTGCATAAGCTACATCATCCGGGAGGTTCCTGCACAATTCTTTTCACTGTTTCTTGAGCTGTACCGCTGCATTTTTATTCCTCAGTTCCAGATAACCGCACTCGGTCAGATATTCCAGGCTGTGCAGTGTAAAGGTTCCTCTGCTCATCGGAACTTCCAGCCACTCTTCCACTACCTTTTTCCACGGCATCCACTTGTGGCGGTGCTGTTCTGAGGTATATTTATAATCTCCGATACAGTCTCCCAGTCGGTAAGCCGCCAGCACATAATTGTACATAACCGGGCTTTCTTTGTACAGTTTTTCCGGACGTGGATGTTCCTGCTCTGCAAGTGCAGGCACAAATTCCTGATCCAGACCAAGCATCCAGTTCAGAAACGGATCATAAAGATAATATACCGATGGAATGTAAGGGAATTCCAGCGTTTCCAGTTCCCCCGTCCTGTAAATCTGCTTTATATTTCACGATAATCTTTGCATTGAGCAATTCTCTCTGTGTGTAAATCTCCTCTATCTGGCTACATTTCAGAACGATTATGCGAACTTTATTTTTTTTTCATTTTTGAGATAAAAAAATTTCCCCTTCGCCGTACCCGAACATATATTCAAAAAGAATCCGGTGCCGTGCGGCGAATTGGTGAATATACCATGTGGTACTGGTTAAAAGTTCCTTTCATGGACTTTCTTGCTTCCAGATCAAAAATTTCCGGTATTTCTTCCATCGCCCAGATTCGAACCGGCCATTCAGCCATTGTCGGGCGTTTGTCAACAACGATCGCTTCTGTCTTTTTTCTTTTTGTTTTGTATGTCCTGTCCCCTCCTTTCTCCATACTCATATCATGATGTTTGGGTCAAAAGACGCCATACGAGAGTACCTCTGATATCTTTTGATACCTGCATCCGATTTAACTGATCTGCCAGCGGGTATGGCTTCCCTGATCGTCTTTGGTCACGATCAGCTGATCTTCGATCTCCTGCTTCAGTTCCGTCACATGCGAAATAATACCGATCAGTTTCTCGCCTTCTGCCATGTTCTGGAGGACTTTACTGCCTGATCTCTGGAATGTTCATCCAGTGATCCAAAGCCTTCGTCGATGAACATCATATCAAGGTTGATCGCTGCGGAACTTTCCTGGATCTGATCTGCCATGCCAAGTGCCAGGGAAAGTGCCGCCATAAAGGACTCGCCGCCGGAGAGCGTTCGCACTTCACGGACTTTTCCGGTCACAGCAGAATAAACCATCAGATCCAGACCTCTGTTTTTTCCTGTTCCGGCTTTGTCAATATCGCACATCCGCAGTTCAAACTGTCCTGCGGACATGTCCTGAAATCTCTGGTTTGCCGCTTCCAGGATCTGCTCCAGATAATGCCTTTGTACATATGTTTCGATATCCATTCTGGAGTTTTTCCTGTTTCCGGACAGAAGCTGATACAGTCCGTTTATTTTCTCATACTGATGCATCACTTCACTGCGTTCTTCCATCTGCGGTTTTAATGCCTGGCAGACTTTCTGATCGATCCGCCAGATTTCCTGCCATTGTTCCAGAACACGCTGACTTTCTTTCCACGCCGCTTCTGTCGCTTCACTGGTTTTTTCCAGTTCTTCCAGGACTGGTTTTGGCTGTTCGCCGATCGCCGCCCTGGCAGAATTTATCAGGCTTTCGGTCGCCGCTTTCTGTCTGCCGTGGTTCTGTGCATCCTGTTTCCATTTCTGTACCTGCGTTTTGGTGTAAGTTCCGGTCAGTTCCTTCCAGGCCGTTTCCGGAAAATGTTTTTCTTCCAGAATTTCCCGGTAAGCCTGCTGTCGGATCTTTTGCTCTTCCATCTGCTGAGGGATTTCTTTTTATACTTTGCAATTAAGGTCTGTGCCCGGTTTTCCTGTTCCTGTGCTTTTTGCAGTCTCTCCTCTGCCCGCATGACAAGTACATCTTTTTCCTTTTGGCGGTATCTGCTTTTGCATACGCCGCCTGTGCTTCCTGCTGATTCTGGTAATCTTTTGATCCTTCCAGGCTCTCCAGCATCACACGGCTTCGCTCCAGAGCGGTTTTGGCATCTGCTGTTTCTTTTGCGGACTGCTCAAGCTTCTCCTGAAATTGCTCTTTCTGCTTTTCTGCTTTTGTAAGGGCAGAAAGAAGCATCTGATACTCGTTCACTTCTTTTTGAAGCTGTCTGCCTTCTGCTTCCATTTTTTACTCTGGTGTAAAAATTCACCTTTCATCTGCTCAGAAAGTCTGCACGTATTTCTTCTAAATCCAGAACTTCTTTTGACCTGTCTCTGCGAAGATGTTCAAAACTTTCCCCGGCATTTTTCTGTTTTTCTTCCAGAAGGCTCCCTGCGGCTTCTGCCGCCGCGCCGCCTGTTCCTGTTTTCCTCCGCAGCTGTTCTGCCTGAAGGCCAGCTCCTCGATCATCTCTTTTGTCAGATTCTGGTGTTCTTCTTCAAGCTTACACGGAGAAGGATGCTCTGTGGAACCGCAGACCGGACACGGGCACCCTTCCTTTAACTCCTGTGCCAGAAAACCTGCCTGAGCATTTAAAAAGATCTTTCGTTTCTGCTCGTAAACGGCATTCTTTTCTTCAAATTCCAGGCTGGCCGCCCGATAGGCAAGACGTCTTTTTCTGTCGTCTGCTTTTGTGTTTTGTATTCTTTCTCCGTTTGTTCTGCTCTGGAAAATTCCGTTTCCAGCAAGCCGAAATCTTTCTGTTTTGCCTGCCATAAAGCAAGATTTTTCTCCGACTGTGCAAAGTTGCTGTGAGCGTTCCCGCCACGCTTCCTGCTGTTTTCAAGTTGCTCTTTTTTTGCTTTGAGTGCTCGCTCTTTTTCTTCTGCGTTTTGGAGTGCTTTTTCTTTTTGAATCACATCCTGCCCGGCGACTTCCACTTTGTAAAGACTTCCATGGCTTTTTTCACTTTTTCTTCCACTTTGGTAAAAGCCGCAACTTCTTCTTCCTGCTGATGTTTTGCATCTTTTGTATTCTGTATACAGAGTTTTGTATCTTCCATAAGGTTCGGAAGCTGTTCTGTCTGTTCCTGAAGGTCTGATCTCAATTTTTCCAGCATTTTCTTGCAGTCCAAAAGTCGCTGATAAACTGCCTGTACCTCCCAGGCGTCTTCGACCCGAACTGCCAGTTCCTGCTGTTCTGTGATCGCTTCTTCCTGCTCTTTTAAGCTCTGCAAGGTCTTTTCTGCATCTTCCAGCTGTACAAAAGATTTCAGAAGCTGAGAAGCTTTCGCGACGGCATCCCTTGCATGATCACGTTCCTGACTTCTCTTTTGCACGATCTTTTTGCTTCTTTCGTCCGCTTCGAAAGCTCCTCGCACAGAAGTTCCAGTTTCTCCAGAAACTGCTCCAGGACCGTTACCGAAAAAAATCTTTTGATTTTTCCAGTTCTTTTCTTTTCTTTTAAAAAAAATGCCGTCTGTTCCAGACCTTCCGGAAGTTCTGTGCGGCTGATCTCGGCAATACACCGCATGCGGATCTGATCGATCTCTGCCTGTTTTTCTTTTTTGCATACGGCAAATTCATTTTTGATCTCCTCGTACAGACCGGTGTGAAACAGCTTGCGGAAGATCATTTTTTTATCATCTGATTTTGCACGCAGAAGTTCCATGAATTCTCCCTGAGCAATCATCGCAACCTGCATAAACTGCTCTTTTTGTCAGTCCGACAATCTCCATCAATTTCGCATCCGTCTCTTTTGCCGGATATTCAGCGCCGTCCGGCATGGTAAGTGAAACTTCCTCACTGACCATTTTTCGCCGCTGCCGCGTTTCAGCGGACGTACATGACGCGGAATGCGTTTCACAGTATAAAGATCGATCTCAGTTCCGTTTTTCTCAGAAAAAGTCAGGGAGACAAACGGCTCCGTCCCGATCTCCACAAACTGACTCTGAAGTTCCGCACCGTTTTTCTTATTTGCATTGGAGCTGGCTTCTCCGTAGAGAGCAAACACAATCGCATCAAAAATCGTTGTTTTTCCGGAGCCGGTATTTCCGGTGATCAGGAATAAATTCTGATCCGGTTTTTCAAAATCAATCTCGGTTCGGTTTCCATAGGAACCAAACGCCTGCATCACAAGTTTTAACGGCCGCATCTTATTTCACCCCCTGTACACTGCTGATCACATCCAGCAGCATCTCACGTTCTTCCTCATCCATATGTTCCCCGAGAAACGAACAGCAAAGTTCAAACGGGTCCAGTTCTTCAATCTTTCTGCTCTGTCTTTTGTACTCTGCTCTCCGCTCCCTCTCTCTGCGGATCTCAAGCAGATATGGAAATGCATTTCGCAGACGGTCTTTGAGGTCGATCACATCGAGATCTTCTTTGTCTGTAAGCACGACCGTGACATAATCTTCGCATGCCTGCGAAAGCACCTCCTGAAATTCTCCCTTTATCACACGCACCTGACGAAGCGGCGTAAGCGGAAGCACTTCCGTGGAAATATTTCCTTTTTCTTTCATCGTCACCATCACAATGCCTTTTTTCTGTCCGGCTTCACTGACCGAACAGGCAAGCGGTGTTCCGCAGTAACAATAATATTCGCTTCCCACTTTCATCGGTTTGTGGATATGTCCAAGTGCCGCATAATCAAACACTTCCAGCACATCTGCTGAGATCTCATCGATATTTCCGACTGTGCGGATCTCAGAATCCATTCGCTCTACGTCCTCCGCCTGTCTTCCGGACGGAAGATAAAACTGATGGCTGACCAGCACATTTCGCTCCTTTGTATCGATATTTTCTCTTTCGATCAGAAGATGCAGTGCCTCGTCGTAGGAATGCTGTGTTCCGTCCTCCCGCGTTCCCACGATCTCTCTTACCATCGACGGTTTCACAAACGGAAGCAGATAAAAATGCAGATCACCATAAGCATCCTGCAGTGTCACTTTTTCGATATATTCCTCTTCTGTAGTCGGCGGCGTGCCAATCATATAGACATTCTGCCTGGACAAAATACTGCGAAAACAGTTCAGCCTGGCGGCACTGTCATGATTGCCGCTGATGATCATCACCGGCATCTGCGGCATTTCTTCGGAAAGATTTTTCATAAAGCTGTCAAAAATCTCCACTGCCTCCGCAGACGGAACAGCTTTGTCATAAATATCCCCTGCGATCACCATCGCATCCGGTCGCCGCTCTTTTGCCAACCGGATGATCTGTTCAAAAATATATTCCTGGTCTTCCAGCAGATCGCGTTCGATCAGTTTCAGTCCGATATGCAGATCGGATAAATGAAAAAAAATTTCATCTGCTCACCCCTCGTAAATCTTATCTTGGTTGGAGAAAACTCTTCTTCTGTATATGTTAAACAACAAATCTGTCTTCTTTCTTCTATTTTTGTCCTGCAATGATCCTGTACATTTCCGGTCTGCGGTCACGGAACAGTCCCCATTCAAGACGCTTTGTTGCCAGCTCATCCAGATCGTATTCTCCGATCAGGATCTCTTCCTGATCTCTGGAAGCTGTTTTTTTCAGTTCACCTGTTTCATCGGTCAGGAAGGAAGAACCATAAAAAGTCAGTGCAGACTTCTGACCTCCATTTTCCGTATCCGGCTCTACCACCTCTTTTCCAATGCGGTTTCTTTGCGATCACCGGCATCAAATTGGCGCCGCATGCCCCTGCATACAACGCCTCCAGTGCGGCATGCTGTCACATTCCAGGATTGGCTCCGAACCGATGGCAGTCGGATAAAACAGAAGTTCTGCACCCTGAAGTGCCATGCATCTGGCACTCTCCGGAAACCACTGATCCCAGCAAATTCCGATGCCGATCTTTCCATATCTGGTCTCAAAGATGCGAAATCCGGTATCGCCCGGCGTAAAATAAAATTTTTCCTGATAATAGTGGTCATCTGGGATATGTGTTTTCGATAAATCCCAAGAATCCTTCCATCCGCATCGATGCATGCGATCGAATTGTAAAGATTGTTGACTTCTTTTTCATAAAAGCTGATCGGAAGCACGACTCCAAGTTCTTTTGCCAGACGCACTCCCATCTGTACTGCTTCGTTTTCTTCTGCCGGTTTTGCATAATGATAAAAATCATACCGTCTCTGCTGACAGAAATATTCCCGTTCAAAAAGTTCCGGCAGCAAAAATAATATTTGCTCCTTTCTGTTGCCGCTTCTCGATTTTCTTTTCTGCTTTTTCCAGATTTTTTCCTGCGGCTCTGTCGCACTGCATCTGGATCGCCGCTGTTTTTACTTTTCTCATTCCTTTTCTGCCTTTCCCTGTGGTATCTGCTTTGCGTAATACAGTGGATGTTTCCGCCTCCGGTGAGAATATCTCCTGCATACACCGGTAGGATCTCTCTGCGGACATATGCTGTGCAAGATCTCTGCTGCCCGCTGATCACTTTCTGCATTTTTTTCCGCCAAAAGCCGGCATGATAACTGCTCCGTTTGAAAAATAGAAGTTTACATAAGATGCCGCAAGGCGTTCGCCCACTTCTCTTGTATCTTCTCCTTCTTCAAACACATACCCTTCCAGATCTTCCGGCGTAACGCAGACCGGCACATCCGGGATCGGAAGTTTATGTACGATGATCTTTCTGCCTTTCGCATCGGTCTGTAATTCCAGATACTGAAGTGTCTCCAGTGATAACGGGTACTGCGGATCTTTCGGATCATCCGTCCACGCCAGCACCACCTCAGCCGGACCGACAAAAGCACATACATTATCTACATGCTCGTTTGTCTCATCCAGATAAATGCCCCTTGGCGCCAGAGCACTTTCTCCGCACCCAGATATGCTTTCAGTTTCTCCTCAATCTGTTCTTTTTGAAAGTGCGCGGATTCCTGCCTTTGCTGAGCAGACAGGCTTCCGTCACCATGACTGTCCCTTCCCCATCACTATGGATGGAACCGCCCTCCAGCACAAAAGGTGCCGCATCGTAGCAGAAATATCCTTCTCTTTTGGCGAAATCCAGGGCAAACGCATCATCCAGCTTCCAGGATGCATACAGCCCATCCACCGTTCCGCCCCAAGCATTGAAAGACCAGTTTACTGCACGAACGCGCCTACCTTTTTTACAAACGTCGGTGCCATATCTCTTGCCCAGGCATCATCCGTTTCTGCCTCAAAGACGGTCACCGGAAAATGTCTTCCGCATGCGATGGCTTCTCTATATTTTTCTTTCTGCTGTGCGGCAAATGCCTCTGCCCGTGCAAGAACCTTTTTTCCGGCGACCAGATACACCGGCTCACTTTTTGTGATCGCTTCCATAACTGCACAAAAAGCCTGTTCGGCATCTTTTGCATCCTTTTTCCAGGAACCCGGCCGCCGCGGCCAGATCATGATGCGCCTTTATGCGGCTCATACTCTGCCGGCATATAATATCCGTCCGCAGACGGTGTTGTTCTGTTGTATTCCATCGTATCCTCCTTCAGAATCTACGGTGCTGTCGCTTGCAAGTCTCATATGCGTTCGATTTGAATTACAGACGCATTTTAAAATCGTCATAGCCAAATTCTCTTACCATTTCCACACTTCCGTCTTCTTTTAAAAAGTGCAATTCCCGGAAGCGGCATTCCGTTAAAGGTATTGTTTTTACCATCGAATAAATCGCAATATCTTCAAAGACCAGCTGATCCCCGATACGGATCGGCTGCGCTCAAAACTGTAGTCCCCGATCACATCCCCGGCAAGACAGGTCATCGAAGAGAGGCGATACGTGTACTGTTTTTCCCCTGCTTCAAATCCTTTTGCAAGCGGCGGGCGGTACGGCATCTCAAGCACATCCGGCATATGGCAGGCGCCGATGCATCAAGGATCAGAATGTCCATATCGTTGTGCACGATGTCCATCACTTCTGTCACAAGATAACCGGCATTTAAAGCAATCGCTTCGCCAGGCTCCAGATAAACTTCCACCGGATAGGTTTCTCTGATATAACGGATCAGTTTTTTCAGAGTTTCTATCTGATAATTTTTCCTTGTGATATGATGACCGCCGCCCATATTCAGCCATTTCATCCGGTACAGATATTTCCCGAATTTCTTTTCAAATGCCTGAAAAGTCGTTACAAGATCATCTGCATTCTGTTCGCACAGCGTGTGGAAATGAAGTCCTTCCACACCCTCCAGCAGATCTTCCCGGAACTGTTCTTCTGTCACACCAAGTCTGGAAGCATAGCCACAAGGATCATAGATCTCATGCCCTTCCTGCGTGGAGCACTGCGGATTGATGCGGATGCCGACACTGACTGCTTTTTTATCTTTTCTCACCTTTGCACTTTCCCGGCACATTTCTTTATATTTCTCATACTGTGCAAAGGAATTGAAGATGATATGGTCGCAGATCTGCACCAGTTCTTTCATATCTTTTTCTTTGTATGCCGGTGCAAAAACATGATTTTCTTTTTCCCATCTCTTCATATCCAAGTCTTGCCTCATACAGTCCGCTCGCTGTTGTTCCGCTGATATACTGACCGATCATCGGATACAGGCTGTACATAGAAAATGCTTTCTGGGCGAGCAGGATGTGACAGCCGCACTCCTGCTCAAGATCCGCAAGAATCTCCAGATTTTTTCTGATTTTGCCTTCATCCACAACATAGCACGGTGTCGGCAGATCTTTCCACATCATTCTACAGTCTGCGGATTTTCATCCACAACCCACGGCAGTCCGTACTGATTCAGCATATCCATAAACGGATCCGGATCAAATTCTTCGATGTTGAACACACCGTCTTTGTCCCATACTTTATCCACAACAAGTGCTTTGCCCCGATCATCGCCGGCACTCCGGTTGTGTAGGAAATCGCCTGAGATCCGACTTCTTTATAACACTCCTGATGATCACATACATTGTAGATATAAATGGTCTTCTCTTTTCCTTCTTTCTTTCCGGTAAAAATACAGCCAATGTTTGTCTTTCCGACGGTACGCGGTCCAAGGGAAGCCGGATCCGGAAGCAGTGCCTTTCAGAAACTGAATCGGCACGATCTCTTTCCTTCAAACAGAATCGGTGAAGTGGAAAGCATGCCTACATTTTCCAGACATTTCATGTGCGTCAGATAGCTCTGGCCGAAGGTCATGAAGAAACGGATGCGCTTGACTCCCGGCACATTCTTTGCCAGAGACTCGATCTCCTCATGATGCAGCAGATACATGTCCTTCTCGCCAACCTGTGAGAAATTATATTCTCTTTTAATTTCCATCGGTTCTGTCTCTACCCAATGTCCGTCTTCCCAGTAAGAACCATTTGCGGAAACTTCGCGCAGATTGATCTCCGGGTTAAAATTGGTCGCGAACGGATAGCCGTGATCTCCGCCGTTGCAGTCTAGAATATCGATGTACTCGATCTCATCGAAATAATGCTTAAGCGCATACGCGGAAAAAACGCCGGTGACTCCCGGATCAAAGCCGCTTCCGAGAAGTGCCGTGATGCCTGCTTCTTTAAATTTTTCCTGATAAGCCCACTGCCAGGAATAGTCAAAATATGCGGTAAATCCGGCCTCTTTGCAGCGTTTCTCGTAAATTTCACGCCACTGTTTATCGTCGGTATCTTCCGGTTCGTAGTTCGCGGTATCGATGTAGTCCACCTTGCATGCCAGGCAGGCATCCATAATCGTCAGATCCTGGTACGGCAGCGCCACATTTAACACGGCATCCGGCTGATAAGACTGGATCAGTGCGATCAGTTCTTCCACCTTATCGGCATCCACCTGTGCTGTTGTGATTTTTGTTTCCGTTGTATTCTCCAGTTTTTCTTTCAGTGCATCGCACTTTGCCTTTGTTCTGCTGGCAATACAGATCTCAGAAAATGTTTTGCTGTTCTGACAGCATTTCTGGATCGCAACTCCTGCAACTCCTCCGCATCCAATGATCAGTAATCTTCCCATAGTACAATCTCCTTTTCTTTTTTGCTTTTTTATTTTTACGACCTTCCTCTTCTTCCAGCATATCTTCTACATATTTTGGAAGCATAAATGCTCCCTTATGAAGATTGGTCGTGTAGTACCAAGTTTCTATCTTCCGCTCTTTCCAGCGTTTTGCATTCAGGTGTTCCAGCGGATGATATTTTTTGATGCAAACCCAAACAGCCAGTACCCGGAAGAGCAGGTCGGGATGTGTGCCTGATAGACACGGCTGATCGGGAAACTGTGGCTTGCCTTCCGGTGCATCACCCGGCAGGATTCTTCGTCTTCATCATAAAACGGACTTCCGTGCTGATAGACCATGATGCCGTCTTCTTTTAGTGCACGGTAACAGTTCCCGTAAAATTCTTTGGTAAAGAGTCCGGCATTATGTCCGAGCGGATCAATCGCATCGTTGATGATCAGATCATATTCATTATGACGCAGACGCAGAAATTTCAGTCCGTCCTCATAATAAACACTGACTCTTTTTATCTGCCAGTCCGCAGGCATTGTCCGGGAAAAAATTCTTTACAGACTTCAACAAAAACGCGGTCCGGCTCGACCACATCAATTTTTTCGATTTCTTCATAATGGCTCAGCTCTCTTGCCACACCGCCGTCCCCGCCGCCGATCACCAGGACATTTTTCACACACGGATGAACTGCCATCGGCACATGAACGATCATCTCATCATAAATAAACTCATCTTTTTCTGAAAATACAATGCTTCCGTCTGCACTTAAAAAACGGCCAAATTCATCGGAATCAAACACATCAATACGTTGAAATTCTGTCTGCAGACCAAAAAGCTGTTTCTGGACTTTTACCGAAACTTTTACTTTTTTCTGTCTGGTAATCTGAAAACCAAAGCTCCATCCTTTTCCCCTCCCATTTGCTTTTTATTTTTCGCTCAGCACATATAAATATTCTATCTCTGTATCCTGCATTCCCTGCATGGAACAGCCCTTTTCTTTTGCGTAAATAATATAATCAATGATCTCCTGCGTGATCAGCTCTCCCGGTGCAAGGATTGGGATCCCCGGCGGATAGCACATCACAAATTCACTGCAGATCATGCCTTTTGTCTCCCGGATCGGAACTGCTTTCTTTTCTGCATAAAAAGCAGTCTGCGGAGATACCAGAACGGTCGGCCTGATGTACTCGGCTCCCGGCATTTTTTCCGGATCTTTTGCATAAAGCCGCTTGATATCCGCCAGTGCCCCCACCAGCCGCTCGATATCCTGGATACGGTCACCGATGGAAATATACGCCAGGATATTTGCGATATCTCCAAGCTCGATCTGGATGTCATACTCATCACGCAAAGCAGGTCATAAACCTCAATGCCGGCAAGCCCGATATCTCTTGTATACACGGAAAGTTTTGTCACATCAAAATCATAGACGCTTCCGCCGTTTATCATATCTTTACCGTAAGCATAAAAACCGCCGATTGAATTGATCTCTTCTCTTGCATATTCTGCCATGCGGCTCACTTTATCAAAAAGACTCCCGTCCGCGCAGTGCCAGATTTCTCCCGCCAGCAATTTAATCCTACTTTTTATTGACCATTTCACAGTGATGTTTTATTCTGGGACGCTGCGCTCAAACAAAAAGACCATGTAAATTTAGCTTTAACTAAATCAAATGCGGTCTTCAACACCAATCAGCCTGCCTGCTGTCCGTATGGGCTTAACCAACTTGTGGGCAAATATTTGCATGAAAACTTCTCAAGTTTCATGAGATTCCAGAGTCAAAGGTCTTATCATTTCAAGTATAGCATGGCAATTTTATTCAAAAGTTAAAAAATCTACATCTCACTAGAAAGCTGAAACCTCCTGTGGTGGATCGGACGGAGTAATAATATCAATCACAGTGGCTCTTCTTCAGTGGAACTTCTGTCTCAACGCCTTCTGCAAACGATATAGAATGCCTATGTTATATCGACTTAAATGCAACATACTTTGCCTGATTTGTCTCGATCTTTTGATGAAACCTTATAATAATTTTCTCTTCATAATATCGAAATTGTACTGCTGAAGCATACCAAACGAAGAATGCCGGTTCCGGAAGTCATCCACGATCTTGACACCTTCTGTACGGAAGGATTCAAGAATACTGTTGCGGCTCTCACCCATCGCCGTAGGTCTCAGTGACTCATGATCAGCTTTTCTTCCAGATCATTGCTTTTTACATTTATCATGATGATCTTCATCATAAAACTAACTACGTGATAAATTGACCTGAAACCGAACCACATTCTGCCTGCATGCACCAATTCATCAGGAAATCGCTTAATCTGAGAGAATGACACTGGAGATGTAGACCGCTCTTCCATTATGACAGGAAACCTTCGGAATGATGCCAGCGGATCAGGGCTTCTGGTGGAAGCGATCTGTCCGGTCTTTAATAAACCTGAAGTTCTCCTTTCGCGATGCCTTTCGCAAGTTCTCTCCTCCTGCAATTTTTTGTCTATAAGGCAGTCTGCATGGAAGAATCATATACTTTATATGGCCAGATACCACCTTCAATATATTTTCGTCAGCTTTCACATGGATCATCAAGCCATGGACATTATCTTTTACATAGAAAATACTGCACCATTAGAACAGATTATTATCTTTTCCGTGGGCTGGAATCTTTCTTCGTACAGAGCTTTGGCAGAAACCTCATCCAGATTTTCCTGCTTCACAAGGCACACACAAAAATGGTCAGCCTCAGCCCTTGGCGGTCACAACCGATCAAGCCAGACTTTTTCAGATTCTATATAAAATTCACGCAGAATAAAATCACCAAGATCAATTCCAAAAGTTCGTTCACCTTCCAAAGTTCTTAATATTGAAAAACAGGACGCATAATTGCTATCCTCATTTGCATTCTGCAGGATATGTTCTGCCTTCTGTACAAATCCTGTTTTGGTTGTATCCGCCTGTCAGCATCCTGTCCTGCCAGTCTGCACATCCTCGACTGCCAGCCAGCCAATGCCGCCAAAATGCACGGATCAAATAAAGATAAGTATACCAATCAGCATTTTTTCTCCATCTTTAGATAATTGGTAATGAAAGAATAACGTCCTTTCAGATCCAAAGTTCTTCCTTTTATATTATCACTGTATGATTTCAAACTGTGCCTTTTTTCTTCCCGGAACAAGTACGTAACTGAACGAAGCATACTG